>Ga0209515_10004549_pt1 | contig 18656 bp, 11 predicted proteins | sample Subgroupgradi54m_FD_187454 | JGI IMG/M metagenome (GOLD analysis project Ga0209515, IMG submission 187454) | Subsurface groundwater microbial communities from S. Glens Falls, New York, USA - GMW60B uncontaminated upgradient, 5.4 m (SPAdes)... ...
AAAAATTAAGGCGGTTAACGTGATAAACCACCAGGACCTGATGGATAACGCAATCCCAAACCAAATCAGAAAGTTTCCCAGGTAAAGCGGGTGACGAACGATCGAATACATTCCGGTTGTATTTAAAAAATTAGCTCTTTGTGCTTTTACATTTCTTCCGGAAGTTCCGTGGGGGGCACAGCCAACCGTATACATGCGAACGGCCAAACCAGAAAACGAAATGAACAAACAGAAAAGTTCCCATGCTCGATCCACATTGTGACTTCCAACCGGATAACCAAAATGCTTAAATGCGAGCAGAAAAAGTCCGATCAGAAGCAGCGGCATATAACTTCGCCAGCGGAACAGCCAATTTCCAAGACTTTCGAATTCTTCTCTGAGTGCCATTCGTGCCATTCCTCTCTCTCTGGGAGAGGGAATTATTGTTGGATTCTGACTTTCTTATTCTCTACCGTGACTTTTCCGTCCAGCCAAAGTTTAATCGCTTCTGGATAAAGTTGATATTCAGTTTCGTGAACGCGCGCTTCCAAAGTTTCAAGTGTATCGTTTGCCATCACGGGAACTTTCCTTTGCAAAATCACAGGACCGGAATCCACGCCTTCATCGACAAAATGAATCGTGACGCCGGTTTCTTTTTCCTTAGCTTCAAAAGCCTCTTTGATCGCATGAGCACCTGGATATTTCGGAAGCAGGCTCGGATGTACATTGATAATTCGCCAGGCCCAGCGGCGCACAAAATCCACACTTAAGATGCGCATGTAACCTGCCAAGAAAATGGCCTCGACCTTTTTTTCTTGCAACTTTTCATTGATCTTTGATTCAAAATCAGACTTTGAAGCAAAATTTGTGCGTTCGAGGGTACAGGTTTCGAGGCCTAATTTTTCGGCGCGCTTCAAAGCCAAAGCTCCGGGATTATCACACAAAACGAGCGCAATGTCACAAGGAAGCTTCCCTTCCTTGACACGAAGAGCAATATTTTCCATATTGGTTCCCGAGCCGGAAACAAATAAGGCAACTCGTTTCCTATTCATCGCAACTCAATCACACACGATCCCTTCCCCCATAAAGGGGGAAGGTTAGGATGGGGGTAAATTTCCCTAAAATAACCCCCCACCTCAATCCTCCCCCATCCGCCACAAAACGCGGCGAGATTCGTCCACTTCGCACAAAAATCGGCGGATCCGTCCTCTGGCGGAAAAGCGTTTTGGGACGAATTGCGCCAACGTTCGCCAAAGGCTGGCGTAATCCGACGAATCACGCCAAGGTCTGTGGCGAACAAGGGGGAGGAAATTATTTGTCTTCATTTTTTTTCCCGTGGACAACGATGACCCATTCGCCCAGGATCTTTTTGTCTGCCAGAAGAGGGATCATATCAGAAAATTTGCCGCGGATCGTCTCCTCAAATTTTTTAGTCAATTCTCTTGAAACAGAAACTTGCCTGTCTCCTAAAATCTCAAACATATCTTTCAGCGTTTTTTGGACCCGGTACGGAGACTCGTAAAAAATCAAGGTTCTGGGTTCGGCGGCCAAATTTCGCAAAGCGTCTCTTCTCGCTTTTTCTTTTTGAGGAAGATATCCCATAAAAGTAAACGCGTGGGACGGAAGTCCGCTCAGAATCAAAGCGCTCACAAAAGCCGTGGGCCCCGGAATTGATTCAATCTGAATTTCGGCGGCAATTGCATCGCGAACCAGATCAAAGCCCGGATCTGAAATTAAAGGTGTTCCGGCGTCCGTAATCAAGGCTGCATTTCGTCCTTCTTTTAAGGCTTCAACGATAGATTCTTTTTGAGACGCGCCAGTATGTTCATGAAAGGTCCTGAAGGGTTTTTTGATTTCAAGATGTTTCAAGAGCAAGCCGCTTCTTCTTGAATCTTCACAAATCACAAAATCAACTTCGCGAAGGATTTCAACCGCTCGGAGCGTCATGTCTTTTAAATTTCCGATCGGAGTCGCCACAAGGTAAAGTATGCCAGGCTGCATTATTCCTTCACTTATACTGTCCTCCCCCCATCCTAACCTTCCCCCTTTATGGGGGGAGGAACTAATTCTTGTAAAAACAGACGATTGAATCATGGATTGCGTTTTTTGAAACGGAGAAAATAATCCAGAAACAAAACCACATAAAGAGAAAGAAATCCGAGCACCGCGCTCCCGAGCTGGTCCTTGCCTAATTGAATGATGAGAAAAAACACGCCGGCCAATAACAGATAACGGAGGAAAAACGTTTTTTGAAACTTTCCGGTTGACGATTTTACGGCTGATTCGGTTCGAGTTTTATTCAGGCTGGCCAGCAGAGAAGAAAAATTAACGAGTCCGGTCGCGATTCCAAGCCACCATCCGATAATCAGATTGGGCCGTTTCATAAACCAGAGCGCAAAGCTGCCAGTCACGGCAATGATCAGAGCAGAAAATAAAAATCGGCGATTCATCCCACCACCTGCTTTCTCCGCAGCTGAAAGCTGCGGAATCTTTGAAAGATACAAGAGCGCTTGAAAAAATACAGCATTTCTAAATCAACTTCCACAATGCGCTCTTGTAAAGCAGGTGGTGGGATCATCAATTACCGGTTTCGTTGAAGGACATAGTAAAGCAACGCTTTGAGACTGCTTCGAATCGGAGATTCCGGAAAAACGGACAATTCAAGCAGCGCGCGGTCCGTATAATCCCGTGCTCTTTGAATGGAATAATCGAGCGCTTCGTGCTCTTCCAGAAGGCGGACCAAATCATCGAGCTGCGCGTGATTTAATCCTGATTTGACGCGGGAGAAAATTTCAGCCTTCCGGCTTTCATCGAGAAGCGCAATCAAACGAATCAATGGAAGCGTCAACACTCCGGCCTGCAAATCGGCACCCAAAGTCTTTCCAAATTCATTTTCTTTTCCCATGAAATCAAGGCAGTCATCCAGAATCTGAAACGCCATACCGAAATACAAGCCGAATTTTTTAAGCGCCAGGATTTGTTCGATCGGCAAATCAGCCAGAACAGCACCGGACTCAAGACACGTCGCCAGCAGAGCCGCAGTCTTGCGTTCAATAATATTGAAATAGGTTTCTTCTTTCAAATTGAAATTATTTTTTTCTTTGAGTTCCATAATTTCACCGTCGCAAACCACACCGGCGGTGTTTAAGAAACCGGCGATGACCCGGTCATTTTTGGTATTAAAAATAGCGCCGATGGCTTTGTCGTGAAGATAATCACCCACCAAAACCGCGACCTGAGAATTCCATTTCGCGTTGACGGTCGGCAAATTGCGCCTGAGGTAAGCAGAATCAATAATGTCGTCATGGATTAAGGTGGCGGAATGGAAAATTTCAAGAGCGGCGGCGGTTGAGATGACGTTTTCAGAAATGTTTTTGCCAAAGCTTGCCCCAAACAAGACCAGCGCCGGTCTTAAATATTTACCTTTGGATTTAAAAAAGTAACGGACCACTTCACTTGACAGTTCATTGGGCGTGGCCAAAATTTCCAAAACCCGCTCCTCAACTTGAGGAAGAAAAGATTGGATCGGCTGATAAATTTCTTCTAAGGACAAAGATATTTTTAGGCCCATAATCTATGCTGTCATTGCGAGGAGCCTGCAAGGCGACGAAGCAATCCCGATCTGAAATTGCTTCGCTCCCTTCGGTCGCTCGCAATGACGATGTTACTCCAGTTTCACTTTTCGAATTTGAACGCCGGCTTCTTTCAAAAGTTTCATGGAGGTCTCGCCCAACGGATAATCCACGTTAAAAACAACTTCTTTAATTCCACCGTTGATGATCATTTTGGTACACAACAGGCACGGTGAAAAAGTGGTATAGAGAGTTGAATCCTTGATTCTCACGCCGTGATAAGCCGATTGAGTGATCGCATTTTCCTCGCCGTGAGAACAAAGGCAATCCTCTAATTTGGTGCCTGAAGTCGCCATTTGATTACAGCGGGGACAACCGCCTTCGCTGCAATTTTGAACTCCGCGAGGCGTTCCATTATATCCGGTTGCGATGATGCGTTTGTCTTTGACGATGACCGAGGCAACTTTTCGTTTTACGCAGTTGGACCGGAGCGCAACAACTTTTGCGATTCCGAGAAAATATTCATCCCAATTTGGGCGTTTTTTTTTCTGCGCGAGAGTCATCACCCGCTTCGCGATTGCTTTGTGAAGTGCTTCAAGGGAAGATGAATTATTGAGGGTGTAATCGGCCAGCTTTAACGTTTGATCCAACTGCTGATTGCTTCCGATTCCACTTTTGGCCTCAACGCGCTCGAGTTTTAAAAAATCCTTAAACGTTTTCGGATCACTTTCGCGCTTTCTTTTTTTCAAACGCGCGAAACGGACTTTCGGTGAAGCAGTGACGTTGAGCAACGTAAACGGGTCCCGGGCTTTCAGCGCTTTGGCTTCGGCGGGGTGACGGATTGAATCAATGATATAATTCCGGTCAATTTCAATTTTCTCAAGAATGCGTTTGGCCAAAATATCGGGGCCATAAGCCTGACGCAATTGATTTCCGGCGGCAATCAGATTGTCACGGGTCAGCGGCTTCTTTTTCTTCTTGAGCTCCTCTCTCAGAACATCCGAAAGAGAATGATACTCAAAACCCCGCTCTTTTAAAAACCGCGCCACTTCCCCTTTGCCGGAACCATTTTTTCCCGTAAGCCCTATCATCATGTGGGTAATAATATCAAAATTATTTGTAAGTATCCAACATTCCTTCCCCCCTTGTGGGGGAAGGTCAGGATGGGGGGATGATAAAAGATTTTCACCCCCACCTTAATCCTCCCCCATAAAGGGGGAGGAAATGTGAATACAAACCAGCTATACTACCGAAATTATGTCTCTAGATAAGCATTCAAAAAGCATTTTTCAGATGGTTTTGGCCGCGTTGTCATTTTCCGTCATGGTGACTTTTGTAAAAGCCTCTACAGAAAACCTTTCTTCAATGGAAGTTGTATTTGTAAGAAGTATTTTAGGGACCCTTGCCATCGGCTTTTTAATCTGGAAAAAACGCGTGTCTTGGTTTGGAAATAATCCAAAAATTATGGTGCTGAGAGGCGTTTTCGGATTCGGGGCCTTAGCGCTTCATTTCTATGCCATTTCAAAACTGAATTTGGCGACCGCAGTCATTTTGAATTACACGGCACCGATCTTTGTCGTTGTTTTTGCCCGCTTTGTGCTGCGTGAAAAAACAACCTGGCTGGTCAACGCGGCGGTTGTGTTCTCTTTTCTGGGTCTATATTTGCTTGCCTGGCCGCAGTTTGAAGCAAAGCTGATTCCTATTTTGGTTGGAATTTTATCAGGCATCTTGGCTGCACTGGCTTATGTGATGATTCGCTTCGGCGGTGAAAATGAATCCCCTTACACCATTATTTTTTATTTCACCGCGATTTCTACGTTAGGTTCATTTCCGCTCGCGCTTCATCACTTCCAATTGCCGAACCTCGCTGAATGGATTTCGCTGATCAGTTTAAGCGTAGGCGCTTTTTTCGGACAGGTTTGGCTGACCAAATCCATTCAGAACGCACCGGTCTCATTGGTTCTGCCGTTTTCTTATTTAACGCCGGTGTTTGCCGCTTTGGCGGGAGCTTGGTTTTGGAAGGAATATCTAACAACCCAGTCCATTGCCGGAGGATTCATTATTATTTTAAGTGGAATTGTAATTTATTTATTTCGGGAGAAAACTTCTTTTATTCCGATCGAAGAATAAGAGCCTACGTTACAATACTTCCTTTCACCTGTTGGCTTTCAAAAAGTTTTCCGGTATCCCCAGCGGCCGTCCGTTCATTCCGCGCTTTTGGCGTTTCGGTGTAAGAGTCGGCTGGGAGTCGAATACATCTGTTTAGAGAAATGAGAAAAAAAACGGAAATAAATAAAATCCATGTCATTCCCGCACGTCCGCCAAAAAGCGTGGCGAGATTCGGGGATGACATTTTTTCTTGAGTTAAAAGAGGACGGCATATTTGGCGTAAGGAGCCGCGGCAGCGGCCATATCAAAAACTCCCCCGATTAAATCGCCCACCGTATGAAAAGTGCCTTGAAGTATACCGCCAACGGTTCCGACAATCAAAGGACCGGATAAAGTACCCTGAAGCGTGCGAACCGGAATCTGAAAGGGGGCGGTCAAAATACGTTTAGCTCCATACGTAAAACGGTTCGTATCCTGATAAATGCTCGCGGCAAAGGAATTGGAAGGAATGAGTAAAATTATCAATAGAAGGGAAGAAGCGATAACCGCAGATTTAATAACGCATTGTTTCCTCCCCCTTGATGGGGGAGGATGAAGGTGGGGGTGAAACGTTTTATTGTTACCCCCCATCCTAACCTTCCCCCATCCGCCACAAAACGCGGCGAGATTCGTCCACAAAGCGTTTTGGGACGGATTGCGCCAATGCTTTATGGCGAACAAGGGGAGAAGGAAAATTTGCCGTTTCAGCATTGAACCCCCAAATTCCGAAGTTCATCTTCTAAATTTTTTGCCGCCGTAAATTGAACCGCGTTGATGCCCAACTGCCTCGCCGATTCCACAAACTCACTCATATCATCAACGAACACGGTCTCCTCAGGCTTTAGCTTTATTTCTTTTAACACATGCTGAAACATGGCGGGGTTCGGTTTCCGGTGGCCGACTTGATGAGAAGGAAAAAAATCCGTAAAATGTTTTGTGATGCCGAAATTCTTCTTAATGTGTTCGAAATGCAGATCATTGGTATTTGAAATCATATAAAGCGGATAATGCCTCTTTAATTTCTTAAGCAGCTCGTCCATTTCCAAATTTTCCGTAAAAATTTCATTCCACAACCGGCTGAACGTTTTAAAATCTATTTTTTTCGGAAAATTTCGGCTTACCTGCTCGTAAAATTCCTGGGAGGAAATTTCGCCCCTCGTGTAACGCTTCTCCAATTCAGAGACAAAGAACTGTTCCCAAATTTCCTCCTCCGTGAGTCCGGTGGCTTGGGCAAAAGCTTTGGATGAAATTCTGGCATTAAAGAAAAGAAGTACGTTGCCCATATCGAATAAAATGGCTTTGATCATATTTTCATACTCCTGTCATCCCCGAAAGCTTTTGATTAGGGATCCAGATTTAGATTCCCGCTAAAAGTTCGCCGCAAAACCGGCGGAATCCGTCCGAACGAATCTCGCCGCGCTTTTTGGCGGACGCGCGGGAATGACCTCTTCATTGAAAACCTAATTTCCGGAGTGACCGTTCGTCTTTTTTCCAATTTTTAAGCGTCTTGACCCAAAGCTCCAAAAATACTTTCTTGCCGAAAAAAGTTTCCAAATCTTTTCGCGCGGCCTGCCCTATTTGTTTCATTTTTTCCCCTTTGGCTCCGATCAAAATCGCTTTTTGAGATTCTTTTTCCGTAAAAACAACAGCGTTGATCCGAACAATTTTTTCCTCGTCTTTAAATTGTTCAATTTGAACAGCCGTGGCGTACGGAATTTCTTCACCCGTATATCGGTATATCTTCTCCCGAATCAGTTCTGAGGCGATAAATCGTTCGGTCTGGTCGCTTGCCAAGTCAGCCGGAAAATAGGGCTCATGCTCGGGCAAATAAGAAAAAGTTTTCTCAAGCAGAACGTCAACTTGATCGCCGTTTAAAGCTGAAATGGGAATCATTTCCTGAAACGGAAATTGTTTTTGATAAGCATCCAGAACGGGAAGAATTTGGAGCCTGGAAACAGAATCAATTTTATTGACGAGACAAAATACCGGCTTGGGCTTACCTTGCGCCGTTTGCTTCTTGAACTGATCGAACAGAACAAAATCTTTATCTTTCGGAACTTCCGGCTCGACCAGCCAATAAATGACATCCGCATCAAAAAAAGTTTTCGAGGCCTCTCTCATCATAAACCGGCCCAACTGATCTTTGGGTTCGTGAAATCCGGGCGTGTCCAAAAAAACAATTTGTCCTCTGGGTTCGGTCACAATTCCTCTGATCACCTGCCGCGTCGTTTGCGGCTTTTTCGAAACGGCCGCTAATTTAGAACCCAGCAATCGATTGATAAGCGTTGATTTACCGACATTAGGCCTGCCGAGGATGGAAACAAATCCGGATTTCATTGAGAGGCGGCCATTTTTCCCACGTAGGAGCGCCCCTTGTGGGCGCCCTCTTGGGCAGGCACAAGGCCTGCCCCTACATTTAGATTTGCCCCTCGCAATGACGCATCCTCTAGAACTTTTATTTCTCTAGCCACCCGCTCAGAAATAACTTCCCGCAGCTTCTGCTCGGTTTGGTTCCAAACATTAAAATTCGGATCTTCTAAATTTCCGGATATTTGAACGTTAAACTCGAACGGCTTTTGGTCCGACTGCACGTTGTTAAAAAAATGAGCGAGCGTAGTCGGCCGTAAACCCAAAACCAAAGGCTGTTTTTCCTGATCCGGTTCTTTCATTGAAAATTTTAATTTTTCAATCTTCACTTGATGCTGTATCTCGACCTGGCTGTCATGACCTACCGCCTTTGTTTTTAAATGAAGGATTCCTTCTTTGAAATTGAGCGGGAAATTCGGAATCAGACCGCTGTATTGATTAAAAACCAAATTGCGTACGGAAGCGGTGATATCAAAATTCTTCTTCCGCGCAAAAGGATTCAGCCGTCCGAGAACCAGAATTTGACCCTCCTCTTTGCCCGGCACGGTGGCGTTCATATAAATAGCGGTGGGCATGATTTCTTTCGGATCCGAGGGATGAACCACGCGGGCGAGTGAAAATGAAATCGATCTGAGTGTCCATCTGCGTTCGGGTTTCGAATGATCAATCAATTGAAAATCGCCGTTTTTAACCGCGAATTTCTCAAGCGTGTACTGAGTAATAAAATGAAGAAACCGGGGTTGCTTGATGTCAAATTGATTAAAGCGTTCAAGTGCCCGATCCGCAAAGTAAGTAAAATTGGATTCACCTTTTGGATCAATCTCAAGCAAAAACTGCGGATCCTTGAACAAAATGCGGGACACGACAAATTGGCTGGTTAAAAAACTTAAAAGACTGAGATCAACTGAAACCGTCCGTGCCGAAAGTGCATAGGGTTCTTTGAAGCCAGGTGCGTTCTGGATGCTGATGCCCCTCATCCAAAATGAGGCTCGGAACAAATTAGCGCCGGCTGAATCAATGTGAACAGGGACTTTAAAAATTTGCCTGAGTTCCCGTTCTAAAACCGGGCGAAGCAAAAAAGTAGACGCAATTTGGGCAGCAACCAAACCTATAATAAAAGCAACGAAGAGAATAAAAAAAATCCGCTTTAAGAGACCCATTATGAATATTCCCTATTTAATGTTATTCCCGCATATCCGCCTTCGCGGGAATGACAGTGTTAGATACGCCTTCTCGAATTCTGAAAAACCAAACAGGCCCACAATAAAAATCGGTGCGGAGCCAAGCGCTCCAGGAAAGCCAACAATTGATTATGCCAGCCGGAGATAACGGTCGGTATATTTTTCTTCAGACCCCGCAGAGCAGCTGCCACCACTTGTTCAGGGTCTTCGGCAATCGGATCCGTGTGAAAATCTCTTATGCCCGCCGTCGTTCCAAAATCGGTTTTCGTCAAACCAGGACATAGATTGAGCACTCGAACACCGGTATCTTGGGTTTCCAGCCACAGCGCTTCCGAAAAAGCGGTGACAAAAGATTTGGAAGCCGCGTAAACAGATGAATAAGGTACTGGCTGATAACATGCCGTCGATGAAACGTTAATGACAAATCCTTTCTTGTGTTCAATCATTCCCGGCAGAAATAAATGCGTGAGCTCCACAAGCGACCTAACATTTAAATCAATTAATTGGAGATAACGTTCCCGGGCAACCTCCACAAACTTGCCGCCGGCTCCGGATCCCGCATTGTTGATTAATCCGTAAAGCTGGATTCCCTGCCGGCTCATTTCATCAAAAAGTTTCCTGGGCGCGGTGGGTTCGGTAAGATCAGCTGAAATCGCCAAGGTTTTGACAGGATGCTTTGCTTCCAGTTGCGCCGCCAAATTTTTTAGTTTCTCATGCGACCTGGCAACTAGGATCAGAGAATTCCCTTCCTCAGCCAACCGTCTGGCAAAACATTCCCCAAGGCCACCTGAGGCTCCTGTAATGAGGACCCAGCTTTTGTGATTATCTGGAAGGGCGCACATGGGCTTCCGAATTATACTGAAAAAGCAGGTAATCGGCCAGCACTGATTCAGCTTATTTCTCAATCACAGTAAATATAACTCTTATTATTAGAGTGACTTACATTAAGACGCAAGACTTTAAAAAGTGAAAAAACCTCAATCAAAGATAGGATTATGGCTTGTTTTATCAGATTTTGCGTGTCATTATTACGTAGTTTTAAAAATATCTATAAAAGAATATCATATGAGAGGCACTTCTAATCTAAACCATATGTACGAAAGTAGATATACAAAACTGGTTGCCCTACTTTTAATCAGCACATTATTGCTTCCACCATCATTAAGTGCGAATCCCGATAAGGACCGCTTTTTTCGGCCCATTCAAACCATTCAAATTGTAAAGCCCATTGCTGCTCCGTCTACGAGTCTACCTGCGACTCCGATTAAACCAGTTGCTTCTCCAACACCAATAAAAAAACAGGACAACAATATACCAAACACAATAGCTTCTCTTAGTAGTGGTCCTTTATCTACAACTTCGTCTCCGAGCCCGACGCTGAAATCCACTACTTCTATGACCGTAAATCCAGAAATCATGAAGCCGATGACATTTTCTGCTGTATTCCAAAGAGTAGTTGACGTTGCTAATAGAACCCTTATTTCCTTTCTCAATCCCATTCCCAGAGTTTCAGAAGCTGAACAGCGCAAACAAGCAGAGGCCAATTTAGATCAGACTGCGAACGGTATTTTGACTGCGGTAGAAGTTTATCAAATCCTAAATACGTTCAAGCAAATTATGGGAAGCAGAGCAAAGCGTGACGAGGGATATGACGCTAAATTCGATTTGGATAAAAATGGCATCATCGACGCCGGAGATCTCAAAATCCATGAAGATGTTGCTAAAGAAAAAATGAGCGCCGAGGAAAAGAGGCGCTTGGAAGTATTAAAAGCAATGGATAGCAATCAAGACGGAAGGTTGACGAGAGAGGAAGCCGATGCCTGGATCAAAAAAGTTACCGAATCCACTGGCAAAGAATCAAAAAATCCGGATGGTTCAACAAATCCGAATTTTGATCCACGAATGGACAGCGATGGAGACGGCATCATTACTCAAGCGGACGTCGATCAGGTCATCATTGATGCGAATCTACTTCTGCTTGAGCAAACACGACTGGACAAGCTGGCCGAGGTTAATCTGCTGATTGCAGACGCTCGTACCAAAATCAATTTGCTCATGGCAAAAATTTCGAGATTAAAATCTGAACTGTCCATGAAATCCATGCCCTTTAGAAATGAAGTGTCTGTATTGGAAATGACGCTTAGAACGATTCTCGCTTCGCTACAGAAATTTCTGGATCAAAATATTCTTTCTGGTGAACTGACGGCGGAAATTTCAAAATACATGAGCGCAACCGTTGATTACCTGAATAACAAGCTTCCGGGTGCAATTGAACTTTATATTAAAGCCGTCATCGGTAGGGATCTGATGGAAGCCGAAGCCGAACTTGCAGATTATCAAGCTTATTTAAACGCTTTACTGAAGTATAGGGATCAAATTTTAAATGCCACAGAAAGCGAACTTAATGATCTAAAACCTCCTTTACTGTTTCGCGTGTCAACTGGCTTTTTTGCACCGGATCCGCGTGTGGCACTTAATAAAATGATCACCGATGGAAATGCACTTTTGGAAAAAGCAAAGATTGAGACAGCTCCGATCTTCATTCCCCGCGACAAAATGGATCCGGGCTTGGTGAAATTGATTGAATCGATGATTGGAAATGCACTTGTCTTAGAAGGCGTTGAAATTATAAAGCCCAAACCCGGTCTGATGGATGCGCCGACTCAAGAACGGTATATCTTCCGTGCCGCCAAAGCCGGTGAAGATTATATGCGTTTGACTCGCGATACGGGAATTCTGGCTCCAGCCGTACAGGATGAATTCGGCGCATGGCATGATCCTGCTTCAGATGAGTATGCGTCAACCATTAATGTAAAGCCGGGGCTTCTTCTTATGATAGCTCCCAGCCCGATCACCGTTGAATTGGGTGATAAAGTTGAAAATATTAATTTGGCGCTTGGACAGAAATTGATTATTCCAATTTCGAAGGGTGGTTTAAAAATTGGAAGTGACTGGGCCTTTGATCCCTTCCCGGAAGTGAGTTTCAAAAAAGACCGTGTCCGGCTTGAAGTCGCCATTAATCACAACGTTCATTTAGATGATGTCCAAATCACAAAGTTTGAAGAAACCACGGTTTGTCTGGCGCTGTCCTGCCCGATCCAAGCATTTTCCATTGAATATCAAGTCAAAGGACATTTCTATCAAGGAAATGCGTTCGTCTGGCTGAACCCAATGAAAGGACTTTATTATGAAGTAACCGCCGTGGAATTTGAGCCCGGATTTAAAGAACTTCAGGCAAAAATGCTCGACGAAGTTGACATATTAATTGCCAAGGCAAAGGTAGGGATGGAAGCGCTCACAAAAGAAGTGGCAGACCTTAAAATCAAAACAGCGGCGGATATTGACGCCTTCGAAAAGGAAATAGCCGAACTCGTTGTCATTCTCGAAGGAATTCTAAAATCAATGCAGGACGCCATCGATGGGAATGGAATCTCTTCTGGTCTTCAGGATGAATTTAAAAGCTTCATTGCCCTCATGCGGGAATATCTGGACGGGCAGCTTCCCCCAGAAGTTGCAAATTACATTAATACGGTCCTGAAATTTGAATTGATTAAAGCCCAAACTAATTTGCTCAATTATAAATTTTATTTAGATTCCCTCGCCTTTTACCGCAAACAAGTTGAAATCGCAAAAACAATAGCGGATCTCAAAAAACTCATATTGCCTGAACTGAAACTCATGATCGGCGAGCCGCCTGCTTTGCCTAATCCGAGCAATACATTACATGGCCACATCGATGAAGGAAACGCGCTGCTGGAACGAATGAAGACGGATCCCAGAGTGCTGGCTTGGAAGGTTATGGACATGAACGGCGACGGAACCGTGACCGGCCTTGAAGCGTTCCTGACAATTTTTTGGGTCATTAATGCAATTGGAAGAAGTAGGGCGGACGACCCTGATTTTGAAGCAGTGGCCAAGTTCGACGTGACCGTTCCTAAAGACATCATTACACCCACTGACGCAGGCGCATTTATCAATGCTACGATTCTTCTTTCCGCTGAACAAAAACTCCGGTTGGATGCATTTCACCGGGCATTTAATTTTATGGACAAAAACGGTGACCGGATTCTGATCGCTGAGGAAGTGCTGGAAGCTGAAGATGTGGTGCTCGCAACAATGGGATCTGATAATCCAGCCGTTGATTTTGATGAAAATGGCGTCGTCACACCCAGTGATCTCAATACAGTCTTCCTTTTAGAAGTACTGCTGAGTGACGCAGAAAAGATAAGGTTGGCTGAGCTGCGGGAACGTGAAAAACTTTTCGCCTATCTCAAGCAAGTAAAAGACGCTCAGGATGTATTCATGGATTGGCTGAAGACGATATGGCAGCCGGTTCACGAAATGGATCCAGCCGTGACAGAGACTGAGCTTGAGGAACTAATCATCGTGCACGGGCTAACTGATGCAGAAGCAGCGCGCTTAAGAAACCTTCTTCTTTATTTCAGAATGATGGAAGCGACGGCTGAGATGGTTGTGACCGGAAATTCAGGGCCCCTTGATGCGCTGACTGAAAAAATCGCCGGTCCAGCATTTCAAGCATTCATGGAAAAAGAAGCGCTGCCTCAGATTTTAGGGCTGGCCATATTAGCACTTCCTCCGGACCCTTCTATTTCACTGGATGATTTAAGAGCCATGGTCGCTGATATCAAAACCATCGTGGGGGATTATCCGAATGTTTTCTATGACAGCCAAACAGAAATTTTTAGGGACCATGTCGCTCGAGTGGTAGCGGCGCTCAATAAAATTAATGAAGAGTTTAAAGCGCTGAAAACAACGGAACCGGAAAATCCCATCCTTTTCGAAATGCCATTCCTTGAAAGCAAACTGATTATTGAAAGGGTTACGGACGCGGACGGCACACAACACTACATCGCAAGAATTCCTAATCTGGACGGATCTGATTTAGTCCGGTTCGAAATTGAAAAAGACTTCACGATTACAGAATTACCACCCGAAGATGTCTACAAATCGACCATTGTCAATGTCACAACGACAGACGGAAAATTGATCTTATTTCAAGCTATATTTGATGAATCAATCGGGCAAAGCACTGCTGGTGGCTATGTCATTACAGAGCCTGTCTTTTCTGATATCCAAGGAGAGAATCTGAAACGTAGGATCCAATACGAAGTGCGGCGCGAAGGCGATGTCCTGATCAGTTCGGCTTTCAATTTTAGTTGGCACCTGGTAAGCAATGATGAAGTAAAACAAGTCCGGACACCCAATTACTCCGACACCGGCCAAGAATTGACAGCTCATTATTCAACCGTTGAGGGCAACACGGATTATGACTTAATCGTAAAGCGAGGTGGAGCGGATCCTGACACACTCGTCCTTCGCCCGACCCTAGACGCTGTGCTTTACAACGGACCTATCACAGATCTCGCAATGATCTTTGAAGATTCCGGACTTCTTCAAAAGCTTATTGCCAAACCTAATGATGGAAGCGGAAGAACTTTTATTGTGACGGTCCTCCCGAATGGAATCAATGTGGAGATTGTGGAAGCGCCTCCGACTGATACCACTCCTCCTACGATTTCAGCGGTGGCTTCTTCCAACATAACATCAGCTAGCGCTGATATTACGTGGACCACCGACGAAGCTGCAACAACTCAGATCGAATACGGACTGACAATCGCTTACGGCAATCAAACAACCCTTGACTCTAATTTGATAACAGCTCATTCGCAGACGCTCTCAACTCTTGAAACAGACACGCTCTTTCATTATCGGGTCACTTCATGTGATGTTGCCGGCAATTGTGTAACATCGGATGATTTCACCTTCACCACGCTCAAAGCACCGGATACCACACTGCCCGGTCCTGTCATTGAGGGAGTAACCACTGACTTCAAAGGAAAGGTTAATGTCCATCATTCAGCTATTGAGGGCGCTGTCTTTTATCAAATGCAAGTAGCTAAAGATGAGGCTTTTACTCAAATGGCTCATTTTGGATTTTCTGTAGGAACAACGCAATCCTTTACGCTTACAGGAAACGGAACTTATTATGTGAGAGTTCGCGGTTCCATGAGTAACCTAATGGAAGACGGGCTTTTCAGTGAATGGTCTGAAACCGTCAAGTTTGATGTAAACATCGTCCCCACAAAACAAATTTTTGATTTAGACGCTGTTGGATTTTTCGCCGACTTTGTTGAGACTGGTTGGCCCGACCCCTATCCATTAAAAGTTATCATCGATGCGTCGAAAAACGAAGGGAATCTGTTAGCTGAAGATGGAACAACCATAGTTGGTACCTACAAATTCTATTCCTTCATGAACCAGGCGGGAAAAGAGCAGTCGATATTAAAGCTTTTCGTACACAAGTATCCAGGTTCTCCTAGCGGGAATGCCCACTTTTTCTTGGTAAATGAAACCCGAAGCAGTTATCAATATTTCGCTTCTTCCAATTTCAATCCAGCATTCGATATTGATCCGAATGCGAACTATTGGTCTGTTTTGGCAAAATTTTTTGACGATCCTTTGTCGCTCTCTAAGTCAGAATATACAACTTTGACTGGCATCCTTTCCGCTTCTAGCTCAGATTACGGAATTAATAATTTGAGCTTTAAAATCACCTTTATCCCTGTCTATCTGAAACGTTTGCTGTCCGCACTGGCAGAGCATCCCAATTTTGAATTTGCAGATGGCGCAGAACCGTTTGCTTCCAATGTTTTTGTTAACTACGAAAAAGTCTGGTCTGGGCAGAAACGGGAGGTCGTTCAACAGCTAAGCGAAACTTGGAATCAGTTGTCTCTTGAAATGAAAGGGGATTTTTTAGCAAACTTGAGAACGGGTAACAGCGCTACCATGAATATCCAAGCAGACCTGATCGTTCGATTTATCAACGATGTCATCGCCAAGTACCCGGATCGAAACCAGCGCTTTTCGGAATTGAATAAGATTTTCGAAACCGTCAAGAACGTTCTTCGAAATATTGATACTGATCCTTCCCTGAGAAACCAAATTCTAAAAATGATTTTCGGCCAGCTTAATGAAATGCCTGCCATCAGCCCTTCCACTGCATCGATCGCATTGCATTTTATGCTCGATGTGTTGATCAAAGGAGATGGTGTCATTGTAAATGCGGAAGATTACCGGACAGATATGTCAAATTTTCTCAGCCGAGTCCTGGCGACAAAACCTCCGGTTTCTAATTTGACACTCATTCTGAATCATTTTTCAAAGTACGCAGATCATTCTTTTAATGGAATCCTTGAATCCTATGTAGATGCCGATGTCTCTGCTTATGATGGGAGCGTAAGTAAAGCATACGTCCCCTTTTCTGCTTTAAATTGGCCTTTTAGTCCTGAGAAAAAAACCGAAATTGAGGCAGCGATCATGTCCAAAACTGCTGATTTCGGGCAGTGGATCAACAATCCTCTAGACGTTTCCTTCTTTCTTTATAACGTACAAGATCTTTCCAATTTATCAGCAGGAGCTCAAGACAGATTTTTTAAAGAACTGGGAGGCGCGATTGTTTCGAAAGTTAATGATTGGGGAAGTCTTTATGATAATGTTCTGGCTATATATCTTAATGTCGCAAAACGCAGTTCTAATTTTAATTCCGTCGCCCCCTATCTTGTTCCCCTGCTTCCAAAATTTAATCCCAAACAGCCGGCTGAATCAGATGAGCAATATGCGGCGCGATTAGGACGTATTGAATCTTTATGGCTGAATGACGGCATTTTCTTATACGACTTAAGCGGAGGAACGTTCTCTATTCCAAACGCGATTGATGTATTTTCTAATTTCAGCAAAATGCATCCCAATTGGATCCATGCAGTCGGTCTTTTCACTGGAGCAGGAGGGTCTGAAGCAGGTTTCGGTGTTGCAACGTTGAATTGGACCAAACACCCCAACGCTTACGAACTGGCGTATACGTTACTGCATGAAGGCGAACATGGTTTTGAAGCTAAGCATGAATCTCAGATACAAACCTGGGAACTATTGGTGGACTATTGGTTTTACGAGCATGAAAAAAAGGATTATGTAGATTTCGTATCTAATTATGCAATGTCTCGAATCAATGAATATTCAGCCGAAATCGCAACTTATTGGTATTGGGACACCAAAAAATGGCTCAATGACGCACTTAATAGATATGATGAAGGGCGTCCGGCTGTACTCAATATGTTCATGGGTCTTTGGGACATGGATCATCCGAGTGATGCACCGGCCGCTGACATGAAGCCACTTTATTTTTTAAATCCTGCCACTGCTCTTCTCGACCGGACTTTCACAAAGGCCTGGTGGTCCGATGGAAATATGGCATACGGCACCTTCAATTTTGTTTTGGATGTTTTAGATAGTGAAACTCAATATGTTTTGACTTACGAAAATTACAAAATCACAAGCGTCACAAATAAACCTTATGAACCGCCAGTCAATCATGCCCCTACTGTTTCAGCAATTGCTCACGATGCAGTCGATGTGAATGCTGCGATACCGGACACCCAAGTTTATAACGGTACCATTGTGACATATTCAGGGTCAGCGGACGATATAGACGGCGATACGCTCACTTGGACGTGGATCTATGAACTAGACGGAGTGAAATATACTTATGAATCAGGATCAGGCCCTGTTGCATCTGTCACGTACACCTATCCGGCCAGTGGAACCGGCGTTTATATCTGGACGCTGAAAGTAACCGATGGAATTAAAACGGTCACAAGCGCACTTTTACGAATTGAAATGATCAATCTGCCCGATACGACAGCGCCGGTGATTAGTGACGTGAGACATGATCTTGCAGCCATGGCTGCGACAATTAATTGGGTGACCGACGAAAAATCTACGTCTCAAGTGGAGTACGGGCTCACGACAAACTATGGGAACGTAACGGTCCTTGATCCTAATCTCGCACTTTCACATCAGGTGACGATTTCAACTATACAGATGGGAATGATTTATCACTATCGCGTTTGGGCGTGTGACAAGGTAGGTAATTGCTCTATGTCCCAGGATTTCACATTGTCCACCACGCCTCCGACCGTTTCCATTGAAAACGTAACGGCTACGGATATTACAAGCAACAGCGCCTTTATTCATGCTACGGTCAAGAATCCGGGAAATAATTTGATTCGCGTGGCTTATAGGAAGATGGATTCAGGTGGAATTCCGAACCCGGGATATTTGTATCAGACGATGGTGTGGGCGCTTGATGAGGCCGCCGGGAATCTCACCGGGCTCTCTTCCAATATGACGACTTACGAATACCACATCGAAGTTGTAGGCCCAACCAACGTGCCCATCGTTTCAAGCCCTCTTCAGTACTTCAGAACCTTGGCGGACAATCCTTCTGCAGATACCACTCCTCCGACAATCACGGGCGTGGATAGAAGTAATATTACGACTAATAGCGCAACCGTCAGTTGGATGACGCCGGATGAAGCATCAGATACTCAGA
>Ga0209515_10004550_pt1 | contig 18656 bp, 22 predicted proteins | sample Subgroupgradi54m_FD_187454 | JGI IMG/M metagenome (GOLD analysis project Ga0209515, IMG submission 187454) | Subsurface groundwater microbial communities from S. Glens Falls, New York, USA - GMW60B uncontaminated upgradient, 5.4 m (SPAdes)... ...
CAATAACAGGATCGATTGTTTTGGGGCCGTCGGGATGTTGTCTCGCACTTGTATCCATCTAGCGCGGTTATTTTATCTTTCGGGCAGAATAGAGTCAAGGAGAAAACCCCCTTTCTACTCGTCCTTCAACCGAAAGGAAATAGGAACTTGAATACAAGTCCTTACGGGTTTTCCGTCTTTCATCGCCGGATGAAACTTCCAACTTTGCGCCGCTCGAAGAGCTTCTTGATCCAACACATCATAACCGGTAGATTGCATCACTTGAGAAAGACCAACGGTACCATCCGCGTGGATATCAAGGGCAACGATCGATTTCCCCTGCAAACCTTCGGAAACAGCCCAACGTGGATACGAAATGGGCTTCGGATGATCCAATAAATAAGGAAGTTGCATTCCTTCGGTATCGTCCCCTTCCGTAAATACGGCTCCGGGTTTGATAATCAGCTTCCCGCTTCCGGTCACAATCATGCTGAAGTGGCGAGGAGAAATACGATCCGCGGCGATTTGCGCTGAAGTCCGATCAACCAAAATTCCTTCTGCGGCATAAATCGGAGAAGCAAATACGGTCAGAACGATTAAAACGAGTGAGAACAAAATTTTCTTCACGGTCAGCTCCTTTAAATAAATTAGTCTTGAATGTATTTCCATTCGACAAGATTACCAGGTTTTAATTTTTTCTTCTGTGGCGAGACGTTCTTAGAACCGTTTACTTTACAAATCCACCATAATTTTTTTGCGGGATTCACCCGAACCCCGTTAATTTCAATGACTTCACGAAGGCTGCAGCAGGATTTCCCCGAAAGAACGGGGAAAACTTGTGATACCGCTTCTTTGGGCGTAGTCCCTTTTTCTACAGAGAGCTTTTCATCGTAGGCAGGTTTTCCAGCAGGCCCAAAATCGACTTTCATTTGAATCGAAAACGTTTTCGGCTTTTGGGGAAAAAACCCGACCGTAAAAAAAGACGTCACGCCCAGCAACAAGACAAGCCAAAGCGCTAACCGTTTAGAATGATTCTGAAACATAAACCCCGTTAGAGATAGAAACGCTTCCAACTTTTTCTGAAAAGTTTTTATCAACATCTAAAATTTCACGGTTTTCCATCAACGTATATTGGAACTATCTCTAACGGGGTAAAACGTCCACTCCAAGATCGGCTTTCCACCTAAGAGATGTTCGTCGATAATTCGCGCCAATTTTTCTTGAGTGACATGGTGATACCAAATTCCGTCCGGCTGAACCACCAGAATAGGGCCGCCCTGGCAGACGCCGAAGCAATTCACTTGAGCACGCCGAACTGACTTCTGATCGACCTTTAATTCCTTCAATTTGGATTTAAGCGTCTGATAAATCTCCTGCGACGTATCAGGCGCGCATCTCGGACCCGTACAGACAAAAACCTGACGTTCATAAGGTAAAAGCGGAGGTGCTTTTTCTTCCATCGTTAACTCCCAAATTCCCAGGTCATTCCGACCACATACTCCCTGGGAGCGCCTGGATCGACAAACAAATAGTTTCCGGCTGGATAAATTCCTCCTGAAGAACTGGATGCACGAGCTCTCGAAAAATAATCTTCTCCAAACAGATTATTGATTTTAAAGTAAATTTGTTGTTGTTTCCATTCAAATAAAATCATGAAATTCCAGACGGCATAAGGTTTCATGATCGTGCTCACCGCACTGATCAATGTTTGTGATGTGGATTCATAAGATTCCGTCCGCTGTGAACCGGTAAAGACGCCATCCATCATAATCTTAAGCCCCTCATAAGGCGCGCCCATTCGTTTAAGAGGCTGGCAAGTAAAACCGGTTGTAAACCGATCTTCTGGAATGAGTCCGAGTTCCCGGTCATTAAATGGACTTCCACTGCGTGGCGCTTCAGCAATATACGCTTTTAGGAAGGTGAAGGATCCGTAAGCAGAAAACTCCGGAACCGGTGTTAAATCGACCCGATTCTCGACCCCGTAGCGGCGTGTTTTTCCGGCGTTTACGTTTCTGCCAAAAGGATTCGAAGCGGATATCTGAGTCGAATCGAAAACAATGTCATCGACCACATCAATCAGAAACCAACTGGACTTTAATTGCGCCAGATCCCTATACTGAAGACGCGTTCCCACTTCATAACTGTTTGATTTCACCGGCTGAAGCGCGGCGTTTAAATCGCTGTTAAATGAATTAATATCACTTAAGGCCGGAACCCGGAAACCTTGAGAGTAATTAGAAAATAAATCAACCCATTGAACTGGTTTTACCAGCACCCCGGTAGACAAAGTTGATTTTCTCCATCTTCTTGAATAATTATTGGCCGGCGTAAGATTATCTTTAATCTTAGACCAGCTGAAATCATGGCGCATTCCATAATGAAGAAAAACTTTTTGCGAAACATCTACCGTTTCACGCCAAAAAAGCGCTGTACTAAACGGCGTACCTTTGCGATCTGTTCTAAAAGGATTTCCTTCAACCACGTTGCCGCCAACCACATCTTGTCTGAGATCGCGTTCGGAATCATCTTCAAGCTCGATTCCGACTTCACTGTGATTTCCAAACCATTTCCATCGGTCCTCATACGCAGTCTGCCAAATTAAATTGGTTTGCCTCGAACGAATCGTCGTCAACTGCGTCGGAAAGGTGGTCGCAAAAGTCGCGAACGTAGAAAAGAAATGGATCCAATTCGTTCGCATAGAAGCTTGGACGGAGCTTAATATTCGATCATCCCAAAACTTTTTGTTCGCGTCGAGTTGGAAAATACTGTTTTTAAAATCTCTTCCGTCGAGCGGTTTATTCGTAGCATGTGCATCATGATGAAATTGATCGAGCGTTAATTCGCCCGGATTTGAAATGGCATCTTCGACATGCTTAAAACCAAAATGAATTCCGCCGCTCTCGTTCGGCAATTCATAACCCACTTTGGTATCCAAATTCGTGATTCGGATCTCGGAATTGTTGCGGAACTCTTGATTGAGATTGCGGCCCATATTGAAATAGTAAGTAACCGCTCCTCCGGGTAAAATATGTTTGTTGGGAATTGTTCCGCTAATGCCTTGGTTAAATCGAATGCCTGAGAAACTGCTCCATTCTGTTCCGCCGAACAAATCGACCAATTTTGGACTTGGTTTTCTGGACGTAATGTTAACGACTCCTCCAAATGCACCGCTGCCATAAATAGGAGATTGAGAACCTCGCTCAACTTGAATCGATTCCAAATCACTGGTGGAGATTAATGGAAAAATAACGCCATTCCCATCTACCTCATTAACGCGTACTCCATCTAAGAGCGTAATTACATTGCCTGAGCCTGAAAATCCTCTCAAACTAAAATTTTGATCTACACCGTTTCCAACATTATCAGAAAAAGCAGCGCCTTCAATATCCCGGAGCGCGTCTTGATAATTCGCCGGCTGTCTTTCTTGAAATTCCTTGGCTGATTGATAAGTCACATTGGCGGGAATATTGTTTAGTGGGGTCCTAAAACTGGGAAGCCGCGATGAAATCACGGTAATCGTTTCGGCGGTGTTGGCTTTTTGGGTATCGACCACCGGGGCACTATCAGATACAACCGTTGCGGAAAATACATTGAACTGAATGAACGCAATCAACGACAAAACAAGACAGCAAAACTTAAGAAACTTACTCATAGATTCTCCTTTACCCTTCGTAAAGTTGATGTTTGTTAAGCTTAAGAGTGAGGTCTTCTGACTTGTGGCATACAGCAAATCTACTCGCGGTACCTTCCCAGCTCAAAAAATTCAATGAGACAGTGGTACAACAACCGCTTTCGTTCCACTTACAGCTGCGGGGCAGTTGCGGATTTTCACCGCCTTCCCTCGCTTCCTTAAGCGTTTTGATATTGATTCAAAGAAATGGCCCCAAAAATTTCAGGATGAAGGACTTGGGCCATCATATTAAGTCCCGTCATTAAATACTGGCACGGCGAATTAAAATACTGGTCCGGAAGAGAAAAAATCCGGTTGGATTTTACTGCGTCGATCTGATTCCAACCTGTTCGTTCAATTACTTTTTTGGAATTTGATTTCCCACCCGCTCCGCACCAGGCCAAAATGATGATTTCCGGATTGGCTTCGATCACTTCATTCGGTTCTACCGCAAAAGTGCTTCTGTCGGGAACGAAATCTCCGCCCGCTATTTCAACAAGCTCTTTGACCCAGCGGGAAGAACAAATGAGCGGCTTCATCCATTCCTCGCAATAAACTCTTGGACGATGCTGAATATTTTTGAGCTGCTCCTTGACGTTCCGGATTTGGCTTTTCATTTGATCGGCCAGCTGTTCAGCCTCGTGCTCATGACCCGTGAGTTTTCCCAACCAAAAAATATCGTTGTAGACGTCTTCTAAATCATAAGGATAGGTCAGGAAAAAAGGAACTCCGATCGTAATCAGCTTCTGCATCGTCTCTTGCTTGTACGGCAGGCTGCCGATCACCAAATCCGGCTCTAAAGCGATGACCTGCTCAGGGGTAGCACTCCAACCGTCACCAATCTGTGGGAGATCGCCAATCAGGCTTAAATCTTTGCAATATTTTGTGACACCTACCAATTGGTCTTGAGCGCCGATTCCAAAAAGAATGGCCGTGATGCTGGGAGCTAACGAAACGATTCTTTTGGTCATCATGAAACGTGGGCCGCGGATTTTTGATTGAGGATTCGGTAAAACAAATCTAAATCAATATTAGACCTGACTAATTCGGCAAGACGATCGTAAATTTCTAAGCGAGTTGCTGGACCGGACAGCTGATGGGATAACGGCATTCCTTTTTTTGTTCGCAGCTGATTTAGAAAATACAAGCGAAAAGAATCACAGTCAAATATTCCGTGCAAATAAGTCCCCCAAATTTGCCCCGTAGAAATAGAACCTCCTTCGTCCAAGAAAACAGGACTATTTCCCCGCCGGGTTAATTTGAATACGGGATCCGCTTTTTCTAAAAATTGAGTCTGCCCCATGTGAATCTCATAACCCTTTACCTCAATCCCGCTTTCCAAATGAACTGCCGTGACTTGATAAGTTGTTTTTTCTGGATCAAATACAGTCACCGTCTTTAAGATTCCCAGGCCGGAAATCTCTGTCACATTGCTTTCAATCATAAATGGATCCTGAATTTGACTGCCCATCATTTGATAACCGCCGCAGATGCCGATGATTTGAACCCCATATTCAATGCAGGAATCAATCCAGTGATTGAATCCTGAGGTATGCAGATAATTGAGATCCGAAATGGTGCTTTTGGTTCCCGGCAAAATCAAAACGTCGGGAAACCGATCCGGAACCTGACGCAAATAAGTTAAGGTCACGTCGGGTTCGCGGTCAAATGATAAAAAATCCGTAAAATTAGAAATGCGGGGAAACCAAATGACATCGATCAAAATCGATTTTTTATGGATCCATTTTCCGTTCGACTTGATTCGTTCATCTGAAAGTCCGTCTTCTTCTAAAAGATCAAGCCGCGATTCATATGGAATCACGCCCAAATTTGGAATGCCGGTCCGTTCCAGAAGAAAATCAATTCCGCCTTGCAAAAGTGACCGTTCGCCTCTGAACTTATTGATGAGAAATGCTTTGACGCGGCTGCGGTAATGCGGTTGAATCAATTCCATCGTTCCGACAAAAGACGCGAACACACCGCCGCGATCGATATCGCCGACCAAAATGACCGGAGCGTCGGCCATTTCCGCCGTGCGCATGTTGACAATATCGTGTTCCTGCAAATTGATTTCGGCCGGACTGCCTGCTCCCTCAATGACGACAACGTCATATTCATTCATCAAAGATTCAAGGCACTGGCGGACTTGGCTTAAAAATGAGGAGGTATGGAATTGATATTCACCGGCTTGCATCGTTTTCACCGGCTTTCCCAATAAGACAACTTGGGCCCCCACATCGGAACTGGGTTTTAAGAGGATGGGATTCATTTGAACGGTGGGTTCGATCCCGCAAGCTTCGGCTTGAACAGCTTGGGCTCTCCCAATCTCACCGCCGCTTCGCGTCACATAAGAATTATTAGACATGTTTTGCGCTTTAAAGGGAGCAACGCGGAATCCGTCTTGGGTCAGAAGCCTGCAAAGAGCGGCGGTCATCACGCTTTTTCCCACGTGAGAACCAGTCCCTTGAATCATAATCGTTTTTGCGGGCATAAATCCTTTCGCTTCGCTCAAGGACTGGAGCCTTCGGCTCCTGAAAATAAAAACATCCTTAACGAAAAAATCGCTAAGGATGTACCCGAAATGATCCTATAAACTTCTATCTAAAAATTAAAGAAATAGAAGAAAGTCTTCCGCTTTTTTCTTTTCGACAGGTAGGTCTTCTGGCTCCTGGATCAATCTCCTCTTGCCCTTCCCAAGTCCTCGTTACCGATTCCTCAGTGGCTCTGCAAGATTTGTCCCCGGTTACAGCGGCGGGACCGCGGCCGATTTTCACGGCCTTCCCTTCACCTGACGAGCGAATTCTATGAAAAGGAGATTGTGAAGTCAAAGACTATTTTGCCCAATTCTACCGGCGCCGGTAGAATTGCAATTCATTGGCTGATCTGTTGAATTCAATGCCGCGCTGCCCTGATTTTAATTAAAATAAAATGAAGTCAGGACTAAAACTCGATCCCCTTTTGGGCAAGGATGCCTTGCTCTTTGAAGGGATGTTTGATCTCGCGCATTTCAGTCACAAGATCGGCAAGCTCGATCAACTCCGGCTTCGCGTTTCTTCCTGTCAAAATCACATGAACCATTTTAGGTTTTTTCTTCAGCGCTTCCAGAACTTCCTTTAAATCCAAATAATCATAATCGATCACGTAATTAATTTCGTCGAAAATGACAAGATCATATTTTCCGCTCATCATTTTTTCTTTGCAGAAAACCCATGCTTTTTGCGTCACTTCGATATCGCGCTCGCGGTTTTTGGTATCCCAGGTAAAACCTTCGCCCATCGGATAAATTTCGATCGGGGTTTTGAGTTGTTTGGCGGACTCCAATTCACCGTACTTCCATTTGCCTTTGATGAATTGAATGATTGAAACCCGCATTCCGTTTCCGGCCGCGCGAAACGCGACCCCTAAAGCAGCGGTGGTTTTTCCCTTTCCGTCACCGGTATGGACGATGATCAGGCCTTTTTTTTGGGAACGCTGCTCGGGAGTATACTTTGGCTTATTCTGGGGAGAATGGCCCATAATTGAAGATGGCGGCAACAATGCAAATTATAAATGAAGCCAATCCGTGTTAAAGGGCTCCAAATGCGGGTCTAACGGCAAGAAGAAAGTTACAAGTTCAAAAACTCCGACCCCCTCGCGCAGACCAAACCAAGTGACGCCGCGAAGCAACCCGGGAATAACTCCGCGAACTGGAGTTGTTCGTTTGATTTCTTCTTTCATTTGATAAATTAATTCAAAAGGTCCGGAGACGATATTTGCAAAACCATCTCCTAACCGCTCAACCGGGGCCGAAAAAAAACTTTGATGCGGCGCTGATAAATCCACTGGTGTTGTTCCGGTTGGCTGCGGCTCCGATTCAGCAAAACCAGACGTTGAAATCATGACGACCGAAATTAAGGCGAATTGAAACAAGCGGATTAAATAATTGAATTTCATCTATTTCCTCCTGTAACCGTTTAAATGAGCCTGACTGTTGAGCAATAATAGTTCTCTTCGATCAAGAGTCAGATGAACCATGCTGATTGAGGCCGGATCAATTCGAATCGTCCAAAAAACCGTCGGAGCGATTTTTAAAATTCGAACCAAAAACATTCGAATCGGCCCGCCGTGCGAAACCAAAACATGGGTGCTGTTTTTTGAATAGTGCTCTGAAAGATCCGTTAAAAAAGAACTGATTCGCAGGTCCAGCGATTTTAAGGACTCGCCGCCGGGCGGACGACTTTTCCAATTCGCCGCGTACCAAGCTTTGGAAGCTTTCGGAAATTTCTGGTGAATCCGGGCGTGATGACGGCCTTCCCAGTCTCCGAAGCACAATTCATTGAGACGTTTATCAACCGTTATGTCTCTTCGACACGTTTTGGCAATCTCATTAGCGGTTTGATAGGCTCTGAGCAGCTCGGAGCAATAAATAATCTTGGGTTTTTCACCTTTAAGCGCTTTTCCGAGGGCGTGAGCCTGAAGAATTCCAATTTTGTTCAGTGGAACGTCAGTCGAGCCTTGGTAACGGCCCTGTCGCACCCATTCCGTTTCACCGTGGCGAATGAGAATCAGTTTCATTTTTTTAAACTTTCCATACTTTTAGACTGAACCAGATGGGTCAGGTGTTTTGAAAGAACGTCCGCTTCCAAATTAACCAAGTCTCCGACCTTCTTTTTTCCCAACGTGGTGGTTTTTGCCGTGTGCGGAATAACCGCAATCTGAATCGACTGTTTTCCGATTTGCTGGATCGTCAGACTGATCCCCTCCACGGCAATTGAACCTTTGGGAACTAAAAAAGCCAACACCGATGGGGGAACTTGAATTTCCAAATTAAAACTTTTGCCGCTCGATTTTCTTCGCAGAATACGGCCGATTCCATCCACATGGCCCAGAACAAAATGACCGCCGACACGGTCGCCCCAACTCAGAGATCGCTCCAAGTTGAGCGGCTCTTTGATTCGAATCTGGAAAAGCGTTGTTTGCTTCAAAGTTTCAGGGACGGCTTGAACCGTAAATTGATTTTTTTTGATTGAAACGACCGTCAAACAAACTCCATTTATTGAAATGCTTTCACCGCGCTTCAACGGTTTGTCCCAAGCGGTCGATTCGACGGTAAAAGCAATTTGCTTTCCCTGTTTTTTCTGATCAACCAGTTTTCCTTTTTTTTCTATGATTCCTGAAAACATGAGGAGGCCACGTATCCTTCAAATAAAAAATCTTCGCCCAACTGACTCATTTTGACGGATTTGATTCTCGGCGCCTGGGAAAGTAAATCCGTCCCCATTCCCTCAACGGATGTTTTCGCGTTCCGGCCGCCGACAATTTTCGGAGCAAGGATCCACTTCACTTGGTCCACAAGTCCTTGTTCAATCAAACTACCCGCCAATTCACCGCCGCCTTCAACCAAAAGCGAGGTAATTCCCATCGATCCCAAGAATTTCAAGAGTTGTCGAAGATCCAATTTTCCGGTGCGTTCTTTAAGCGGCAATATCGTAACACCTTGACCAGCATATTTCTTGACCGCCCGGCGGAGCCAATGTTCAGAACAAGCCAGAATTACCGGTCCGCTCTGCTTAAAAATCCGGGCCGATACCGAAGATTCTCCTCGTGGATCCAAAATGATGCGCCACGGCGATCTTGTTATCTTTCCGTTTCTTGCAGTCAAACGCGGATCGTCCCGAAGCAGCGTATTTTTACCGATCAAAACAGCATCTATTTTAGACCTTAAATGATGAACCCACAACCGGGCGGCGGGTCCAGAAATCCATCGGCTATTTCCGGTGCGCGAGGCGATTTTTCCGTCCAGACTTTGAGCCATTTTTAAAATCACAAACGGGACCCCTTTTGTGATCCACTTGACGAACGCTTCGTTTTGATGGAGCACGTCTTTTTCCAAAATCCATTTGGTTATACCGATCCTATTTTTTTTAAAAATCGAAATCGCCCGGCCGCGGTGTGCCGGATTCGGATCGATGGCGCCGATAACCACGCGTTTAATCCCAGCCCGTTTAATGGCTTCTGTGCAAGGCGGCGTTTTGCCGTACGTCGAACAAGGTTCTAGCGTAACATATAAAGTCGCACCCCTTGAGCGGTTTCCCGCTTTCTGAAGGGCTTCAATTTCGGCGTGGGGCGCACCGAATTTGGCATGGTATCCGCGCGAAATAAAACGATTGTGTTTGACGATGACTGCACCGACCAATGGATTGGGACTGACCCAGGGCCGACCTTTTTCAGCCAAGATCAATGCCTGTTTCATCCATTTTTCATCTTGGGACAACTCACGCACTTTCTCCTCCCTTGTTCGCCACAAAGTCCGCCACAGACCTTGGCGTGATTCGTCGGATTGCGCCAGCCTTTGGCGAACGTTGGCGCAATCCGTCCCAAAACGCTTTGTGGATGAATCTCGCCGCGTTTTGTGGCGGATGGGGAAGGATAAAGGTGGGGGGTTAATTCGAATACCGACCCCCATCCTAACCTTCCCCCATAAAGGGGGAAGGGAATTATCGTTCTACTAGGCATGTATCAATTCCTTTTGATCGATCACCCGACCCGAAGCATTCACCACTTCAATTTTTTCCCGGCCGCCGTATTTATCCCACCAAGCGCGGGCGCCGCGATTAATCACCTGATTCAGCGCTTGAATATTTTTTACGCCGCGGTCGGCAAGCCACTTCTCTAGCGCAACAAGGCCTTCTTTTCCGTAAACCGGAATGCCTTCTTTCCAAGTCGCCCGTCCGCAAAGCACGCCCGCCCAGTTGGTTCCCGCTTCAACCGCAAGCTCAAGGGTTTCCCGAAACACATCGTCATCCACTCCGGCGCTTAAATAAATAAACGGTTTCGTGGCAACATCCGCAGCTTTCCGAAACAATTTTTTGGCTTCTTCGCGCGTATAAGCAACCTGACCTGTTTTATTCGCTTTGGAGCCTTCCACAAAGGCCATATTCACCGGAACTTCCACTTTCAATATATCTACTTTATATTTCGGCTTTGAAAACTCCCGCATACTTTCTGTGACAATCGTGGGTTTTTTCTTGGCATACTCAATTCCTTTTTCATCGCCGCCTTTTGCATCGTAGCCGACCAATTCCAAAAAGAAAGGAATATCATGGGCTTCACATTCGGCTCCGATCCGTTCCACCCAAGCATGTTTAATATCGTTAATTTCTTGAGAATCATCCGGCGCGTAATAAAGAAGAATTTTAATTGCATCAGCACCTTTGGCTTTCAGGCGCGCTACGGATTCATGATCCAGTAAATCCGGAAGCCGGCCTGGCGTATTTGCATCATAACCGGTTTTTTCGTAGGCCAAGAGAACGCCTGCGTTTTGGGCGCGCGATTTGACGGCCGGAATTCCAAATTCGGGATCCAGCAAAATGGCAGTCGCATAAGGCGTGAGCGCCTTTGATACCGCCACTTTAAATTCTTCCATGTGTTTTTGAGTAATTTCTTTGAAATCAACACCCTTCGCTTTGGCAATTGATTTTTGAAGCGAACCGCGCTGGTCCATCGCAGCAGCAGCAATCACACCTTTAGAATTGGATAAAGCCACGAGTCCTCTAAATTTACCTTCGGTCATTCGAACGGTCATTCAAATCCTCCTAGTCAAACACTTCTGTTTTAATGCCGGTGCGTTTCTGACACAATTCGGCGATTTCATTCAGTTTCGCTAAAGGAACTTCTTTAATTCCGCCGTCTGCGGGCGGACGGTCAATGGTATAGACTTGAACGGAAGCCGGTTTGACGGTCCGGACCGCTTCAATCCAATCGTCAATTTGCTTTTGCTTCGTATTGTCATAGCTGCCTGCGATGAAAATGCTTTGGATTGTCACATCAGACAAATTGCGCAGCGCTTCTAAGGTTCTTTTCAAATTAAAGCCGCCGGCGGGTTTATTAATTTCCTCAATGGTTTCCGAATCGCCCGCATCGAGTTTCATACAGCGCTCATCTAAGAGTTCCAATGCCTGTTTGATTTCCGGACGATGGGCCTGGGAAGAATCGGACAAGATTCCGACTTTGACGCCGGGGAAATATTGATCGCGAAGATTTAAAATACCGCGTGTTAAATTAAAAAAATCCGGATAAAGCGTCGGCTCCCCATTTCCGGCAATGGTCACGACGTGAATGGGAACTCCGTCTTGTTTGAATTTGATAAATGAAGTTTCGATTTCTTGGAGCAGAACACCGAGCGGTTTTAATTTCTCATCGGTCTTCGGAATTTTATTTCCGGGGCGCGGTGTCCAGCCGTATTGGCAATACACGCAATCAAAATCACAAAATTTATAAGTGACGGGAAGCGGATTGATGCCGAGTGAATTACCAAACCGGCGGGAGTGGATCGGCCCGTAAACGGCGCCGTCCTGAAGCGGATATCCATTGCTGCCTAAGACAGGGAGAGTAATTTCCATTTGAGCTTCCATACTAAACGTGTGAGCGTGGATAATTACAGGATTGAATCGATCGCGCTTTTGAGCTTATCTTCCGGCTGATAACCGACGATCCGATTGGCGAGCTTGCCGTCTTTAAACACGATGATCGTGGGAATGCCTTGAACGTCATATTGCTGGGGAGTTTCGGAATTGTCGTCAACATTCAGTTTGCCGACTTTTAATTTTCCGGAATAATCTTTCGCGATTTTTTCCACTATAGGGCCGAGCATTTTGCAGGGACCGCACCATTCAGCCCAGAAATCAACGAGAACGGGAACTTGGGAGTCCAGCACTTCGGTTTTAAAATTTTGATCTGTAAACGTATTAGCAGCCATAACTTAGCTTCCTTTCAAACGCAACGGCGTAAGACCAATCAATTGAAGAGATAAGGAAGATAATATACAATAGCCGGAATTGTTTGTCCATATGTCTGAAAAATTTATCATACGAGTCGAAGCCAGGTTTGAAGCCGCCCATAATCTCCGCTTATATAAAGGCGCGCCGGAGCCCCTTCACGGCCATTCCTGGAAAGTAGAAGCGAAATTCAAGTGCAAATCACTGGACCATGAAGACATCGGCGTCGACTATGTTCATGTGGAAAAAGCAATCCGCCAGCTCGCCTCCCGATTCGATCACCGCTACATTAACGAAGTCTCACCGTTTGACAAAATCAATCCGACTTCTGAAAACATTGCGAAGTGGTTTTTTGATGAACTGAACCGTCCTGAAATCCGGGAAAAATCAGAACTGAAAGAAGTTGTGGTGTGGGAAGGGCCTGAGGCCTACGTCGCTTATTCTAAAGATTAAGTTTTTTTCTTTTTTCCGATAATTCTTTCGCGTGTTCCCTTCTGATCTGACCTTCGCGAAATCTTCTTTTTTCACTTTCCGTTTCACAAATTAAACGCGGCACCTCGGTTGGCTTACCGGCCGCATCCAGAGCAACCATGGTAAAGTAACAAGAATTGGTATGGCGCTTTTCGCCGGTTTCCAAATTTTCCGCTTCAATTCGAATTCCGATTTCCATCGACGTTTTCCCGACGTAATTCACCGAAGCTCGAAATGTCACGAGCTGGCCAATTTTAATCGGTTCGCGAAAATCAACTTGATCCACTGAAACCGTCACGCAACGAGGGCCCGCATGACGCGCCGCGCAAACATAGGCCGCGCTATCTGCGATGGAAAGAATTTGGCCGCCATAAACCGTTCCCGCAATATTTGAATGCTGCGGCATCATCAATTGGCTCATTTCAGTGCGGGATTCAGCTACTTTCTTTTCCTTGATCATTGGTCTTTTCTTTGGGTTCGGAGGAACCGGTTTGAGGCCTGGGACGCCGGAAGGGACGTCGGGGCCGGCGAGGAAAATTATTCCGCGGCGGTCTTTCACCTGCCGGGCGTTCTTGTCTCTGAGGAGAAGTTTCACCGCTCACCATTCTTTTCAGGGACATGACTTCCTGATTATTGAGGGGGCGGAATTTACCCGGCGTTAGTCCTTTTAAATTAAGAGGGCCGTAAAATTTCCGGTGGAGATAAATCACATTCACGCCCACGGCTTTGAACATCAGCCGGATCTGGCGCTTGTGGCCTTCATGAATACCAATTTCCACTTTGCACTTTCCATCCCGCGCGTTCAAAACCTTGATTTCACACGGAGCTGTTTTGAATTCTTCGCCGGTTTCTTCTTTGATCGTCACGCCTGTTTTTAATTTTTCCACTTCTTCGGGAGTCACTTGCCGGTCCACTAAAGCTTCGTAAACTTTTGTGATCCCGAAACTCGGATGCATCAGTTTATTCGCCAAATCTCCGTCATTCGTGATCAAAAGAAGACCGGTTGTGTCTTGATCGAGCCGGCCCACGGGATAAAGACGTTCCTTAACGTGCTTAAAGAAATCCATAACAGTTTTCCGGCCGTGCGTATCTTCGGTGGTCGTAATGACACCACGCGGTTTGTTGAAGATGAAATAAATTTTATTTGAGGAAAGCGTCACGGGCTGGCCTTCAAAAGTCACTTCGTCCTTGCCCGGATAAATGGGATAAGACGGAATGCGGACCACGTCTCCGTTCACTTTTACTTTACCCGCTTCTAATTCTTCGATCACGCTCCGGCGGCTTGCGATCCCCGCCTGCGATAAATAAGCTTGAAGTCTCATGCTACTAACTCTCCTAGATGGCCGCCGAGTTTAAACACCAAAAATCCGATGGCAACACTTGCCATAATGTTAAGGAACGCCGAAAAATTTTGGCCTACTCCGACTAAATTAGATGTTTCTAAAATGAACGTGGAAAAGGTTGTAAACGCGCCGCAAAATCCAACTATCAATAAAATCGGATCATACGGACTCAGAAAAAAATGTTTGTCGAAATAACGGGCGAAAAAACCGATCAAGAAGCAGCCTATCAAATTGACGACCAAAGTTCCAATTGGGAACTTAGTTCCAAATAACTGGGTCAAGAAGCCGGAAAGAAAATACCGGGCAACGGTACCGATCACCCCACCCACGATCAGATTAAGTATTTTAGTCATGTTGAAATATAGGATATCAATAGATCGGCAAAAGAGTGCAAGAATTTTACAGCGGGCTTGCAGCAGGATCGACGCGACTTCCTTTGCTCGTCCTCGAACTGCGCCAACGGCCGTGCATCCAAAGCCAATCACCGGGCCGTTTTCGAACAACTTCTTGAATGGATCGTATATACTGCGCGGTGTTTTCGATTATATCCTTCTCGTAATCACCTGTTCGGATAACCGGGAAAGCTTTGCCCACTTCTAGCACGGTCGGTTTTCCCGGGGTCCGGAATGAAAAAACCGGAAACACGGGCACTCCCTTTTTAACGGCCAATACCGCAGGAAGTGAAGTTGTCCAGGCATCGCGCCCAAAATAAGGCACCGGAACACTTCCATAACGTTCATGTTGATCAATCAAGATACAGACCACCTCATTTTGTTCCAAATGTTTCATCGCTTGACGCGCACCGCCTCTTTTGTCGATTGTATTCAGTCCCGTAGCGCCCCTTAAATTCTTCGTGATGTAACGGTACAGATAGGGGTTTCCAAAAACGCGCGCGACAGCATTCATTTGAGCTCCGAAATGCTGGGCCCGTTTAGCCCCCAAAACAGCCATCCATTCCCAATTGCCGAAATGAGAAACGATAAAAATCATGCCTTTTTTTAATTTTAAGGCACCGAATGCAGGCTCATCATTTTTGATCACGATATATTTTTGAATGTTGCTCAAAATTTTTGGGATCCGGATAAATTCGATCGCGAAATAACCCAGGTTTTCAAATGACTGGATCGCAATTTTTCGAATTTCTGATTCGCTTTTTTCTTCTCGGAACGCAAAGTGTAAATTTTCCAACGAAACGTTCCGGTATTTGCTCAAAATGTAGTACAGGCTGCGGCCGACCCAACGGCCCAATTGAAGAGCCCAGGCAAAGGGAAGCAAATTCAAAATAAAACACAAGAGCCGAAACAAGCCGTATTGAATGACTTGCCCTGTTCTCATTTTTATTTTTTTAAGCTGCATCGGCCGGTTCCGGTTGTGTCATGCAGTGAATGGCGCCTTGTCCATAAATTAAGGGAATTGCTGAAATGCCTACGATTTTCCGTTCCGGAAATAAATTCCGGAATATTTCAATCGCTTGGTCATCATGCTCATCGTTAAACTTGGGAACTAGGACACACGTATTGCCAATATAAAAATTAGTATAGCTCGCCGGCAAGGTGAATTTTCCTGTCTTGATTTTTCTGGGTGCCGGAAGCTTGATCAGATCAAATGGTTTTCCGTCCTGATCGGTTTCGCGTTTCAGGCGCTCTAAATTTTCGGATAAAATTCTTTGGTTGTAACTTCCTTCATTAGAATCGGAGCTGATCACGATTTTACCGGGCGCTACAAAACGCGCCACTTCATCAATGTGGCCGTCAGTGTCGTCTCCTTCAATGCCTTTGCCCAGCCAAATAATTTTCTTTACGCCTAAATAATCCCGCAAAAATTGCTCCGTCTGCTTTTGATTCACGTGAGGATTCCGGTTCAAATTGAGAAGACATTCTTCCGTTGTCATCAAGGTCCCCTTCCCATTCACATCAATGGAACCACCCTCTAAGACTAAATCGGCCCTAAACGCTTCAACATTTAAGATTTTGGCAATTTCGGCGGGCACTAATTTATCTTTATCAAAAGCATATTTGCCGCCCCAAGCATTAAATAACCAGTGAATCAGGGCCTTCTTTTTTCCCTTCTGCGTTAAAAAAATAGGCCCGTAATCGCGGGTCCAAAGGCTGTTTGTTTCAATCGTGTGAAATAACACATTGGTCACGGAACGTTCTTTTAATTGCTGCCTGACCCGCTCTTCAGTTTGACGGTCGTCCACCAAAATTCTGACTTTTTCGCCCGCATGCAGCGCTTCAATGATTTGAATGAAGGCCGCTTCGACTTGCTCTAATTCATTTGGCCACGTTTCGAGATCATGCGGCCATGCCAACCAAGTTGCCTCATGCGGCTCCCATTCGGCCGGCATTCGGTAACCTTGTTGCGCGGGTGTTTGTTGAGGATTATGGATAGACATCGGTTCTTCGTTCTTTGAGAAACGGCCAGACTTTTCTAATTTTTGGAATTTCTTTGAAATCGCAGGTTCCGATTAAAATTTCTTCTTTTTGTTCGGTCGCTTGATTCAACAATTCTCCGAAGGGACCGGAAATAAAGGAACTGCCCCAAAACATCAGATTGCCTTCGCGGCCGACCCGGTTGACGGAAGCGATGAAAATTCCGTTCGCAATGCCGTGCGAACGCTGGATCATTTCCCAGGCAGCTTTTTCTTTCTTCCGTTCTTTTTGGTTTTGCGTAACGTGTGCGCCGATTGCACTCGGATAAAAAATGATATTCGCTCCCGCAGCTGCTAACGCTCGCGCCGCTTCCGGAAACCACTGGTCCCAACAAATCAAAGCGCCGATTTTTCCATAAGCCGTATCAAAAACCGGCAATCCAAGATCACCTTTTCGGAAATAATACTGTTCGTAAAATCCGGGGTCGTTCGGCAAATGGGTTTTTCTGTATTTGCCGACCGTGCTGCCGTCAGCATCGATAACGATCAACGAATTATAGTAGCGGCCTTTTTCTGCCTCTTCAAATAAGGGAACGATTAAAACAACGCGCAATTCTTTCGCTAAATCCCGGAACAAGCGAACGGTCGGACCCGGAATTTTTTCGGCCAATTGAAAAAATTGACGGTTTTTTTTCTGAGGAAAATAATCGGACCGGAAAAGTTCCTGGAGACAAACAATCTGAGCGCCCCTTTTGGCGGCTCTTTTTACCATTTGAACGGCTTTTAATAAATTATGGGCAGGCCATGCTTCGGATTTAAATTGAATGAGAGCAATCTTTATTTTATTTTGGGACATAAAAAACTAAACCCGCACCTGAGGCAGATGCGGGTTTATGATCATTGAGTGTTGACCGTTACGACTGGGTTTTGGAAGAATCTGACTTCGACTCCACAGTTTCGGCAATTGTGTTAGTCGTGCTTTTCAAGAATTTCCCCGCCCCTTTAAGCAAACCGGACGCCGTTCCCGTTACGTCTTTGGTAATTTTTTCGACTTCTGCCGATACCGGTACTTCGGTTGGAATTTTACCGACGGCTTCTTCTACAAATTTTTTCCCGGTTCCGAGCGCCTCGGTACTCATTTGACGGGCGAGTTCCGTGCCTTCAGTCAAAGCTTGCTGACCTTTTTGTAAGGTCGGTCCGAATTGCTGCTTCATTAAATCTACCGGTAAACCTAAGTTTCCGATTGAAGAGCTGTAGAGAATCTTCATCAAAACCAACCGAACGATATCAGCCGGACTCGTGAGTCCCTTAATAATTTCTTTATCAACCTTCAAATCAATAGATCTGTTAATGGCCACAGGAAGTGAACGATCTTCGTATTTGACGGTCCTAATCGTAAGGACGAGTTCATCAATTAAAAATTTTGGCTTTGCTGCCGGTTTTTCCGGAGCTTTAGGTTTTACGGCTTCAGCTTTGTCTTTTTTCAAGGTCTTCAAATGATCCAAGTTGCTGACGCCCTGTTCGTTTCGAACGATCGAAAATTCCGCAATATCAAGGTGGACCGTTTCAAGATGAATCATTTGTTGTTCAAAAAAAGGAGCGATATTCAAATCAACGTAAATCTCAGGAATGGAAGCCAGCATGCCATTAAATCCCGGCGGATTCATGATTTTGATTCCGTAAACACCGAACGCGGTACCGCTTAAATTGATATTTACTTTATCAATTTTAACCGGAAAACCGGTTGCATTGTGAATGATCGCGGCAACGGCCGGACCGACCCAAAAATTAGCCGTCACAACAGCCAGGCCTAAGCCTAATACCAGGATCAAAAATAAGGAGAGGATAATTTTAAATACGATTTTCATAGGAATTAGAATAACCTTAGAGTGAAAAACAATCAAGAGGTTTGAAATCGGGGTAAAAACAAAAACGCTGCCTAAAAAAGGCAGCGTTTTTATCGTTCAGTAGTTAAATAAGACTTAAGCTGAGGCTTTTGTGGATGACCCTGACATCATATCCATCGCGCAAGGAGGATCTGGAAGCGGAATTTTTGCTTGAGGGAT
>Ga0209515_10004551_pt1 | contig 18649 bp, 21 predicted proteins | sample Subgroupgradi54m_FD_187454 | JGI IMG/M metagenome (GOLD analysis project Ga0209515, IMG submission 187454) | Subsurface groundwater microbial communities from S. Glens Falls, New York, USA - GMW60B uncontaminated upgradient, 5.4 m (SPAdes)... ...
CAGCCGGCCGTCGCGCGCCCGCCGGCCGCCGCCGCGCCCGTCGCGCAGCAGGCCCCGGCGTCCGGCGCTGCCGGCACGTCGCGCGCCGCCGTGCTCGACGAGACGCAGGTGACTGCCCTGAAGACGGTCGCCGCGCGTGAGGCCTCGAACGCGACGCCGCGCGTGCAGCTCGGCAACCTCTACTTCGACGCCGAGCGGTACGACGAGGCGATCAAGTGGTACGGCGACGGGCTGAGGCTCTCGCCCAACGACGTCAACGTGAGCACCGACCTGGGCGTCTCCTACTACTACTCGAACCAGGCCGACAAAGCGCTCGCGCAGTTCGATCGATCGCTCACGCTCGATCCAAAGCACGCGAAGACGCTGTTGAACGTCGGCATCGTGAAGGCGTTCGGCAAACAGGATCTCGACGGTGCCGGGGCGGCGTGGAAACAGGTGATCGCCCTCGCGCCGGACAGCCCCGAAGGCCAGGCCGCCAAGCGCGCGCTCGACAGCCTGCAGTCGGCGCATCCGGCCGGGTCGCAGGGCGCGCGAAAACCCGGTGCCTGATGCTGCTGCGTCTCGCGCTGTTCGTCGTGCTCGGCATCTTCGTGGCGCGCGCGTTCTGGCGCCTCGTGGACGGCTTTCTTGAAGGCGTGGCCGGACCCCGGCCGCGCGGTCGGAGCCAGGTGCCGACGCGCGGCGTGCATATGGTGCGCGATCCGGTCTGCGGCACGTTCCTGCTTCCCGATCACGCGCTGATGATCGTGGACGGCCGCGCACGGGTGTTTTTCTGCTCCGACGCCTGCCGCGACAAATACCAGACGCGTACCGCATGAGCAGCGAGTCCTCGCTCCGCGCCGACATCGTCGAAGTCGGCCGGCGCATGTACGCGCGCGGCTACACGGCGTCCAACGACGGCAACGTCAGCGTCAGGCTCGGCGCCGATCGGCTCCTCATGACCCCGAAGAACGTCTGCAAGGGGTTCATGACGCCCGACATGATGTGCATCACCGATCTCGAGGGAAAAAAGCTAGCAGGGGATCGCGACCCTTCGTCCGAGACCTTGATGCACCTCGAGGTGTACCGGCAGCGGCCGGACGTGCAGGCGGTCGTGCACGCCCATCCGCCGACCGCGACCGGCTTCGCCGTCGCCGGCATTCCGCTCGACCGCGCGGTGCTCGCCGAAGTGCTGACCACGCTCGGCAGCATCCCGATCGCGGAGTACGCCACGCCGTCGACGAAGGAGCTGCCGGAGGCCGTGCGGAAGTACATCAAGGCGCACGACGGCATGCTGCTCGCGAACCACGGTGCGCTGACCGTTGGCGGCGATCTCTTCGGCGCGTACTACAAGATGGAGACGATCGAGCACTTCGCGAAGATCAGCCTTGTCGCGCGGATGCTCGGCCGCGAGAACCTGCTGTCGCGCGAAGAGGTGACGCGGCTGCAGGACCTGCGCGGAGCGTACGGCATCAAGGCGCCGGCGCCGATTTGCGCGGAGACGGCAGAGGACGAGTCGTGCCAGGTCGTCCAGGCGCCCGCCGGCGGCGGCAGGCGGCTCGTGCCGGACCTCGTGAGGCGGGCAGCCGAGACGGATGGTGAGGGAGAAATTCGGCTAACATACCGTGAACTGTCGGCGCTCATCGAGGACGCTGTACGGAACTTACGTTAGCTTTGGCTAAAGGCTGATGGCTAGTGGCGATGGACGATGGACCGCCATCAGCCATATGCCCTTCGCCATCAGCCATTAGCCATGGACAAGGAGTCAATAATGGGAGAGGCGTTAGGCATGATCGAAACCAAGGGTCTGGTCGCGATGATCGAGGCGGCCGACGCGATGGTGAAGGCGGCGAAGGTCACGCTCGTCGGGTGGGAGAAGATCGGTGCCGGCTACGTGACGGCCATCGTGCGCGGCGACGTCGCGGCCGTCAAAGCGGCCACCGACGCGGGCGCCGCCGCGGCGCGACGCGTGGGCGAGCTCGTGTCCGTGCACGTCATTCCGCGGCCGCACACGAACCTCGAAGACGTGCTCCCCATCGGCAAGGCGACGACGGCGAAGGCATAAGAACGCCGAACGTTGCCCCATGCTCCTGGCTAAAATCGTCGGCACCGTCGTGGCCACCCGCAAGGATCCGCGCCTCGTCAGCAGCAAACTGCTCGTTGTCCGCCCGATCGATCCCCGTGGGAAAGCCGAAGGCAACTACCTGGTCGCCATCGACACTGTCGACGCCGGCGTCGGCGAAACGGTGCTGATCGTCAGCGGCAGCTCCGCGCGGATGGCGGCCGGCCTGAAGGACTGCCCGGTCGACGCCGCGATCGTCGGCATCATCGACGCCGTGGACATGAATGAATAGGTGAATTTGGTAATTGGAGAATCTGGTAATCGGGTCATTGATCACACGATTGATCAATCGCCCCAGTCCCATTACCCAATTCCCAGATCCCAATTATCCAATGCAGTTAGCGCGAGTGATCGGCGACGTCGTCATGACCCGCAAGGACGAGAACCTCGTCGGGATCACACTGCTCCTCCTCCAGCCGCTCACGCCGGAGCGCGAGCCGGCGGGGCGTCCGATCGTCGCCGTCGACTCGGTCGGCGCCGGGGCCGGCGACGAAGTGTTCTTCGTCCGCGGCAAAGAGGCGAGCTTTCCGTTTTACCCGGCCGAGCCGCCCGTCGACGCCGGCATTGTCGGCATCGTGGATCACTGGGACGTGGAGAGATCGTGAATTGGGTAAGTGGATAATCTGGTGATCGGGTAATTGACTGCCCGATCGCCGATCGATTACCCAATTACCAGATTACTCATTTACCAGATGCAAATCGCCAAGGTCATCGGTACCGTCGTCTCGACCCAGAAGCACCGCACGTTCGAAGGCGCCAAGCTGATGCTCGTGCAGCCGCTGAACATGGACGACACACCGCGCGGCAACGCGCTGCTCGCCGTGGACGGCGTCGGCGCGGGCGTGGACGAGAAGGTGCTCGTGGTACTTGAAGGGCGCGCGGCGGGCGAGGCGCTCGGCCGGAAGGGCGCGCCGGTGGACGCCGCGATCGTCGGCATCATCGACACGGTCACGATCGATGACTGATCAGGAACTGCGCGCCATGATTCGCGATTCGATCACTCGGCATGCGGGGTCGCCCGGGTCCGCGCGCCAGCCCGGCGGCGGGCCGGATGCCGTGGCGATGGTCAGCGCGCACGCCAGTCACCTGCGGTTCCCGCTCGTCCGCGGCGGCGACGACGACGGCGCATGCCTCATCGAGCCGGCGGTGCGGTGCACTCACTGCGGCTTCTGCCAGTCGTACGGACACTGAATGAATTGTGAACGTGTTCATCGGGTCATCTCGTTATTTGGTCATTTCAATCCTCCAATGACAATGACCAGATAACCAGATGACTCCATGACCACATTCAGCGTCCTCGTCACCCGCAAGTTGCCGTCGTCAGTACTCGCGAAGCTGAGTGCCGTCGCGGACGTGGATCTGTATACCGGCCAGGCGGCGATTCCGGCCGACGAGCTGCGCGCGCGCGTGGCGGACAAGGATGCGCTCGTCTGCCTCCTGATCGACGCGATCGACCGCAGCGTAATCGATGCAGCGCCGCGGCTGAACGTGATCTCGAACGTCGCCGTCAGCTACAACAACATCGACGTCGCGCACGCGCGCTCGCGGGGCATCGTCGTCACCAACACGCCGGATGTGCTCACCGAGTCGGTCGCCGATTTTACGTGGGCGCTGATCTTCGCGATCACGCGGCGGTTGTCGGAAGGTGAGCGCCTGGTGCGCCGCGGCGAGTGGAAGGGATGGGCGCTCGACCTGCTGCTCGGCACCGAGTTGCGCGGCAAACAGCTCGGCCTGGTCGGCGTGGGGCGCATCGGCCGCGCGGTGGCCGCGCGCGCGGCGGCGTTCGGGATGCGCGTGGCTTACACGTCGCGCCGGGAGATCGACTTCACCGGTGCCGAGGCGATGCAGCTCGATCGCCTGCTGCTGACGTCAGACATCGTGTCGCTGCACGTGCCGCTGACGCCGGAGACGCGGCACCTCATCGACCAACGCGCGCTGACGCGCATGAAGCGATCGGCGTACTTGATCAACACCGCGGGCGGGCCGGTGGTGGATGAAGCGGCGCTGGCGTGGGCGCTGCAGCACCATCTGCTCGCGGGCGCGGCGCTCGACGTGTACGAGAACGAGCCGGCCGTGCACCCCGATCTGCTGTCGCTCGAGAACGTGCTGCTCGTGCCGCATCTCGCCAGCGGCACCAGCGAAACGCGGACCGCGATGGCGGATCTGGCAGTGGAGAACGTGCTCGCCGTGCTCGGCGGCCGCCCGCCGCTGACGCCGGTCCCGTAATCTGCAAGCGCCACTCGTTGATCGAATCGTTGGAAAAGCGCATCGTTCAGCGCACCGGGACCGACGTTCGTGTCACCATCCGCTGGGCTGTACACTGAGCCAGAAAACAATCCATGAAAGACGCACAAAAGCCCGACCACGTTAGCCTGAACACGCTCATTGGCCGACTGCGCGAGGGTCGTTTCGTGATCCCGGACTTTCAGCGAGAGTTCGAGTGGAAGCCGTGGGACATCCGTGATCTCATACGGTCGATCTTCCTCGACTACTACATCGGCAGCTTGCTGCTCTGGAACGGCACGAAGGAGAACTTCGCGGCGCTTTCCTGCGAACCGATCTACGGCTTCAGGGGTTCTGAAAAGCGTGAGTACATCGTTCTGGACGGGCAACAGCGCCTCACTGCGATGTACTACGCTTTTCTAGCACCGGACACCCCGCTGCCCACTCGTGCCAACCGCTACTACTACTTTGTTCGCGTCGATCGATTTATGGCCGACGAGCACGACGCCGCGTTTGAGTACGACTGGTCGAAGCGTTGGGCGCAATTGACCTCCAGTCGGGTCGCGCAGTACGCCGAGCATGTCTTTCCCTTGGCCGTGGTCGGCGAAGGCGGCTGGACACTCGGGAATTGGGTTCAGGGCTATGAAAAGCATTGGCGCGATGCTGCCACGGCGGCCAACGAAGCAGGGCGCGACAGCGAGTGCGGGCAGGCGACGCTGCACGCGAACAATGCCTTGGCATTTGGCGAGCATCTGAGGAGCCTTACGGATCAGTACCAGATTTCCTACATCGAGCTCGATCAGCAGCTGGAGATCGACAAGGTCTGCGACATTTTCACTCAGATCAACAGTAAGGGTGTACAGCTCGACACGTTTGACCTCATGAACGCATTACTCAAGCCGAAAGGCTTGCAGTTGAAGCAAATGTGGCGTGACGCGTCGTCTCGCCTCGAGTTCGTTGAGACCGACAAGATGAATGTGTACATCTTGCAGGTCATGTCCATCCTAAGGCAGGGGTACTGCTCACCAAAATATCTGTACTTCCTGCTTCCCGGCCAGGAGAAGCCGGTGCGTGATCCCGATGGCACGCGTCGCAAGGAGGTGCTCGTTGCCGACATCTCAGACTTTAGGAAACGTTGGGGCGCGGCCGTCGATGCGCTTGAGGACGCGATCAAACTGCTGCGTTACCCGCAGGAGTTCGGTGCGATTTCGTCCAACTATTTACCCTACGTATCCATCATTCCGGCGTTTGCGGCCGTGCAGGCGCACGTAAAGGCATTACCGGCCACCAGGCAGCTCGACGCGCAGCGCAAGGTACGACATTGGTACTGGGCGTCGGTGTTCCTGAGCCGCTACTCTGGTTCAGTCGAGTCCACTGCTGCTCGCGACTTCGTGGACCTCAAGGCGTGGATCGACGACGACGTGAGCGAACCCGGGCTCATTCAAGAGCTGCGTGCGCGCTTCCGGAATCTTGACTTGCGCCGAGAACTGAAGCGCGGCACGTCAGTCTACAACGGTATCTTCAATCTACTCGTTATCCAAGGTGCGAGAGACTGGATGACAGGGAATGTGCCGCAGTACGGCGACTTGGATGATCACCACATCATCCCGGCATCGAAGGCTGGCGAGCTCGGCACGGGTAGCCTGATTCACTCCATCTTGAACCGCACGCCACTGACTGCTGCGACGAACCGCCACGTCATTCGTGATCGCCTCCCAAATGCCTATCTTCCCGAGTTGATCAAACAAAGCGGCGAGAGCGTAGTGCGTGGAGTTCTTGAGTCGCATTTCATCTCTCCAGCGGCGCTCGCTATCTTGTTACGCACTCCCTTCACAGGGAGCGACTACGAGGCATTCATATCCGAACGGCAGCGAACACTGCTGGAAGCGATCGAGAACCTGTTGATCAAGGAGCGGCTCGATCTGTCGCCACAGCTGCGCGAGCTGGACCAACGTGTCGAGAGCATCGAGTTGGCGTTGCGGATTCGCGTTGTTGAAGGACTGGATGATGACGCAGCTCGCCTGCCGCCGCACGTCAGTCAGAAGGCCGACGAACGCATTCAAGCGGCGGCAAGAAAGAGCGCCGCCATCGACATCGATCAGTACAAGCAACTGAGTCGGCGCCTCGAATACTGCGATTTACGCGAGTTGCAGGACACGATCCTGAGCAAGAATCTGTGGCAGATCTTTGAGAGGCGTTTTGCAAACAGGGAGACCTTGTCAGCGAAATTCGGACAGTTAGCAGAGCTTCGAAATGGCATTCGCCATAGCCGCGCGGTTGATGAGATCACGCGCAAAGAGGGTGAGGCGGCCATCCTCTGGTTCGAGCAAGTGTTGGCCCGGACATGAAGACCGTGAAGAAGACCACTCTCACTATTGCGGCTGAGGCTCTTTACCGCGATATTCGTACAGTTCTGGAGTCGGCGCGGTCCTCGGCCTATCGCGCGGTCAACACCGCGATGGTGCAGGCGTACTGGCAGGTCGGGCGGCTGATCGTCGAGCACGAGCAAGGCGGCAGAAAACGCGCCGTCTACGGCGAAGCGGTGCTGGACGACCTGTCGCAGCGGCTCACCGCCGACTTTGGACGTGGCTTCGATCCCTCCAATCTTCGGTACATGCGTTTGTTCTTCGAGCGATTTCCGAATCGTGACGCAGTGCGTCACAGATTGCCGTCACGGGGAATTCGTGACGCACTGCGTCTCAAATCCACCGGTACGGACGCCCCCGGAGCGCTACGCCCGGAACTCTCCTGGACCCACTACCGAATGCTCCTGGGCGTCGAGGACCCCCAAGCCCGTGAGTGGTACCTGCACGAAGCCGCGGATCAGCACTGGTCAACCCGTCAGCTCGATCGGCAGATCGCGGTTCTCTACTACGAGCGCCTGCTGGCCAGCCGCAGGAAGGCGCCTGTTCGCAAAGAGGCCGCGACCAAGCTGGCGGCGGTCGAACCGGATCAGTTCATCCGCGACCCGTACGTGCTCGAGTTCCTTAACCTGAAGGATTACCCGGCCCTGCGCGAATCGGCGGTCGAGCAGGCAATCATCGACAACCTGCAGGCGTTCCTCCTGGAACTGGGCAAGGGCTTCTCCTTCGTCGCCCGTCAGAAGCGCATGCGCTTCGAGGACGAGGACTTCTACGTGGACCTCGTCTTCTACAACTACCTGCTCAAGTGCTTCATGCTGATCGATCTCAAGGCCGGCAAGCTGACACATCAGGATATCGGACAGATGGACAGCTACGTGCGCGTGTTCGACGCCAACGCGCGTCCGAAGAGCGACAACCCGACGATCGGCCTGATCCTGTGTTCCAGGAAGAACGAGGCCATCGCGAAGTATTCGGTGCTGAGCGAGGGCCGCCAGATCTTCGCCGCCAAGTACGTGAAGATCCTGCCGACCGAACGTGAGCTCACGCGTGAGATCGAGCGCGAGCGGCGGCTGATCGATGCGCGCTACGCCGACGAGGGGAAACGCTGATGTCGGGCGCATGTCCGCGAAGAACGCCGCCCACAAGCGGCATATCGTCTGTGTGAACACGGTTCCCGCATGCCGAAGCCTCCATCGAAGACCGTTCACGCCGTGATGCGGGCGCTCGCGCTCGCCATCGACCACCTCGAGCTGCCAGCCGTCGAGAAAATCGCGGACAACAGCCGGGAGGATCCGTTCGAGGTCCTGATCGCGACGATGCTGTCGGCGCAGACGCGCGACGCGGTGACGGCGGCGGCGTCGGCGCGGCTGTTTCGCGTGGCGCGGACGCCGCGGACCATGGCGAAGCTGACCGAGAAGCAGATCATCAGGCTGATCTATCCGGTGAGCTTCTACCGCAATAAGGCCGCGCACGTGAAGCAGACGTGCCGGATGCTCCTCGAGCAGTTCAACGGGCGCGTGCCGGCCAGCATGGAGCAGCTCCTGACGCTGCCGGGCGTCGGCCGCAAGACGGCGAACCTGGTGCTGATTCTCTCGTTTCGGAGCCTGAAGAACATTTGTGTCGATACGCACGTGCACCGAACTTCAAATCGCCTCGGCTGGGTGAAGACGCGTACGCCGGACGAAACCGAGCAGGCCCTGTATCAAGGGACGAGCGAGCGGTGGTGGCCGTACATCAACTTGTACCTCGTGACGTGGGGGCAGAACGTCTGCCGGCCGATCTACCCACGCTGCGACGCGTGCGTCATTCGCCCGCACTGCCCGCAGATCGGGGTCACGCAGGTGGCGAAGCGATGACACGACCGGAAAAAACCGCTGAGCACGCACGGATCGCCGAGAAGATATTGCTCTGCGTTCTCTGCGTGCTTTGCGGTTTCTTCTGGTCGTCGTCGACCGCGTCCGCGCAGCCGGCCGGGCCGGTCATCGTCGTCGACACGACGAAGGGAACGTTCGAGTTCGAGACATATCCGGCCGACGCGCCCAAGACCGTCGCGCACCTGGTCGATCTCGTGAAGCGCGGGTTCTACGACGGACAACGCGTCCATCGCGCGCTACCGGGGTTTCTGGTGCAGTGGGGCGATCCGAGGTCGCGCGACCTGTCGGGCGAAGCCGACTGGGGCCGTGGCGCGGACGCGTCGAGCGGCAAGCCGATCGGCGTCTCCGAGATCCGGAAGAAGCACCTGCACACACGGGGCGCGGTGGCGATGGCGCACCAAGGCAACCCCGCGCTCGCCGACAGCCAGATCTACGTGACGCTGGCCAATCGTCCCGATCTCAACAACCGGTACACGGTCTTCGGCCACATCATCGCCGGGGACGAGGTGCCGCCCCGGCTCGAACGCGGCGATCTCATCAGGAAGATGTACGTGAAGGAATAGAGACTTCGGGATAGCGCGCGAGAAACTCCGGTGAGTACGCGCCCTCGAGTGGCTCGCCGAGTTGCTGTTTGATCATCGTGGCGTTGGCGACCGACTTCGCGGAGAAGTGATTGTTCGTGTAGAGATAGAGTTTCTTCACGAGCTGTTTCGCCGCGTTCGCGGTTTCCGTGAATGGTGTGAGCTCGGCCCTCGAATACAGGTAGTTGTAGCGGTCTTCCGACTTCTCGTGCTGCCACCACTGCTCAGCGTTCCGCCCGTGCAGGCGCATGTAGTAGAAGCCCTGGACGTTCGGCAGGTAGTTCTGCCGGATGGAGAAGCGGAACTTCGGCTCGTCGATCTGGACCCACGCCGCGCCGAACGTGTTCAAGAGGGTGAGCGTATCGCCCATCTGGTCACTCCAGGTCTTGTGACGGAGCTCGACCGCCACCGGATACCCGGCGAAGGCGCGCAGCAGGCCGGCGAGATAGTCGCGCGACGCCGGGCTGCCCTTGAAGCTCGCGGGAAACTGCGCGAGGAGCGCGCCGAGCCGCCCGCTCGACGCCAGCGGGTCGATGCCGCGGCGGAAGGCGTCGATGTCGGCGCCGTTCGGTTGCGCGAGCGCGTCGATCAGCGCAGGCACGCGCGCGGACTCGCCCGGAAGACCGCTGGCCAGTCGTTCCTTGAACATGCGCGGGTGCGTGAATTTCTGATAGAGCTTGATCGAGAACTCGAACCCCGGCGGCGTGCGCGCGGCCCACGCGCGCGTCACGTCGGCGCGCGGCTGGCCGTAGAACGTCGAGTTCACTTCGACGGTGTCGAAGTGCTCGGCGTAGAACGCGAGCTCGTCGAACCCCTTGGGGCGGCCGCGCGACGGCGGATAGAAGATGCCGTTCCACGTCCCTTTGCCCGACGGATAGTTCCAGCCCGACGTGCCGATGCGCAGATTAGAGTGTCCCGTACTGCTCCTTGTCGAAGCCGAAGATGACCTTCGACCCCTTGATCATGATCGGCCGCCGGATCAGATTCGGGTTCTCCATCATCAGCGCAATGGCTTCCTTCTTCGACTTGGGCAGCGGCCGCGCCTTGAACACCGGGCTGCGCGTGCTGACGAAATCGAGAAACCGCTCCGGGTCGATGTGCTTCTCGAGGAACGCGCGCGTGGGCGATTCCTTGTTGATGTCGATCTGATCGACGACGACGCCGGCCGTATCCAGAAAACTTCTGGCATTCTTGCATGTCGTTCAAGTGGGTTTCGTGTAGAAAGTCGGCTTCGCCATGGCCGTAGCATAATAGACATTACATTCTGCAATCTGAATTTCATGTTAACCGTCAACGAGATCTTTCATTCGATTCAGGGCGAGTCGTCGCACGCGGGGCGCCTCTGCGTGTTCGTCAGGCTGACCGCCTGCGACCTCCGCTGCACGTGGTGCGATACCCCGTACGCGTTCCACGAGGGGCACAAGATGTCGGTGGACGAAGTGATCGCCGCCGTGGACGGCCACGGCTGCCCGCTCGTCGAGATCACCGGCGGCGAGCCGCTCCTGCAAGAAGACGTCTATCCGCTGATGGATCGGCTGCTCGCCGGAGGCCGCACCGTGATGCTCGAGACCGGCGGACACCAGCCGACGACGCGTGTGCCGGCAGCGGTACTGACGATCGTGGACATCAAGTGTCCGGGCAGTGGGGAAGCCGAGCGCAACGACTGGAGCAACCTCGATCGCCTGTCGCCGCACGACGAAGTGAAGTTCGTCGTCCAGGACCGCGCCGACTACGAGTTCGCGCGTGGAGTCATCGCGCGGTACGACCTCCCATCGCGAACCGCCGCCGTGCTGATGTCGCCGGTGCACGGCGTCCTCGAGCCGAAGGCGCTGTCGGAATGGATGCTCGCTGACCGCCTGCCCGCGCGCCTGCAGCTCCAGCTCCACAAGTACATCTGGTCGCCCACTACGCGGGGAGTGTGAACATTGCGGATTGCGGATTGCGGATTGCGGATTGCAGACGTCTCGCGCGCCGAAGCTGGTCCTCAATCTAATCCTCAATCCAATCCGCAGTCCGCAGTCCGCAATCCGCAATGACGCGCGCCGTCGTCCTCCTGAGCGGCGGATTGGATTCCTACACGGCCGCCGCGATCGTGAAGGCCCAGCGCTTCTCGCTGTGCGCCCTGACGGTGCACTACGGCCAGCGGCACGCGCGCGAGGTTGACGCGGCGCGGGCCGTGGCGCGTGCGTTGGGGATCGAACGGCATCTCGAGCTCGAGGTCGACCTCCGCACCATCGGCGGATCGTCGCTCACTTCCGACGCAGCCGTTCCGCACGGTCGGGATCTGCAGACCAGCGACATTCCATCGACGTACGTCCCCGCGCGCAACACGATCTTGCTCTCGCTCGCGCTCGGCTGGGCCGAGGTGCTCGGCGCGCGCGACATCGTGATTGGCGTCAACGCGCTCGACTACTCCGGCTATCCGGACTGCCGCCCCGAGTTCATCGCCGCGTTCGAGCGGCTGGCCGATCTGGGGACGCGCGCCGGCGTCGAAGGCGATCGGTTTCGCATCCACACGCCGCTCATCACGCTCAGCAAAGCGGACATCATCCGGCGCGGGCTCGAGCTGGGCCTCGACTACGGGCTGACCCACAGCTGCTACGATCCGGCCCCCGGCGGAACGCCCTGCGGCACGTGCGACAGCTGTGTCCTGCGCGCGAAGGGCTTTCGTGAGGCGGGCGTTCACGACCCGCTCCTCCTGCGCTAGAATCGCGACACTCCGTGCGCATCCTCAGGGACCAACCGATTCGATGGCAGGTTGCCGTCATCACGGCGGCGCTGCTTGTGCCCTTCGTCGCCGCGGCCCTGTGGTCGGCGCAGATGACACGCCTCGAACGGGAGTCCGAGGTTCGCGATCAGGCTGGGGCGCTGGCGACGACCGCGGGCGCCTACCTGAACCACTATCTCACCGGCGTCGATTCGATGGCGTCCGCGCTCATGCGCCATCCATCGGTGATTACGCTCGACCGCGACGCGTGCGATCGCCTGTTTGCGGCGGTGTTGCGCGATCAGCCACTCCTGCTCAACATCGTTCTGAGCGACACGACGGGCGCCATTCAGGGGACAGGCCTGCCGTTTCGAGAAGGCGCCGTGCCGACACCGATCCCGCGCGTGAGTGAGGTCGCCGCGGGCGGAAAGCCGCTCGTCAGCGAGTTCACAACAGGCCAGATCACCGGAAAGCCGACGATCATCCTGGCGTATCCCGTTCGTGACGCGCGCGAGGCCGTCATCGGCGTGCTGGGTCTCGGCCTCAACCTCGCCCAGCTCCAGACCCTGTTCCGCGGCATCCCCCTTCCGGATGACTCGGTTGTGACCATGACGGATGCGACAGGACGTGTGCTCGCGCGAAGCCGCGAGGGCGAGCGCTTCATCGGCAAGGCGGCGACGGGAGGCCAGCCTCTCGTGCCGAGCGCTGTGCCGCGCATCACAACGGTGATGGGCCTTGACGGCGTGCAGCGCTTCTGGGGAAACGCCGTGATAGAACGCGGACCGTGGGTGCTGTCGGTCGGCATTCCGACGGGCGTCGCCGCCGCCCGCGGCGCCCCGAGCGTTCGCCGAAACGTCGCGATCGCGTTCGCCTTCATCCTTGCCGTCGCGCTGCTCGCGCTCACCGGCTCGTCGCTGATGTCAGGCGGCGTCAACCGGGTGCGCGACGCGGTCCGCACGATCGCCGACGGCGATTTGTCGCCGCCGCGGAGAAGCCCGGTGCCGAACCGCGAGCTGGCGCAGCTGCAGGAGTCGTTCATCACCATGGCCGGCAACCTCCGCGAAACGCATCTGGCGCTCGATCACCAGGCGGAGCAGGAGCGGAAGACGCGCGAGACGCTGCAGTCGCTGCAGCGCCAGGTGGTCCGCCAGGAACGTCTGGCCGCGGTCGGCGTGCTCGTCTCGGGCGTCGCACACGAGCTGAACAACCCGTTGCAGGCGATCTTCGGCACGCTGGAGCTGCTCGAGCGCAATCGCGAGCTTACGCCGGAGGTGCTCGAGGAGATTGCGTTCGTCAAGACGCAGAGCGGCCGCGCGCGAGAGATCATCCGCAACCTGTCCCGCTTCAGCAGCCAGCAGCCGGGACCGCCCGCGCTCGTCGACCTGCGCGAGGTCATCGACGAGGTCGCGCAGCTCAGGCACCGCGACCTGAGCACGTCCGGGATCGCCCTGGACATCGACGTGCAGTCGTCGCGGAAGGTGTACGCCAACTTCACCGAGGTCGAGCAGGTGACGTTGAACTTCGTCATCAACGCGCAGCAGTCGATCAAGACCGCGGAGCACTCGACAGGCCGCATCCTCATTCGCGTGTACGACGCCGGCAAGAAGGTCCGGCTCGAGGTGCAGGACGATGGCCCCGGCGTGACGCCCGAGGACGAGCCGAAGCTGTTTCAGCCATTCTTCACGACGAAACCCGTGGGCAAGGGCACCGGCCTCGGCCTCTCGGTCAGCTACGGCATCATCGAGTCGTACGGCGGCTCCATTGGCCATCGCCCCAATGAGTGGGGCGGCGCGACATTTTTCTTCGAGCTGCCCGTCTTCGAACCTGCCGCGCGGCCGCCGTCGTCGTCCACGACAAAGCTCTCGTCGAAAGCTGATGACCGACCGCCTCTACTACACAAACCCCTATCTCCTGGCGTTTGACGCGACGATTGCGCGCGTCGATCGCCGTGACGATCGCGTCGTCCTGACGCTCGACCGCACGGCGTTCTATCCCACGTCTGGCGGACAACCCTTCGACACCGGCCGCCTCGGCCCGCTGCGCGTCGTCGACGTCATCGACGAAGACGACGGATCGATCGCGCACGTCGTGGAACGCGGAACCCTGAACCCTGAACCCGGTCAGCCCGTTCACGGCGAAGTCGACTGGCCCCGCCGGTTCGATCACATGCAGCAGCACTCCGGCCAGCACGTGCTGTCAGCGGCGTTCAACACGTTGTTCGGCGTGCGGACTGTCAGCTTTCATCTCGGCGGAGTGGTGTCCACGATCGATCTCGCGCGGGAGATGTCGGCGGTCGAGATCGCGGCTGCCGAGGCGGAGGCCAACCGCATCGTCTGGGAGGATCGGCCGGTGGCGATCCGCTTCGTGGACGCGGAGGAAGCGGCGCGACTGCCGCTGCGCAAGGAGCCGGCGCGCGGTGGAACGTTGCGCCTGATTGACGTGGAAGGCTTCGACCTGTCGGCGTGCGGCGGCACGCACGTCGCGCGGACCGGCGGCATCGGCGTGATTGCCGTCGCATCGTGGGAGCGGTTCAAAGGCGGCCAGCGGATCGAATTTCTCTGCGGCGGCCGCGCGCTCACCGGATACAGAACGCTGCGCGACGCGATGACCGCGAGCGTCCGGCTGCTCTCGGCCCTGCCCGAGGAGCTGCCCGCCGCCATCGGGCGGCTGCAGGCCGACGCCAAGGAGCAGAAGCGATCGATGGTCGCGCTGCAAGGTGATCTCGCGCGATACCACGCGAAGGAACTGGCCGCGTCCGCCGAAGAAGTCCGGCTGAAGCCCGCCACGACCGAGACCTGCCTGCTCGTCGCTCGCGCCATCGAGACAGATGCGAACGGCCTGAAAGCGCTGGCGACCGTGATTGCCGCCACGCCCGGCTACCTCGTGGTGCTCGTCTCCACGTCCACGCCTGCGCTGACCGTGATCGCGCGTTCCGCGGGCGTCAACGTGTCCGCTCAGCAACTGCTCGCCACGCTTGTCGCGCAGTTTGGCGGCCGCGGCGGCGGAAAGCCGGAGTTGGCGCAGGGTGGCGGGATCGGGGCGTCTGCGGACGCGATCATCGCCGCGGTCCGCGCGACGCTCGCTTGACGCTATCGCCGGAACTGTGCGAGCCGGACGACGATGGCGTCGGCGGTCTTCGTGATGGTGTCGGCGGGCGTGTCGAAGCCGTTGGCGAGGATGGAGAAGACGAGCGGCTCGCCGTCGGCGGACGTGACGTAGCCCGAGAGTCCGCGCACGTTGGCCATCGATCCCGTCTTCGCCCGCGCGTTGCCTTCGGCCGGCGTGTCCTTCATGCGGTTCGACAGCGTGCCGTCGCGGCCCGCGATCGGCAGCGCCGCCTCGAATGGCCCGTGCAGCCGCGGGTCGCGATCGACGTGCGTCAGGATCGTGACGAGCGCCTCGGGTGTGACGTAGTCGTAGCGCGACAACCCGGAGCCGTCGCGCTGAATCAGGGCGGCCGCCGGCACGCCCCAGCGCTCGAGGATCGTCTGCGTCGCCCTGCGACCCGCAGGTGCCGTCGGTACGACGCCCGGGCCGGCGGCGATGGTCTTCAGGAATGTTTCCGCATACTGGTTCTGGCTCATTTTCATGAGCCGGACGGCCAACGCCGACAGCGGGGCCGATTGGTACGAGACGATCGGCGTGCCGCGCGTCGCCGCCGGCGCGTCCCGCACATCGTCAATGTCGACGGCCGGGCCGCGTACGTCGATGCCGTTCGCGATGAGCGCGGTGCGCAGGGCGCCGACGAAGAACCGCGTCGGGTTGTCGACCGAGACCGTGAGCGTGGACGGAACGGCGCCGAGCGGGATCGAGCCGCGCAGCTCCAGCGTCATGCTGCCGGGCAGCCGGCGCGTGCTGATCGACGCCGGGACACCGGCGGCGCTGGTCGTGACCACGCTGACGATCGTCAGGCCGCTGCCGGCGGGCGCGATGCTGATGCCGGCGGAATCGCCGGCCGACGGCCCCGGCGTCACCGTGACGCGCACCGCGTTTTCGTTGAACTGCAGCGCGCCGACGCCAGCCGCGTAATCGTCGGCGAGATCGTCCCACGACCAGCCGAACCCGAGCGTTTCCTTTTCGAATCCGTTGTCGTCGCCGATCACGCGTCCGCTGATCGCGCGGATGCCGCGCTGCTTCAGACGCTCGGCCCAGTCAGCGAAGACGCGATCGGCCATGCCGTCGGCGGCGACGAGGCTCGGGTCGCCGCTGCCGACGACGACGAGGTCGCCCTGCAGCGTGCCGCCTGCGACGGATCCGGCGGCCACGACGTGTGTCTCGTACCGGTAGTCCCAGCCGAGCGTCTCGGCGGCGGCCGCCAGCGTCACGATCTTCATGTTCGACGCCGGCATCATCAGCTTGCCCGCGTTCAGCGCATACAGCGTCTCGTCGGTCTTCAGCGACTTGGCCAGTACGCCCCAGGAGCCGTGCGCGAGCAACGGCTGCGCGAGCGTCGCGTCGATGTCGCGGCGAAGCGCGTCGAGTGACTTGGTCGCGGAAGAGCCGGTCGCGACAGCGGCCGGCTTCTTTGGTGCGGTAGTGTCCGGCTTCGTGACTACGGTAGTGTCCGGCTTCAGCCGGACCGTGGCAAGGTGGCACGCGCTCAGCGCGAGCAGTAAGACCGTTGTCGCGACGACCTTCAGGTTTGTACGCGCGAAGATGACCACGTTCGGATCTGACATCTAATCGAGAACGATACGGGAGGCCAGAGCGCACACCTCCGCTGCGACGGTCACGGCCGCCGAGGCCTCGGTTTGGTCGGGCCAGAACTCGATGTCGTACCGCGATTCGACGGCAAACGGTGTGAGTTCGCTGTCGGGCTTGCCGAGCCACACGCGCGCGTGCGCAGCCTTATCGTTCATAGAGCGTCACGCCTTCACGCAGAGCAGTCGAAATGAACGAATTCGGCCGATTGGCCCATGCGGCAATCTCTGTCGGCGCTCGATGGGCCTGCCTGTCTCCGCGCGTGCGATCCGAACAGCACGATGCGGATCGGATTGCCGGCTCGGCAGATGCGCATCACGATTTCATCGAGCAGACGCGCGTCGACGGGCGGGTAAGCGACGGTAGGACTCATGAACGTCTGCCGCCTGCCCCGAGCGACGACAGGATCTCGTACGGCCCGAGCCTCGTCCCGGCCGCGAGCATCAAGAACACCTCCAGCGAGTCGAGGGGCCGCTGCCGGTCAGCGATAGGAGTTCATACGGGCCGAGCTGCGTGCGGGGGGCCGGAGTCAAAGGAAGTGCGGGAATTATACCCGCTGCCAGGAGTGACGGTCCGGCTGAAGCCGGACACTACCGAAACGGGTTCGACGGCCCTTATTTCGAAATCTCATCCAGCGATTTGATCACGTCGTTGAAGTCGGCGGCGTCGATTTTCGCCGCGCCCGGTTCGCCCGGCCGCGAGACGAAGACGTCGGTGCCCACCTGGCCGAACGTCGCCCGATCTTCCTTCTTCCCATCGTCGAACTTCACGAGGACCGTCATCGCCGGTTTGTCGAGGCCGGTCTTGGCCGTCGATTCGACGAACGAGGTCGCGCGCGCGTTCGACAGCTTCGAGAGGAGGCCGTCCATCTTGTCCTTATCGCCATCGCCAGGATTCGGGCTCACCCGCTTCCAGGTGTCGGGCTTGTCGTTCTGCCCCTTCACCCGGTCGAGCACGATCGTTTGCCCGTTGCGCGTGATCTCGATGTGTGTCGCGTTGAACGGACGGAACTCGAAGATGTCCTTGCGCCGGTAATCGTCGGCGCTCTTTTTCATGTCGTCCAGCAGCGCGCTTTCCACCGTGACGACCGCAGGCTTCGACGCGTCGCGCGCGTAGACGGTGTTGTCCGCCGCTTTGCCGCCGAAAAAGAGCGTGGCGCGGGCGCTGCCGAGGTTCACGTTCACCGTCGCATCCGGCTTGTCGAGGCCGTACGTTTTCAAGTCGGCCGGCGTCGGGCTGTCGGCGACGATCGACTTCATCTGCACCGTCTGCAGGCGTCCGACGAGCCCCTCGACCGATCCGAAGTCGGCCTTCGTCTGGACCGGCTTCGACATCTTCCATTCGCCGCCGTCTTTCGCGATCGCGACCGTCTTGCCGCCGGCGGTGATGTCGAGCGCATCCACTTTCTCGCGCTCGAACTTCAGCAGGGTCTTGTCGCGGAGGTCGAACGTTGTCCGGTTGAACGACGTCTCCTGCGTCGCCGGAATCAGGAAGACCTTTTTCTCGTCGTTGCGCTTGGCGAACAGATCGGCGCCGGTCGGCGATTTCTCGCCGACCAGCAGCTTACGGTACTCCTTGTCGCCGGCGGCCTTGAAGTTGATCTCGATGCGCGGGTTCGAGAGGCCGTAGTCGTTCAGGCTCGCCGGGTTCTCGTCGATGACCCGGACGATCTCGATCTGGCCGAGCGCCGACGTGAGGCCAGACACTTCCGATTCAGAGGCCTGCGCGTCCATCGGTTGCGTGATCTTCCACGCGCCGCCCTCTTTCTTCAGCGTCGTCGCATCGCCCGCGGCCGTCGAGACCTTGATCTCCTCGATCTTGTCCGCCTGCAGCGCCACGAAGACCTTCTCCTGCTTCTTCGCGCTGGTGTCGCCGCTACCGCCTTCGGGCGTTTTCGACGTGACGAAATAGATGTACGCGCCGAGGCCGGCGAGGACGACGATGAGCGCCAAAGTGGATTTCAGACCGCGCATCTAGCGTCTCCGCCACCAGGTGTAGACGCCCGTCCCGAACACGAAGCCGGGAATGATGAGCAGCGACAGCCAGGTGATGTTCGCTTGTTGGGTCGCCGTCAGCGTGATGCGGCGATCGTCGGCTTC
>Ga0209515_10004554_pt1 | contig 18637 bp, 16 predicted proteins | sample Subgroupgradi54m_FD_187454 | JGI IMG/M metagenome (GOLD analysis project Ga0209515, IMG submission 187454) | Subsurface groundwater microbial communities from S. Glens Falls, New York, USA - GMW60B uncontaminated upgradient, 5.4 m (SPAdes)... ...
AAAAGGACAGCTGATAGCATATATAGAACGGACGAGTAAAGTTTCATAAGTATACTTTTAACAGATGTTTGGAAGATTGTGAAGGGCTAAACACTCAACGAAAGCAACGCATTTTTGCGATTAAGCCTTATTTCACGGAAAGAGGAGTGGACTAGTCAATATTTGCTCTATATGATAGATCAAGAAGAGTGTTTTTACGGTTATTCTCCTGAGCACAATAGGAGTGAGACTGATGGACGCTGGGGGAATGTAAATAGTTTCTTGTCCGTTCAAATCCTGAAAGACTCGGTTAAATTTTCGGAAGTGGAGGATTTTATATCTGAAATTGAACAACTTACAGACGATAACTTGAAAGAACTTATTGGCTTAATTCCTACAGAATATTATACTCCTGAACAGACAAGAGCAGTTTTTAATCTCCTTCAAGTGAGACGAAATAATTTGAGGCAAATAATACAAACTTGGTGTACTTCAGAAAACAAACTATGAAGAACTACAGATTCTTAGTCGTAAAATATAAGCCTATAGCAGCAGAAAAACCTATGATAAATATTGGAGTTATTATTCAGGGAGAAGGCGAAATTGATTGTAAATTCAATAAAGATTTAACCCGAGTCACGAACTTCATAGGCCCTGAAAATATTGACAAAATGATCTTTGAAAATCTGGAGGACACTTTTAAAACGAACTTTCAATCTGGGTCATTCTGGATTACTAATAAGGACACTGGGGCAAAAAGAGAGATTAAGTATACTGATCCATTCTATTTAGATTATCTGACAACAAATTTGTTAAATAACTATTACTTCAATAATAAGGGGCAGTTAGAAGCTAAAAACATTCAAGAAGGGCTCGTAAGGCTGTATAGGACGTTTATAGATCCTAGTTATTAGACACACACTGGATCACAGTTTATTTGTTTTTGACCTTTCGTTGAGATTTCTAAACGCCTCCCCGAAAATAATATCATAAGCTCTGTCTAATCTTCCTTCAGATTCTTTTCTTTTTTCAGGGCTTTCATTGCCAACGTACTTATAAGTTATCGTAAGAGTTTTAGCTTTCTTCATAGTTTGCGCTAGTATTTTATCATGAGATTGATACAATAAGGCTGGTAATTTGAAGAAGTAATGAAATATGCTACACGCACAAGAAAAACTTTACTTTATACTCAATGTTATTGCTGACAAAAGGCATATAACACCATCTGGTAAGCGGATTAAAATAGATGTAACTAGAGATGTAAGCGGGAGCTTTACTATTGATGACCTCGAAAATATCTTTGAGATGCTTGCTACCGATAAAGATGTGTTAAGAGTTTTCGAAAAACCGAGTTATCCAATTGACTCTTTATACGGCAAATATACGTATTACCTGCTGGAATTAACAGATAAGTTTGACCCGTATTACGCTGAAATTCAGCAAGAGTCAGAATATCAAAAGTTTTCAGGAAAAAGATCTCCTTCAGTTAAAACACAAGAAGTTCCTGAAAGGTCTCTTGATAATCAAAATGCCGTTTATGAGGTCAAATACTCCGAAAAAGCCAGAAAAATACTAGTAAATAATTTTCTTCTCGCAGAACCCGATTTTAACAGAGAAAATGAGATAGTTTTTACATACATTTACAGTCATCCTAACGAAAGGATTTCCAAAGAAAGAATTGAAAGGGATACCGGTGCCACACTTACAAAAACTCTACCAAAGATATTAGAAAATTTGGGATTTATTGGCGAACTTAGAAAAGTTTTCTTTGATGTCTCAAGTGAAGGGATTCTATTCAGAAACCACGTAACTAGAAAAGATTTACAGGAGCTTGGCGTAGAGTACCTAAGATTAAAATGAATCCTTTTTAACCCTAAAGAAACCTACAGAGACCTAAATAATCCTGCCACAACGACATTTTCCTCTTTTTTTCATAGACTTTGCTTATGCAAACGAGCGAAGTTATCAATCCAACATCAAAACAGTCACCCTCTCAACAAACAGGATCGTCTTTGCCTTCTGAAGAGATCAAGAGGCTAACTGACTTCTTTTCCATCCTTATCCAGATTGACAAGCGGCAAAAAGTAACGAAATCGTATGACAAACCGACTAACTGAAATTCAAATCGTACCAATAAAACCAAAAGATGGCCTCGTGGGTTTTGCCAGCTTTGTATTTGACAAGTGCCTCTGTCTAGGTTCAATCGGCATCTACACACGGCCACAGGGAGGTTACCGTCTGACCTACCCGACTCGTGGAGCTTTCAACATCTTTTATCCCATCAACCGGCAGATCGCAGATGAAGTCGAACATGCCGTTATCAACAAGTTTGAAGATGTAATGAAAAATATACATGATTGACACAGTCGCACTTACCATCCCCAGTGATTTATACCGGATACTGGATCACGATAAATTTAGCCCATCGACACAGGGGCTTTTCTGTTCCCCATATTACACACTGGGCGGTAGAGGTAATTTTTCCTGTTACCAGAATCCAACACCGGAACAGTTAAGAAGCGGAATCTATCTACCGCGCCTTACGGTAACCAAGCGGATCGCCAAAGGAGGGTTTTTGGTACCTCTTAGGATTGAGTTTTCTGCACCAAAACTCATATTCGGGAATAACTTTGATGAGGTAACCGAAAACGACTTCGGGAGAATAATTACGACACTCTTGGAAAAACTGTCATTTATGGGCATTTCCATAAATAGAGCAATTCTTGAACAGGCCCCTGTTTCGGCAATTCATTACTGCAAAAATATCCCGCTTCTTGATGGATCGACCCCGTACCACTTCATAAATAAGATGCGGCAGGCAAATATCAGCTTCTGGATCGACGTGAATCAGACTGACTTTCGGAACGACGGCTATAGCTATAAATGGCACTGCAATTCCTATGAGGTATCGTTTTATGACAAAATCCATGACTTAGAAGCATCAAGGAAGAGCGAAAAAAGAGCTTTAGAAAGCGAGAATGTCCTGCAATTAAATCTTTTTGAACAGTTTGAGAAAAGAAAGCAATTTGAGGTATTGCGCATGGAAGTCCGGCTTAATAAACGCCAGAAAATGAAACAGCTTTTTCAGGCTCTTGGTATTGAAACTGACCTGACATTCAAGAGCCTATTCAGTCAAAAAATATCACAGACAGTCCTGCTTTATTATCTGGACACTCTTGAAAGCCAGCGTCCGAAGCTACTGGATTACAAACCCAAGACAACAAAAGAACTGTTTGCCGATCTCATCATCAATAACCCGCATCTAAAACCGAAGCAGATTTTAAGTCTGTTCGGGCTTAAAATGGTCTTGGATCAGATTAACCCTCGTGAACTGAGAAGCATGCTGGGCCGATATAAGCCGAGAAACTGGTACAGGCTTATGGCTGAAGTCAAAGCAGTAAAACTGCCCGCTACTCCTAGCCCCTTCCATGTAATCCGAGAACATTTGATCCGTTTTACACAATTACGACTCATTGACTACAAAGACAGAATGTTAAATAATGATAAACATAACTAATATGACACAAGAGCAATACTACTCAATCGAAGAAGTCGCCAAGATGTTAAAAGTTGCCTATTTGACCGTTTATCGTTGGGTACGATCTGAAAAGCTGAGGGCGGTTAAAGCTGGAAAGCAATATAGAATTGAAAGATTTGAACTAGAAAGATTTATGAAAAAACTGAAATAATTATGGCTAGAAAATTCTCAATCAAAAATCTTAAGAATGCAAGACGAGCAAAAAACGATGAGTTTTATACCCAATACGGCGACATTCAAAAAGAGATTGAAAAGTATCTGGATTATAATCCTGATACTTTTCGTAACAAGGTAGTATATTGCAATTGCGACGATCCGTTTGAGAGTAATTTCTTTCGTTATTTCGTGCTTAACTTCAATAAGCTTGGATTAAAACAGCTTATCACCACAAGTTACAAACCGTCGCCCGTAGCCAACACTCAACTACAATTGTTTGGCGATGACAAGACTCTCCCGAAATTAAAAGGCCGTCCCAAAATAACCGCCAACAAATTTATTATTAACGAAGTACACGACATAGATGACGACGGCGAATTCAACTTAAAAGATGTTGCCAAGCAATTAAAAGCAAACAAACACAATGAATGGACGCCACTCGAAGGCGACGGCGATTTTCGTAGCGATGAATGTATAAGTCTGCTTAAACAATCCGATATCGTCGTAACGAATCCACCTTTCAGTTTATTTCGTGAATATGTGAGGCAACTTTTTGATTATAATAAAAAGTTTTTAATTATCGGCAATATTAATTGCTTAACTTATAGAGAAATATTCCAAAAAATCAAAAAAAATAAAGCATGGCTTGGTAATGGAATGGGAAGGTGGATTTCTGGATTTATTGTGCCCGAATCCTACGACTTGTATGGATCAGAAGCTCGAATAGATGAAAATGGAAACAGAATTGTCGCCACTAATAATTGTTTGTGGCTCACTAATCTTGACCACGGACGCCGCCATCAACCATTGCCACTTATGACAATGGCGGAGAATTTAAAGTATAGTAAACATAAAGAAATTAAAGGCAAAAAAGAATACCATAAATATGACAATTATGAAGCAATAGAAGTGCCCTTTACCGATGCAATACCAAGTGATTATAAAGGTGTAATGGGTGTGCCGGTTACGTTTCTTGATAAATATAATCCTGAACAGTTTGAAATATTAGGAAATTCTAATGTGCGAGGAGAACGAGAACATTTAATGAATAAAGTAAAAAGTGCAACGGATTGTACTTATATAAATGGTAAACCACAATATGCTCGTATTTTAATTAAAATAAAAAAAGTAGAGAAATAATATGAAAACAATTTTAAAAACTAACATAACTGTCAAAGATATTTGCGAAGGGTTTGTTTATAGTGAACTTGAGGGCAAGGGTTTGTTTGGTTTGGCTGGCAAGTTGACCATTCAACCAGAATACCAGCGCAATTATATTTATGCTTCAGACGGCAGTAAGAGAGAAATAGCCGTCATTGAATCAATCCTCAAGGAGTACCCGATAGGATTGATTTATTTTAATAAGGTTTCTGAAAATAACCTAGAAGTTTTGGATGGACAACAACGAATCACCAGTCTTGGACGTTTTATTACTGATAAATTTGCTATCAAAGATGAAAACGGGATGCAATATTTTGGCGCTATGGCAAAAGACAAGAAAACTAAGATTTTGGAAACAAAATTAACAATTTATGAATGTGAAGGTAAAGAAAGCGAGATAAAAGAATGGTTTAAAACAATAAATATTGCCGGTGTGCCGCTTAATAATCAGGAATTGCTTAATGCGGTGTATTCTGGGCCGTTTGTAACGCTCGGTAAAGAGGAGTTTAGCAATAGCCAAAACGCCAATATTCAAAAATGGAGCGCGTATGTATCCGGTAGCGCCAATCGGCAGGAATTTTTGGAGTGTGCGCTGGATTGGGTAAGTAAAGGAAATATCGGCGATTATATGAGTCGTCATCGTTTTGACAAAAATATCACTGAATTAAAAAAATATTTCAACAGCGTGATTAACTGGGTTTCCAGTGTATTTACTGATGTTGAAAGCGAGATGTGCGGACTTGAATGGGGTCGTCTTTATGAGTCGTATCACAAAAAATTTTACGATCCTTTAAATGTATCACAATTAGTGCAAAAGCTTTATGCTGATCCCTATGTCAAAAACCGCAAAGGTGTTTTTGAATATATTCTAGATGGTTCTGTCGATACTAAACTGCTTGATGTGCGGGTATTTGATGAAGCAACAAAAAGATCAGTCTATGCCACGCAGACAAAGATAGCAAAAGCCAAAGACAAATCAAATTGCTCATATTGTGCTATTGGACATGATGCCAACAAAAGTAAAATTTGGGACTTTAGCGAAATGGATGCCGATCACGTATCAGCTTGGAGTAAAGGGGGCGCAACAGAGGTTAAGAACTGTGAGATGTTATGTAAAAGCCATAATCGGGCAAAAGGTAATCGATGAAAATGCTAAAAGCTATTATTTAATAGAGCTGTATCAAATCCGAAATATAAAATGAAAGCAATAGTCCTTGCCCGCGTTAGCACAGAAGAACAAAAGGAAGCTGGTAATTCTTTACCTGCTCAACAGGCTCGGCTGGAAAGGTATTGTACTCAAAAAGGATTTGAGATAGTAAAAGTGTTCAGTTTTGACGAATCTGCTTATAAGACAAAGAGAATAGAGTTTTCTGAAGTTATAAAGGAAGTTCAAAAGTACCAAGAAAAAATAGTCTTCTGCTGCGACAAGATTGACAGGCTTACCCGCAATGTTTTTGACCAAAACGTAGGGATATTAGAAGAACTGCGAAAGAAAGGGCTTATCGAGCTTCATTTTGTCTCTGACAATGTCGTCCTTCATCAGGATTCTCCTGCAACTGACCTTTTTCGGTTTACGATAGGCACGAGCCTTGCCAAATACTTTTCAGACGCCATTAGAGATAATGTAAAGCGTGCTCTTGAACAAAAAATACGAATGGGCGAGTGGATAGGCAGGGCATGTTACGGGTATAAAAATATAACAGACGAGGCAGGGAAAAAGACCATAGTTGTTGACGAGTTTACTTCAAGGATTGTCGTGAAGGTATATGAATGGTACGCAACCGGCGCCTTTTCATTCAGTTTAATACGAGCGAAATTAAAAACTGATTACAATGTTAATTTTTCTCAGGGATACTTGGATAAAATTCTCAAAGACCCATTCTACTACGGAATGATGAGAATAAAAGGGACGTTGTATCCTCATAAATATACGCAGCTTATTAGCAAAGAACTTTACGATCAAGTGCAGGCGATCAAGGCCAATCATAATAAGAAGCCGTTTAAGTATGCCGGCAAACTATATGTCTATCGCGGTCTCATCCGTTGTGCCCATTGTGGCCTCGCTATAACGCCGGAAAAGCACAAAGGGCACGTTTACTATCATTGCACGCAGCACAACGGTAAACATGGGGCTGAGTGGCTCAGAGAAGAAGAACTTACCAAACAGCTCGCAGGCGTATTCCTTAGGATGAAAGTGCCGGATGATGTTGTAAATGACATAATAAACAATCTGAAAGTGGTGCACGAAGGGAAGGTTGAGTTTCGGGCTGAACAGATGGCAGAACTGACCAAAGAACGTGAATTATACGCAAAACGCACAGAAAGAATATACCTTGATAGATTAGACGGGCGTATTACTGAGCAAGTATATGACAGTTTTTACACACAGTTCCGCGAAAAGATTGCAGATTTAGACGGACGGATAGCACTACTCCAGCAGGCAGAAGATAAATACTATATTACGGCAACATACCTGCTGGAACTAGCAAACCGCGCACATGAGCTGTTTCTGAGTTCTGAAATCGAAGAAAAGCGCCAACTTATCAAGCTGACACTTCAGAACCTGCGGTTGGAAGGAAAAACGCTGCGTTATGACGCGATAAAACCCTTCAATACCATCCTCAATTTCTCGGATTGTCAAACTTGGTACCCCGTGCCGGATTCGAACCGGCGATTCTCTGGCTGAAAACCAGATGTCCTGGGCCGCTAGACGAACGGGGCGCTTATTAATTTTTCAATAGCGTCTCTACTTGTCCAATTCTTTACTTGATTTTCCCTTGCTCTTGCTTTCCCTAGTGTTTGATATTTTTCTGTATATAAAAGTTTCCAAGGGCGGTATGCTTTTGTTGAGCGAATATAGCCCTGATTATGTCTTTTTAATCGATTTGCCACGTTATTAGTGCTACCAATATAATATTTGCCTGTTTTACCCGATATCAAAATATAGGTATAAAACATACTTTGGTCGCTAGTCCCGTCCCGATATAATCGGGACGGGGATGCTCGATCCCGACTTTGTCGTGGATCGGCAACGAACGGGGCTTATACTTCTCATCTTATCAAAATCGCGAGATCTTGACAAACAGCATTGTTTATTGATAGTGTAAATATATCAAGAGTGACGGGGAGAGAACTAGCTTGTTGATCCGTCTAGCAACCGAGTCGAACGATTACGGTGCTCCAACTAGATCCTGGTACTACACCAGGGATGATAGGCCCAAAGAGGAAAAAATTTTGAGAAATCCCGCTTTGACGGGATTTTTTGATGCTTCCCCGGAAGGAGTTTTATGGTAACTCATTTCACCTCAGAATCCGTGGCGGCGGGACATCCCGATAAAATCTGTGATCAGGTTTCGGATGCGATTGTCGATGCGGCACTTGCCGTTGATCCGAAAGCGCGAGTGGCTGTGGAAACTCTCGTGACGACGAACAGAGTGGTTCTTGCTGGTGAGGTGACGTGCGTGAAGAAACTTGATTATAAAAAAATAGCAAGAGGTGTTATCAAGTCGCTCGGGTACACCAATGGTATTTATCACTTTTCCCACAAGTCTCCCATTTCTGTCTACATTCACGAACAGTCGCCGGATATTGCACAAGGTGTAGATACTGGGGGTGCGGGAGACCAGGGCATGATGTTCGGTTTTGCCTGCAATGAAACGCCAGAGCTTATGCCTCTTCCCATCATCCTTGCACATCGGTTAGTAGAGCGTATGGATGAGCTTCGCGAGAAAAAGATTTTGCCGTTTTTGCGTCCAGACGGCAAAAGCGAAGTAAAAGTTGTGTATGAGAATGGAAAACCAGTGGTAGTAGAACGAGTTGTTTTAGCCGTTCCCCATGATCCAAAAGTAGCGCCCAGCGAAGTTAAAAAAAAGCTTATTGCGTGGGTGGTAAAACCGGTGCTCAAAGCCTACCGACTGAAGCCGCCAAATCCTTCAGACATTATTCTTAACGGGACCGGTAAGTGGGAAATCGGCGGTCCGGCATCCGATACCGGCGTCACCGGCCGGAAGATTATCGTTGACACGTATGGTGCATTTGCCCGGCACGGTGGCGGTGCATTTAGTGGAAAAGATCCGACGAAAGTAGATAGAAGTGCGGCCTACGCGTGCCGCTACATTGCCAAAAACATCGTTGCAGCGAGGTTAGCGGACCGAGCCGAAGTACGCGTCGCCTATGTTATTGGCCAGCGTGAGCCGATTGCAAAAGCGATCGAATTTTTTGGCACAGAGAAGACAAAATCGTCGGTGATTGAAGATTTTGCTTGGAAACTTTTGGATTTGTCGGTGCCGGGAATTTTAGAGGGACTCAATCTTCGCCGTCCGATCTATAGGGAGACGGCTGTGTACGGCCATTTCGGCCGTGATGGATTCCCATGGGAGCAGGTGGTAGAATATGCTCGATGAGCGTGCAGCCTCCTCTCGCAGAAATCTTACGGCCCAAAAAACTTGATGAGGTCATTGGACAAGAGCATTTGGTGGGGAAAAACGGCGTGATACGAAAACTTCTGTCTTCGGGATTTCTTCCCTCAATGATTTTTTGGGGACCACCGGGCAGTGGAAAAACGACACTTGCCCATCTTCTTGCCGAGCTTACCAATAGTTACTTTGCATCAAACTCAGCGGTTACGGCAACACTCGTCGATGTTCGAAAGGTGATTGCTGATGCTCACATTCGATTAAAAAATGGCGAGCGCACGATTCTTTTTCTTGATGAAATTCATCGATTTAACAAAGCTCAGCAAGATGTGCTCCTTCCCCATGTGGAAAAAGGAACGATTATTTTTATCGGCGCGACCACGGAAAATCCTTCATTTGAAGTGATTGCGCCGCTTCTTTCCCGTTGTCGGGTGCTGGTATTAACAGCCTTGTCCCAACAAGAACTTGAAAAAATTCTTGATAAAGGGCTTAGCTTTTTAAAACTTGAACTTAAACCGGATGCGCGACAATTTCTTTTGGAAATTTGTAATGGTGATGCGCGACAACTGCTTCTTATTCTTGAAATTGCTTCTCAACTGCGCTCGATTCCGGGAATCAAAGCATCAAACCATATCACTATTTCTGATATAGAAGAAGCAAGTCAAAAGAAAATGCTTCAATATGACACGGGTGGAGAAGAACATTACAACACCATTAGCGCGTACATTAAAAGTATGCGGGCAAGTGACGTGAATGCGGCGCTTTACTATCTTGCGCGGATGGTTGCTGCTGGTGAGGATCCATTATTTATTGCCAGGCGGATGGTGATTTTTGCAAGCGAAGACATTGGGCTTGCCCAGCCCACGGCGCAAGTGGTTGCCAACAGTGTGTTTGACGCATGTCACAAAGTGGGCTATCCAGAAGCACAAATTATTTTGGGTTTTGGAACCGCGTATTTATCGCAAGCCAAAAAAGACAGAAGCGCGCATGATGCGTATTTTGCGGCACTTGAGGACGCCCAAAAGTACGGCAATCTTCCTATTCCAATGAATATCCGTAACGCGCCGACGAAACTTATGAAATCTTTAGGATACGGCAAAGGATATGAAAAATATCCTTCGGCATCCTTCGATAAAACTCAGGACAAGAGCTCAGGACAAGATACGACGGAGAGTTTGTTACCTGATAGAATAAAGGGAAAGAAGTATTTAGAAAAGTTGCCCGCCTAAATTTCCTTGCAAAGAGCGTTTGAGCGGCGGGCTTAAAAAACGCTAATCCCGCCAAGCGGGAAAGCGTTTCTAAAGGAGGTGAGTAAAAATGGATATCCAAATTGGCAAAGTGACACACTACTACGATAAAATAGGTGTCGCTGTTGTGGAAGTAAAAAATCAGCCGTTGAAAGTGGGCGATAGGGTGAAAGTTTCCGGTCATGACAGCGAATTTACACAAGAGGTATCTTCACTTCAGATGGAACATGAGAAAGTAGCAGAAGTAGCGCCCGGAGAAACAGTGGGGGTAAAAGTAGGCAAACCAGTAAAAGCGGGAGACGTGTTGTATCTCGTCACAAAATAACTTTTCGATTTTAACCTATGAAACAGGAAATTTCTGCCGGTGGTATTGTTGTTCGCAAAAAAGATAAAACTTGGGACGTCCTTCTCATTAAAGACATGAACGATACCTGGACGTTTCCGAAGGGACTCGTGGAAAAAGGCGAGGAAGTATTAGTCGCCGCTAAAAGAGAGATGTATGAAGAAGTTGGTATCTCCGATGTTTCTTTTATAAAAGAACTTACTTCTATTCGTTACATGTATCAACGTAACGGTTTGATTAGCAAAACAGTTCATTACTTTTTGTTTTTATCAGATGGAAAGGAACCATTAAAAGGGCAAAAGGAAGAGGGGATTAGCGAGGTTAGTTGGGTACCATTGGACGAGGCAATGAAGATTATTGGGTATCCGAAAACAAATAAAAAATTACTTGAGGAAGTCTTGAATATTCTTCGAACGAAGTGAGAAGTCTAAAATAGTTCTCGCTAATCGCTCGAACAATATATTTAATATGCAATTAGAAAAAGCACCAGACATTGAAAAAATCATCAAACACGTTCTTCCTCATTTGCCGTTTGATCACATTGACCCACAACGGGTTTTCTGCATGAGAAGTCATAAGGCAACGAGCCGGGCCCGCGCGCGGATTTGGAGTTTTCCCAAAATTTGGCAGATGGCACTCAGCGCTCCCGCCTATTACGTCATCGAAGTGCTTTCGCATCATTTTGATCATTTATCAGACGACGACAAAACGCGCGTCATCATCCATGAACTCATGCACATTCCCAAAAATTTTTCGGGCGCGCTCGTTCCCCATCGCGGACGCTTTCACCGGATTGATCATCGGACAGTAGAGAAATTATTTATTTTGTATAAAAACGCAATGAAATAATATATTCTTCGAGCGTTAGCGAGAAGTTCTCACTTCGTTCGAACAATATTTACCTATGATTACCCTTCTTCACGGTGATAACACTGAAGCATCAAGGAATGAATTACATCTGCTTAAGTCTCAAGCGAAGGAGAAGGAAGTCCGGCACCTCGATGGGAAGCATCTTGACGCAACCACACTCACACAGGCCCTTGAGTCTTCATCGCTTTTTGGAGGAGAAACACTCGTTATTATTGAAAATCTTTTTGGAAGTTTGGGAAAGGCGACCTCGCACATCAAAGAGTTTGCATTAAAAATTGCTGCCAGTGATGGTGACGTGATTCTTTGGGAAGAAAAAGAAGTGGGGAAAACTGCTCTCGATAATTTAGGGAAAAACGTCAATGTTCAATTACTCAAAACCCCGGTAACTATATTTAAATTCCTCGATGCCATACGACCAAACAATGCAAAACTTTCACTATCACTCTATCAACAAACAGAAAGGCTCGATGCACCAGAGCTTATTTTTATCATGATAGTGAAAAGACTTCGTCAACTCATGATGCTTGCTGATGGTGTAACTCCCGACGGATTGCAAGGGTGGCAGGCAAAAGGTTTGACAAATCAAGCTCGGTTGTTTACCATAGATAAGCTTCTTTTTATGGAGAAACAACTTCTGGACATGGAGTATTCCCTCAAAACCGGTTCCTCACCGTTTACCTTGCGGCAACTCATTGAACAATTCTTAATAGAAATATAAAGGATTATGGCTATTGATCTCTCCATTTTTAAAGATTACGACATTCGCGGTACATACCCTAATCAGATTAATGGTGAAGTTGCACAAGCGATTGCCCACGCCATCGTACGAAAATTTCAACCGAAAACCATTGCTATCTGTCGGGACATGCGTATTTCTGGAGAAGAAATTAGAGATAATTTGATCAAAGTGTTTACCATGCTTGGCATAGATATTGTTGACGTGGGCCTTGTTGGTACTGAAACGCAATACTATGTGGCAGGAACGTATCCATACGATGTAGTTCTCATGATTTCTGCTTCGCATAATCCTCCAGAATACAATGGGTTGAAAGTAGTGAAAAAAGGACCCGTTGCAGTAACCAGTGACAGCGGGTTGTATGAAGTGCGTGATCTCATTGCGCAAGGTCCGCTTTCTGCCGCAACTACCCCTGGAAAAGTAACGAATTTAGATGTCATGGACGAGTGGCGCAAAAAAATTCTCTCACTTATTGACATCTCAGTTCTTAAGCCCATCTCCGTCGTTGTTGATGCAGGCAATGGTATGGCAGGAAAATTAGTTCCGAAAGCGTTTGAAGGATTACCGATGAAAATCACTTCTCTCTATCTTGAACTCGACGGACATTTCCCAAACCATGTTCCTAATCCATTGATCGAAAAAAACACTACTGACCTCAAAAAGAAAATTCTAGAAATTGGTGCAGATGTGGGCTTGACGTTTGATGGTGATGCGGACCGAATGTTTTTGGTGGATGATAAAGGCAGGATGGTTTCTGGCACCATTACAACTGCGCTTCTTTCCAAATATATTCTCAAAAAACATCCAGGGGAACTTATTTTATACAATGCCATCTGTGGTAGGATTGTTCCCAAAGTTATCGAAGAAAATGGTGGAAAAAGTAAGCGCGTCCGTGTGGGACATAGTTATATCAAAACTTACATGCGCGAAACTGGTGCCATATTTGCCGGAGAGCATTCCGGGCATTATTACTTCCGTGATTACTTTTTAGCAGAAAGCGGCGTGTTAACTGCGCTTATGGTATTGTCCCTATTGAGCACACAAGACAAGAAGCTATCTCAACTTGTTGATGAATTAGATGTGTATCCCGCAAGTGGTGAAATTAATTTTGTTGTTTCTGATATTCCTGTGGTGGTTGATGCGATACGAAAAGGTTTTTCGGATGCGGTCTCAAAAGATGAAATCGATGGAGTGAGTGTTTGGTACAAAGATTATTGGCTTAATGTACGTGCATCCAAAACAGAACCATTACTTCGTTTAAATGTGGAAGCAGATACGAAGGAAATTTTGGATAACAAGACGAAAGAATTGGTAGCAAAAATAGAATCGCTTGGAGGAAAAAGGAAGGAATAAACTATGACCAATCTTGATGATGTTGCGGCAATGGAGAATTTGGATCCGTCGGGAGTGTTAAAATCCACGGAAATGTTTCCGGACCAATGCTTGCAGGCATGGAAAGAAAGCTCTGCGATAACGTTTCCCGACGAATACAAGAAAGTTAAAAACATTGTGGTCTGTGGCATGGGCGGGTCACGGTTTACGCCAAAGACCATTGGCGCACTTTTCCGAAAAAACATCACCGTACCGTATGAAATTTGTGAAGATTACACCGTGCCAGGGTACGTCAACAGTGAGTCGCTTATCATACTATCATCCTATTCCGGAACGACAGAGGAAGTATTGTTCGCCGGACAAGACGGGCTCAAAAAGGGCGCAAAACTAATGGGAGTCATGATGAATGGTAAAGGAAGTGTTTCAGAATTTTTAAGAGAACAGAAGGCTCCGGTGTATTTTTTTGAACCGACACATAATCCCTGCGGACAACCGAGAATCGGCGGCGGATATTTGTTGATGGGTCATCTGGGAATCCTTAAGGCACTTGGATTTGTTACCGTTGAAGAAAAAGAAGTTGCTGATGCAATTGTATTTGCCCGTGAGATTGGCAAAAAATATACAGCCAGTATTCCAACAGATACAAATCAGGCAAAGAAACTCGCGTTATTTCTCAAAGATAAACATCCATTTATCATTACCGCAGAATTTTTGAAAGGGTTTGGTAATGGGTTTGCCAACCAAATCAACGAGACAGCGAAAATGATTTCCGACTATCGATACATTTCCGAGCTAAACCATCACTTAATGGAGGGATTATCTCATCCAGATACATTGCGTCAAAATGGTGTGTTTGTCTTTTTCTTGTCTCATTGCTACAGCGGACAAATTAAAAAGCGATTTGGCATCACGAAAGACGTTGTGACAAAACAGCATCTCGCAACGCACGACATAGAATTGACCGGGCCGAACAAAATTTCTCAAGTTCTTGAAGCGTTTACTTTAGCAAGCTTTACCACCTATTACATGGCAATGCTATACGATACCGATCCGGTGGCGATTCCGTGGGTGGATTATTTTAAAACACAGCTTGCCAAAATTTAGAGGTTTCCCCTGCCTGCCGGCAGGCAGGTCTTGCCAAGACCGTAAAAATTCTCCATACTGTGAGTATGAAGAAAAAGTTTGTCGTGTGGTTTGGCGAGGTAGACAAAGAAGATATCGATAGCGTTGGGGGAAAAGGTGCAAATCTAGGAGAAATGACCAAGGCAGGATTTCCTGTGCCACCAGGATTTATCGTTACTGCGCAGGCATATTATCAATTTTTAGACCAAGATCGTTTGCGCTCAAAAATTATTGAGATTCTTGACGATGTAGATGTATCTGACAGTAAAACGCTTGAAAACGTCGCATCGAAAATTCAGCATCTTATTATTCAGTCTCGTTTTCCTAAAGAAATTGCCCACGAGATTATTGCGGCATATTTTAAATTGGGAAATAATCTTCTTGTTGCGGTGCGCTCATCAGCTACAGCTGAAGATCTTCCGACCGCATCGTTTGCCGGTCAGCAGGAAACATTTCTCAATGTCCGCGGTGAAGCAAATGTTATTGAAAAAATAAAAGAAGCGTGGGCGTCTCTTTTCACTGCGCGGGCCATTTTTTATCGAGCTACCCAACATTTTGATCATTTTAAAGTGGGAATTGCTGTACCAGTACAAAAAATGGTGGCCGCCGATGCATCCGGTGTCCTTTTTACGATTGATCCGGTGACGAATGACAAAAAGAAGATCACTATTGAAGCAATTTATGGCTTGGGAGAACTTATTGTGCAGGGTGCGGTGACGCCAGACCATTATGAAGTGGATAAAAAAAACGATGAAATTTTAGTAAAGCAGGTGGAAATTCAGGAAAAAAAGATGGTGCGAAAAGAAAATGAGAATGTTATTATTCCTCTTGGTAAAAATGAAGGGGGACGGCAAAAACTTACCGATAAACAAATAACTGCGCTTGCAGATTTAGGAAGGAAACTCGAAAAACATTACTATTTTCCGCAAGATGCAGAATGGGCAATTGAAAACGATCATATATTCATTGTGCAGACGAGACCGGTAACCACGCTCGGAAAGGAAGTAAAGCATCAAGAAAAATCGCGAGTCAATCTAGAAATTTTATTAAAAGGAGATCCCGCCAGTCCAGGTATAGCGTCAGGGCCGGTAAAGATTTTAACTTCTGCAAAAGAAATTCACAAAATTATTTTCGGTGACGTCCTTGTTGCGGAGCAAACAAACCCGGATTATGTACCTGCCATGCGAAAAGCTGTGGCTATAGTCACCGAACGCGGCGGCCGTACATCACATGCCGCTATTGTGTCTCGGGAACTGGGAATTCCTGCAGTAGTAGGGGCAGCCGGTGCGCGAAAAACACTCAAAGATGGTATCGTGGTGAGCGTGAATGGGTCAACAGGAGAAGTATACAAAGGGGCAATGCAGTTAACAAAGTCTACGAATGCAACTGCGACAAATAACCATATCAAAACGGCAACGAAAGTATATGTTAATCTCGCTCAGCCCAGCAGGGCGAAAGAAATTGCAAAAATGAATGTAGATGGCGTAGGGTTGCTCCGTGCGGAATTTATGATGGCGGATATAGGCACTCATCCCAAGAAAATCATTGCAGATGGCAAACAAAAAGTGTTCGTGGATACATTAAGTACTCATTTGGAAGAATTTTGTACGAATTTTAATCCTCGGCCAGTGGTATACCGCGCCAATGATTTTAAAACCAATGAGTACAGAAATTTGAAAGGGGGTGCCGCATATGAACCTGAAGAACCCAACCCCATGCTTGGATTTCGTGGGGCAGCTCGGTATATCGCTGATCCAGCAGTATTTGAATTAGAGCTTGAAGCAATAAAAATGGTTCGCAATAAGATGGGACTCAAAAATTTATGGCTGATGATTCCTTTTGTTCGTACGCCAAAAGAACTTTTGGAAGTAAAAAAAATTGTTGCGGGGAGCGGACTTCTGCGTTCGCCATCGTTTAAACTCTGGATGATGGTAGAAATACCGACGAACGTTATTCGCCTGGAGGATTTTCTTGAGGTGGGTATTGATGGGGTTTCCATTGGTTCTAACGATTTAACCATGCTTATGTTGGGAACGGATCGAGACAATAGTGATGTTGCCCATGATTTTTTTGAACTTGACCCTTCCGTCCTTTGGGCACTGGAACACGTGGTGGCAACGTGTGCAAAAAAGGGAGTAACTTCTTCTATCTGTGGCCAGGCTCCGTCTGACTACCCAGAGCTTGTAGAGAAACTCATATCTTGGGGAGTAACGAGTGTTTCTGTAAATCCTGATGCTATCGATCATGTGCGCGAAACTGTTTCTGAAGCGGAAAAAAATATAGTAAGAAAGAAATAGTATTATTCTTCGAACGAAGTGAGAAGTTTTTTGTATAGATACAAGAGTTCTCGCTAATCACTCGAACAATATACGTATGGATTCTAAAATTTACTCCATCAATGCCACAGAGATTCTCGATTCTCGCGGCATCCCAACTATTGAGACCACAGTCGTTTTAAATAGCGGCTATCGTGGTACCGTGTCCGTGCCCGCTGGTGCTTCACTGGGAAAATATGAAGCCGTGGAATTACGAGATAATGACCAGAAGCGTTATGGTGGCATGGGAGTGCTTAAAGCAGTTGCCAGCGTGAATACGGTTATTGCACCAAAACTTCATGGCATGGACTCCTTAAGTCAAGGAGTCATTGATAAAACAATGGTGGAGTTAGATGGCACACCAAATAAGTCCAAGCTAGGTGCCAACAGCATTTTAAGTGTTTCTCTTGCCGTTGCCGTTGCCTATGCCAATCATCAGCGTGTACCGCTGTATCGCTATCTCAATACCATATTCGGTGCACCACTTCCGACGAGCATTGAGCGCATGCCTACGCCGACATTTAATGTCATCAATGGTGGCAAGCATGGGGCGGGAAACTTGGACTTTCAGGAATTTCATGTAGTTCCGGCGATGAATAAACCCTATCATGTTGGCCTCGAGATGGGTGAAGAAATTTATCAATCTATTAAAAAAACATTAGCCTACCGAAACGTGACACATGCTATTGGTGACGAAGGTGGATTTGCGCCGAATTTGTTTACGAACCTCGATGCACTAGAAATTATTATGGAAGGCATCAGGCAAACGTCGTATCGTTTTGGTACGGATGTGTTTTTGGGATTGGATGTAGCAGCGAGTCATTTCAAAACGGATCGCGGATATCAGATTAAAGATCGTCCGCTTGCGTTTAGCGTAAAAGAATTCATTGAATATTTCAAGAATCTCCATACAAAATATCGCTTACTTATCTTAGAGGATCCACTTGATGAAGATGATTGGGCAAATTGGACAGAAATTACTAAACTTTTGGGGACAGATATGCTTATTGTGGGTGATGATCTTTTGGCATCCAATCCTGAACGACTCAATAAAGCAATAACAGAAAAAGCCTGCTCTGCTATACTTCTCAAACCTAATCAAATTGGAACACTTTCAGAATTTTTGGCAGTCGTAGTGCTGGCAAAAAAACATGATATTAAAACTATTGTATCGCACAGAAGTGGAGAAACAAACGATACGTTTATCGCAGATTTAGCAGTTGCTATTCAATCGGACTACGTAAAATTTGGGGCACCAGCCAGAGGAGAACGAATTGCAAAATACAACAGACTGTCGCAAATAGAGTCAGAATTATTTCCTCAAAAGTAATAATATAGTAACATCAAAAGATACACATTGTCATATTGTTCGAGGCTGAAAGCCGAGAACTATGGTTTCAGACTTCTCTCCGGCCAAGCCGGA
>Ga0209515_10004555_pt1 | contig 18637 bp, 18 predicted proteins | sample Subgroupgradi54m_FD_187454 | JGI IMG/M metagenome (GOLD analysis project Ga0209515, IMG submission 187454) | Subsurface groundwater microbial communities from S. Glens Falls, New York, USA - GMW60B uncontaminated upgradient, 5.4 m (SPAdes)... ...
AACTTTCAGATCATTGGCGTGCTGCCGGAGAAGGGCGCGACCAGCTGGCGCGATCAGGACGACGTCATCGTGCTTCCGGTCCAGACGGCGATGTACCGTCTGTTGGGGAAAAATTACGTGGATTACATCGATATCGAAGCGGCCAGCCCCGAGGATCTTGAGCCCGTCAGCGAAGCGACGCGGGAGTATATGTTCACGCGTCACCGGGTTCCTCCGTCGCAGCGTCAGGATGCTTTCGAAGTTCGTAACCTGGCGGACATCCAGGCGGCCATGGCGGAGAGCAGCCGCACGATGTCGCTGCTGTTGGCGGCCATCGCCGGGATTTCGCTGGTGGTGGGTGGTATCGGTATCATGAACATCATGCTGGTATCGGTCACGGAACGCACGCGCGAGATCGGCCTGCGCAAGGCCGTGGGCGCCCGCCGGCGCGATATCCTCTCGCAATTTCTGGCGGAGACCGTGGTGGTGAGCGTGACCGGCGGACTGGCCGGCATCGCCTTGGGCTGGCTGGTCACGTTTCTCATGTCGCGTTTCGCCGGTTGGACGGCCGCGATAACCGTGGACGCCGTGCTGCTGGCGTTCCTGTTCTCGGCCGGCATCGGCATCCTGTTCGGCATCTATCCGGCGCGCAAGGCCGCCGGCCTCAACCCGATCGTCGCCCTGCATTACGAATAAGCGTCTGCCGGGCCGGATATGGTACATTTCCCGCCATAATGGCTGCGGCACGTTCAGAAAAAGACTGACCCATGAATCTTCACGAATACCAGGCCAAGACTTTGCTGGCCGAATACGGCATTCCCGTCCCGCCGGGCCGGCCGGTATTTTCCGTGAACGAAGCGCTGGAAGCGGCCGATGAGCTGGGCGGCGACAGCTGGGTGGTGAAGGCGCAGATCCACGCCGGCGGACGCGGCAAGGCCGGCGGCGTGAAAAAGGTTTTCGGGCGCGACGCACTGGAAAAGACCGCCGGCGATCTGCTTGGCACGCGGCTGGTGACGCATCAGACCGGCCCCGCCGGACAACCCGTGAAACGGCTGCTCGTCGAACTGCCGAGCGCGGTGCTGCATGAACTCTACCTGGCGTGTCTCGTCGACCGCGCGCTCGAACGTGTCGTGTTCATCGTTTCGAGTGCCGGCGGCATGGACATCGAGACGATTGCCGCAAAGCATCCGGAGAAAATACTGAGGCTGGTCGCCGACCCCGTGGCCGGCCTGCAGGCGTACCAGTGCCGCGAGATTGGTTTTGCCCTGGGCCTCAAGGACAAGCAGATCGCGGCGCTCTCGCGCCTGATGCTGAGCCTGTATCATCTTTTCTGCGCCCGCGACCTGAGCCTCGTCGAGATCAACCCGCTCGCCGTGGTTTCAGACGGCGAACTGATTGCGCTCGACGCCAAAATCCAGGTCGACGACAACGCATTGTTCCGCCAGAAGGCTTTGGAGGAACTGCACGATTCGTCGCAGGACGATCCCAAGGAGCATAAGGCGCACGAAATCGGACTCAGCTACGTTGCGCTCGACGGCAACATTGGCTGCATGGTGAACGGCGCCGGGCTCGCCATGGCGACCATGGACCTGATCAAGCTGCACGGTGGGGCGCCGGCGAATTTCCTCGACGTCGGCGGCGGTACCACCGCGGACAAGGTGGCCGAGGCGTTCAAGCTCATTCTCTCCGACACGAACGTGAAAGCGATCCTGGTCAACATTTTTGGCGGCATCGTGCGCTGCGATCTCATCGCCGAGGGCATCATCAAGGCGGTGAAGGAAGTTGGAATCACGATACCCGTGGTGGTGCGCCTCGAAGGTACCAACGTGGACCAGGGACGGGCGCTGCTGAAGGGCAGCGGACTGAAAATCACCGCGGCGGACAATCTTACGAACGCCGCGAAGCTGGTTGTCGCGGCAGTGGTTAAAAAATAATATGTGTAGGTTGGGTTGAGGAACGAAACCCAACGAATGCGGCTTTGAGCAATAGAGTAAAGTAATTTAGGTGTTGGGTTTCGCTAGCGCTCAACCCAACCTACATGAAGATATTTTCTTTGCGTCCTCTGCGACTTTTGGCGAAAGGTTTTCAAATGAGTATATTGGTAAACAAGAACACGAAAGTGATCTGCCAGGGCTTCACCGGCAAACAGGGCACGTTCCATTCCGAGCAGGCGATTGCCTACGGCACCAAAATGGTTGGTGGCGTGACGCCGGGCAAGGGCGGGCAGGTGCACTTGGGATTACCCGTGTTCAATACGGTGCGGGAAGCGGTGAACCAGACTGGCGCCGACGCGACCATGATCTACGTGCCGGCGGCGTTCGCCGCCGATTCCATCCTCGAGGCGGCCGCGGCCGGCATCAAGGTGATCGCGTGCATCACCGAGGGCATTCCGGTGCGCGACATGCGCAAGGTCAAGGCGGCGCTGCATCAGTATCCGGGCGTCGCGCTCATCGGCCCCAACTGCCCCGGCATCATTACCCCGGGCGAATGCAAGATCGGGATCATGCCGGGCGCGATTCACAAGCCGGGCCCGATCGGTATCGTGTCGCGCTCGGGCACGCTGACTTATGAAGCCGTGTACCAGACCACGCAGGAGGGGCTTGGCCAGAGCACCTGTGTCGGCATCGGCGGCGATCCGATCCAGGGACTCAATTTCGTCGACTGCCTGCGGATGTTCGAGGCCGATCCCGCCACCCGCGGCATGGTGATGGTGGGCGAGATCGGCGGGCAGGCGGAGGAAGACGCCGCCGCGTATATAAAGAATCACGTCAAGAAGCCGGTGGTGGCGTATATCGCCGGCGTGACCGCGCCCAAGGGCAAGCGCATGGGGCATGCCGGCGCGGTGATCGCCGGCGGCATGGGCACGGCCGAAGAGAAGTTCCGCGCGCTTCAGGCGGCCGGCGTGCACATCGTGCGCTCGCCCGCGGAGATCGGCGCGCGCATGCGCGAAGTGCTGACCTGACATGGCATCGCGACTGCGCATCGCCCTCGGCCAGCTGAACCTGCTGGTGGGAGACGTCCCGGGCAATGCCGCGAAGATGATCGCGGCGGCGAAACGCGCGCGCGACGAACTCAAGGCGCACGCCGTTGTTTTTCCCGAGCTGGCGCTGACCGGCTATCCGCCGGAGGACCTGCTGCTGCGTCCCGACCTTTCGGTGCGTGTGGAACTCGCGCTGGGCGAGATGCTGAAGGAAATCTCGGGGATCGACGTCATCGTTGGTTACCCCAAGCGGCAGTACGGAAAAATTTTCAATGCCGCGTCGCTGCTGCGCAACGGCAAAGTGGCGGCGACCTATTTCAAGCACCGTCTTCCCAACTACGGCGTCTTCGACGAGAAACGCTATTTCACTGAAGGCGCGAATCCCTGCGTGATCGATCTGCAGGGCGTGCCCACCGGCATTACCATCTGTGAGGACGTCTGGGAGCAGGGGCCGGTGGAACAGGCCGTGAACGCCGGTGCGAAACTCATGATCAATCTGAACGCCTCGCCATTCCACAAGAACAAGGGAAAGGAGCGGTTCGACGTCGTCGCCCGCCGCGCGCGCGCCAACGGCGTACCGATCGTGTATCTGAATCTCGTCGGCGGCCAGGACGAACTGGTGTTCGACGGCGATTCATTCGTGGTCGACGGGCGGGGCGAAATGACCCAGCGCGCACCGGCTTTTGTGGAGGGATTGTATCTGGTTGAAGTCGACACCGAGGGACAGGTCACGCCCGTTACCGGCTCGATCATGCCGGAACTTTCCGAGGAGGAAAGCGTGTATACGGCGCTGGTGCTGGGCGTGCGCGATTATATCGGCAAGAACGGTTTTGCCGGGGCGGTGATCGGCCTGTCCGGCGGCATCGATTCGGCGCTCACGCTGTGTCTCGCGGTGGATGCAATTGGCGCGTCGCGCGTCGAGTCCGTCATGATGCCGTCGCCATATACCGCCGCGATGAGCCTGGAGGACGCACGCTTCCAGGCCGCCGCGCTGGGTGTGAAATACAGCTTCATTCCGATCGAGCCCATGCTCGAATCTTTCCTCGGCGCGCTCAAGGAGGAATTCAAAGGTCTGAAGCCGGATACCACCGAAGAGAATATCCAGGCGCGCATCCGCGGCACGCTGCTCATGGCGATCTCGAACAAAACCCGCAAGATGGTGCTGACGACCGGCAACAAGAGCGAGATGTCGGTGGGCTATGCCACACTCTATGGCGACATGGCCGGTGGATTCGCCGCCATCAAGGACGTGCCCAAGACATTGGTGTATCGCCTGGCCGAATACCGCAACAAGATCAAGCCGGTTATTCCCCGGCGCGTATTCGAACGACCGCCCACGGCCGAGTTGGCGCCCAACCAGAAGGATACGGACAGCCTGCCGCCGTATTCGGTGCTCGATCCGATCCTTGAACGCTACGTCGAGCAGGACCAGTCCGCGGACGATATTATTGCCGCCGGCTTTGACGAGACCATTGTGCACCGGGTGTTGCGCATGGTGGACCGCAATGAATACAAGCGCCGCCAGGCGGCGCCGGGCGTGCGCATCACGCCGCGCGCTTTCGGCCGCGACCGGCGCTACCCCATCACCTCGGGCTACGGCGCTAACGCGAAAAATGAACCCGGTGGCAATGATCCGGCAGGTGGTATTTAATAGATGTCAGGCATCCGACATACGACTCGAGGTTTCCGACAATGAAAAAAATCGACTGCATCATCAAGCCCTTCAAGCTCGACGACGTCCGCGAGGCCCTGTCCGAAGCCGGTGTCACGGGACTAACCGTGACCGAGGTCAAGGGGTTTGGCCGGCAGAAGGGACACACGGAACTTTATCGCGGCGCGGAATACGTCGTGGATTTCCTGCCCAAGGTGAAGATCGAGATCGTGGTCGCGGATGACATGCTGGACCGCTGCATTGAGGCCATTACGAAAGCCGCGCGCACCGGAAAAATCGGCGATGGAAAAATATTCGTGACGACCGTCGAACAGGTAGTCCGCATTCGCACCGGCGAGCAGGGGCCGGAAGCGATTTAGAACGCCTAACAAAAAGAAAAAATTTGTTGGTGATTCTTAGTCTAAATTAAAGAAAGAAAATCTTTCGCGGTCAGCGCTTCGCCGTGAGTTCGTTGACTTCAGCGATGTAATGGCTGTTCGGGAAGTTCATGGTCAGCACACGCATCGTGTCCTTCAGCATATCGTTCATGCCCGTGGCCTTGTAGGACAGCGCCATGATGCCAAGGGCATCTTCGGTGGAAGGCGTGCGCGGATAAGTTGCCAGCGCGTACTTGCTGCGGTTGATCGCCGCGACGTAGCTGCTGCGCTCATAATAGAAACGCGCCACCTGGGTTTCGTATCTTGCCTGCGCCTCGAACAGATATGCCATGCGATGCCGGGCATCCTCGGCGTAGCGGCTGTTGGGAAAGCGTTCCACCACTTCACGGAACGCGCTGTAGGAATCGAGCGCGCCCTTGGGGTCGCGATCGGAAAGATCGTCTTTGGCGCCGAAAAGCCAGCTGGCGAAGCCTTTTTCACCGTGGAAATTCACCAGGCCCTTGAGGTAATAGGCATAATCGACGTTCGGGTGGGTCGGGTGCAGACGGATGAAGCGGTCGGCGGCGGCGATGGCGAGTGCCGGCTCGTCGAATTTGTAGTTGGCATAGGCGATTTCCAGCTGTGCCTGCTCGGAGTAGCGGCCATAGGGATAACGTGCTTCCAGGCTCTCGAAATACTTGATGCCGGTTTCATAGTCACCATCCGTCACCCTGTCCTTGGCTTCCTTGTACAATTTCTCCGGCGGCCAGTCCTTGGTCGGGTCGTCGATGCCGGAGCACCCGGCGAAAAACAGCGCAATGAAAAGAACGGCGATCAATCCGGTGACGCGACGCATGATTCGATTTACCCCGACACAACGTATAAAGTCGCGCCAGCTTAACCCGATTTCGCAGCGCCGGAAAGGCCGGCGGCAGGCATGAACCAGGAAAAAAAACTATCGGCGTCGATCCCGCCCGAACTGGCCGGCCAGCGGCTCGACCAGGCGCTGGCGGCGCTATTCGCCGACATCACGCGTTCCCAGCTGCAGCAGTGGATCGAGGACGGCCGCGTGCTGCTGAATGGCCGCGTTCCACGCAAGCGCGATAAGGTCAAGCAGGGCGATGCGGTGGAAATCCTGGCACCGCCGCCGGTGGAGGGCAGCTGGAAGGCGCAGGCGATACCGCTCGAAATCGTTCATGAAGACGGCGATATCCTCGTCATCAACAAGCCGCCGGGATTAGTGGTGCATCCGGGGGCGGGCAATCCGGAGGGAACCCTGTTGAACGCCCTGCTGAATCATGCCCCGGCACTGGCCGTGCTGCCGCGCGCCGGGATCGTGCACCGGCTCGACAAGGACACCTCCGGTCTGATGGTGGTCGCGAAGACCGAGCGCGCCCGTCAGCACCTGATCGAACAGCTTCAGGAGCACAGCGTCGAGCGCGAATATCTCACGATCGTCAATGGTGTCATGGTGGCGGGCGGGACGATCGACGCGCCGATCGGGCGTCACCGGACCCAACGCACGCGCATGGCGGTGAGCGAACGGGGGAAACCGGCCGTGAGCCATTACCGGGTGATGAAGAAGTACCGCGCACACACGCTGGTGCAGGTGAATCTCGAGTCCGGCCGCACCCACCAGATCCGCGTGCACATGGCGCACCTGCAATATCCCGTGGTCGGTGACCCGGTGTACGGCGGGCGCTTGAAAATTCCCGCTGGCGCGGGCGAGCGCTTGAAAAACGAATTGCGTAGTTTCAAGCGTCAGGCCTTGCATGCACTGAAGCTTTCATTGATTCATCCGGGGACGGGGAAGCGGGTGCAGTGGGCGACGTCGGTGCCGGAAGACATGAGCCAATTGATGGAGGCCTTGGCGCAGGATGCCAAGGAGCATGCTGATTAGTTGTTACAGGAAAAAGACGCAGGGTGAACAGTGTTCACCCTGCACTTACCGAAAACCTGTATTTTTTATAGATTATTTTCCAATCTTTACCATTTTGTCTCGTAGAGACATAGGTACATCTTCCAATAAGACAATGGCGATATTCCCGTCGGTAGATTTATTATTGTGGGCAGTTTTCTCTCCTAATGTTGCATTGATATTTTCAGGCGATAAGTTGTACATCGCGCCATTAAGGGGGTCCACGATGAACCAACCGATCAAACCGCCAAAAATTATATTGCCACCGATGTACCAGCCGTTGGCGCTGGCGGTTACCGGAATGGTTTGTGCTCCAAAGCCAGGTTTCGTGATTGTGACTATATAAGATTTCTTTCCCCAGTAACTCCCATCGCTTTTTTGTAGGGTAACATTCGTTGGGGTTTGTCCAGCAAATACGGCTACGCCCTTCTCGTCTGTGATTGTTACGCTTGCAGCGCTTGGGGTGCTGTTAACGTTCATTAGATGGGTTTTATCTCCAAGGATAGTAGCGCACGCTGTTACTAATAATGCCGATACAGCTAACATTACGATTTTATATTTATTTAACATCTTTCATCCTCCTCTCTGGGTTAAGATTGTTATTAAAGCAAGATCACAATACAGTAAGTGAATCAAATTAGGCAATTACCCAAGCACGCACTAAGCCATGTCACGGCTTTCTCCGTGCAAAATGTCTTTGTATTGAGGGGAAAAAAGACAAGTTCGACAGGATCGAATTTGGGCGGCCAAAATCTCACCGAAGGGCAAAAAACAGGAATGGTTCAAATCAAAGTTACCAAGGATACAGGGGTGGGGCTGCCCGCGATCAGTCTTGTCATCCGCCGAAGGTAGTTCAATAAATAACAGGGGACCGCATCAATGTCCCGCCTGTAGCGACACGCCGATATCCCTTGTAATATCACCCAGCAGCAGGACAGAAAAACCAAAGATGGCAGCTATTAATACCCTCGAATTCGTCTATCCCGACTGGCCGGCGCCGGTGCACGTGAAGGCGCTGACGACGACGCGCAACGGCGGATTCAGCGTCGGGCCGTATGCGTCATTCAATCTCAGCAACCTCGTGGGCGACGAACCGGGCATCGTGCGTCGCAATCGCGCGTTGCTGAGCGAAGTCTTGAACCTTCCTGCTGACCCGATCTGGCTGACGCAGGTGCACGGGTCACGCGTCATTGATGCTTTCGATGCCGGTTCCCGCGAAGAAGCTGACGGCTGCGTGACTGGTACGCCCGGCGTGGTCTGCGCGGTGCTGACGGCAGATTGCCTGCCGATTTTTATTTGCGACCGGCGCAGCACGCGCATTGGGGTGCTGCATGCCGGCTGGCGCGGGCTGGCGGCGGGAATCGTCGAAGAAGGACTGCGAAAGATCCAGTTGCCGACCGCCAACCTGCTGGCCTGGCTCGGTCCGGCCATCGGTCCGTCGGCCTACGAAGTCAGTGATGAGGTGCGGCAGACGTTTATAAGGATAGACCGCGAACTGGAGGAATCCTTCACACCTTTGCACAACCGCAAGGGACACTGGCTGGCCGATCTTTACGATATCGCGCGGCGGCGGTTACGCGCGCAGGGCGTGCATGCCGTTTACGGTGGATTGCGTTGCACGCTGCGCGAACGTAATCTGTTTTTCTCGCATCGGCGAGACGGCAATTGCGGGCGCATGGCCTCGCTGATCTGGCTGGATAAAAACGCGCGTTAGGCTATGATGCCGGTTTTCCTGCCGCGCGGTTCCTGAAAATGAATTCCCTGATTCTCTGGATTATTGTTTTCACCGCCCTGGGCGGTGTATTGAGCGTGCTGGCGGCCGGCGCTTTTCTGCTGCTGCCGGAACGCGTGCGCACGCGGATGCTTTCGCCGATGGTCAGCTTCGCCATCGGCGCGTTGCTCGGCGCGGCGTTTCTGGCGATTCTGCCGCACGCCTTCGAGGTACCAGGGGTGGACGCGCATTCCGTCACGCTCACGGTGCTCTGCGGCATCCTGGTATTTTTTCTGCTCGAGAAGATGGTTATCTGGCGCCACTGCCACACCGACGACTGTGAAGCCCACGTGCCGGACATGGACAAGGTGCGCAACGCGGCGACCGGCAATCTAATCCTGATCGGCGATGGTATCCATAATATGGTGGACGGGGTGCTGATCGCGGCGGCGTTCCTGACCGACGTGCATCTCGGCGTAGTCACGAGCATTGCGGTCATTGCGCATGAAATCCCGCAGGAACTCGGCGACTTTGCGGTCCTGCTGCACAGCGGTTTCAGCCGCGGCAAGGCGCTGCTCTACAACATGCTGACCAGCCTGACCACGGTGATCGGCGGTGTGGTCGCTTTTTATTCCCTGACGCTGGCCAACCGCATCGTGCCGTATGTGCTGGCGGTCGCGGCGTCGAGTTTCATCTATATCGCCGTGGCCGATCTCATCCCCGGCTTGCACAAGCGACCCGAGTTCAGCGCTACCGTGCAGCAGATCATATTGATTGCCTTGGGTGTGACAGTGATTTCCGTGGCGCACGCCATGCTGCATTAGCCAGCGCGATAGGTTTCTGTCGTACGAGTATGGACCGCGCCTCGCGCCACGTAAGCCATTTGTGTCGTTTGCTAGCCGCAGGATGGCCGCGGCCTGCCGCAGGCGAAGCCATAGACAGAATACGCGCCGAGACTGAAGGCGCGAGGCTTGGAAGCCCCGTCGCGCTTACTGAGGGTTTGCGCACTACGTTATTTCTAGGGAATCACCCGGGATATCGAACTGTTGTACAGGAGCCCGACATCGTTTTGTTCGAATATCCCATAGGCGAACAATTCGAATAAGAACGCGGCCTGGAATGCGTAGGCCCCGTTGGGAGTGCTGTCGCAAGCCGATACATTTTCGAGATCCAGGTCGGCTTGACGGGATGAGACGTATTTAAACCCCTTCGGGCATTTTACGTGTTCATACCCGTCGTTATCCGAATGGCGGGCTTCGTGAATTAACGCGTAGAGCCTCTCAAGCGGGCTGAGTTGCGTGAAAAAGAGGTCGCCGACGAAAAAATCCCCCTGATGCTGATTCACGGCGGCGGTCCATGAATTATGGTAGGAGATGCTCCGGATCCGGTGCAGCAACCAAGGGGCAAGGTCTCGGCCGTTGAAAGAAAAGCCGAACAATTCATTAAAGCGGCTGAGACGGGTGTACATTTTCCGGTCGATTTTTAATTTGCCGGGTTCCAGTAATCGCAGTTGCTTGATGGTCGATTCCAAAACGAGCATTTGGTGTTCGGTCAATCCAGAAAGCTCGATCTGGTGTTGTTCCCAATAAGGCTCCCTGGCCATCGCGGTTGGTGCAGTAACAATCAGCGCGAGAAGAACAGGGACCAGCGTAATTGTTGATTTCATGGTGAAGGGGTCAATGTTCAAAAATAATAATTCACTCCCAGCGACCATTCGTCACGGTTGTTCAGCGAATCCCAGCCGCCCCGAATCTCCAGATTTTGCGAGAGTGAATAGCGTTGTTCGACGGAAACCTTGTGGTAGTGCGATTCGTGGCCCAGCGGGAAGCCCAAATAATTCCCCGTGATCTGTATCCTCCAGTCGCTTGTAATATCGTACAAGGCCCCGAGTGTCGCCCCTCCGCCGAACCGGTAATCGTGATCGAAGTGACGAGATGTTTCCAGTTCGAGATTGACCAGAGCGTAGGCCAGCATGGGCGAGAAAAAGCCCCCGCCATAAGCCTTCCCGATTCCGTAATTTCCCTTGAACGAGTTACAGTAATGGCAGTTCAGGTCTCTGACCGTATCGACGCCCACGCTCGCTGTCCATGACTTCTTGTTGAGCAGCGGATCGTAAGGCGTTAAGGAAGCGAGATCGATCAATTTGAGACTGTCGATTTTGGTTTCCTCGGAATCGTTGTAGCGACGTGCCGTTACATCGAGAAACAGAATCTGCGAGCCCCGGCCATATCCGGCATCATTGGCCAGCAGGTCGTGGAAGGCCGGCCGGATAGATATTTCTTCAAAGCGTTCATTTTCGTTGCGACCAATTCGCGTTCCGACACGCGCACTTCTGTGACCCAATTCCGGAGGGCTCGAAAAACGAACCATCTCCGTAGAATCGTCAGGCCGGTAGCTCAATTGGCTGCGCTCCAGGAGCATTCGTCGCGTTGTTGGATCAATGGCAGCTGCGGTTCGCTCCCGCTGCATGTTTTTATACTGGGCATAGTCCAGATACGCATCCAGGACCAGGGCCTTTTCGGGTACGCTCAGGGCGAGGTACTCCTTATCGTCGATCAGCTCGGGGTCTTCGATCAGACGGTAGAATAATTTCTTTTGGTTATCGGACATCCGCAGCCGTTTCTGGTTCATCTGGCTTAGCAGTGAGGGTCGATAGACTTTTTGTGGAACGAGCCCCTTTTGCGCGGTAACCACCTTGACGGTTTCGCCAGGAATGACATGAAACGTGAACTGATCGGTCAAATGCAGATTCGGATCGGCCACCTCCAGTAAAGAAAGAAGGTGGTAGGCGCAGTTTTCCTGAAAATACCAATAATCGAAATAATTACCTCCCAGTTCCCACAGGTGCAGCAGTAAATAATTCATCTGGTCTTCGGTGAAGTTCAGTTCGTATTCCCAGATATCCCGGCTTTCAAGATTGTTGTACTCCTGAACCTTGACGTAGTACGGATACAGGGAGAACACACCCTTAAAACCGCCGAACAGCCCCTTGACGGTGTAAACCAGGACGTTATCCGTATCGGCGACCGCGGCATAATTTACGCCGTAGTCCAGCAACTTTTGTTGCGGGCCTTCGCGTTTCTTGTCGATTCGTAACAGGGTATGCCCGAACATCGAGCCTGGGTTGTTTAAGTAATGCGAGGCGAAGACCAAGGTGATCTTCTCCGGCGTCAGGCCTTGAAGCCAGGATTCCAGGCGCTCACATCGTTGTTTCGGGAGGCGCGCAGAATCGAAGGAGAGTTTGGTGTCCAACCACTTATAGCGGGCTGGAAAAACGCACTGGGGGTGTTCCTCCCCCGCCTTCAGATCTTCGGGTAACTTGAAAAAGCTTTCCAAGGTCGCGGCGAGTTCCGCCTGTGGATCGGATTTCCCCGTTGGTGAATTGAAGAATTGCGGAGCGTCTTCCTGGCTCTCAACTGTGCCGAACAGCGATTTTTTGTAGTGGAGCAGCAGATGCCAGAATCTGTCCTGGTACAGGCCCTGTGCCTCGGCTTGCCGGGTGAGCTCGTCTAAGTAATCGTGATGCCCATCAACGGCGAAGGCAGCAGGAACCGCCCCGCCGACAAGGAGAACGACAAGCAAAATAAAAGGGATACGATCCCTTGCACGCAGCCGCAAGAAGATCGTACCCCTGGACGTTAATGCAATTTCTGGTCAGTTAATGCAGGTTGCCGACAGCTCGGCATCACGCAACACCGCACCTTTAACGGCGGTCAATATTTCCACGGGAGTAGTGGCGTCGCTTGTAAAGATCGCTTCGTAATTTTGTTGCGCGACGGTATTGAAGTGAGTCTGCTGGGTCGCCGGGCATCCAACGAGACTGGCCAGCACCACCAGTTGCTCGCCTTCACCGACCGCCATGTCTTTGGCAAGACCCGAAAAGTTACTGGCAATGAACTGCTCTTGTTCCAGTTTGGCCGTATCGGTACCCTTGGCATCGCAGTTGGAAGTACCGGACGAAACACCAAATGACTGATTGCCGGCGGTGTTGTTTGTCGTGGCCGCGAGTATCTGAACCGGCCCCTGCTGTTTTCCAAAGATTAGCGAACCCAGACCGCAACCGGCGTCACCGTAACCCGCTGCGAACACCGGTGATGACAGCAACATCGTTCCAATCGTGACAAGAAGATATTTTTTCATTTGAAACTCCTATGGGATTCGGTTTTCGGGCTCAGATTTTCGAACAAGTCGTGGAAAGCGACGGATCGCTGGACAAATCCTGCTTCAATGAGGCCAGCATTTCCGACGGTGTCGTCTTCTCGCTCGTAAAAATGGAGTTGTAGTTTTGCTTGGTGAAGTTTGCGAAATCCCCCGTCTTGTCCGCCTTGCAGCCTAACAGTCCCGCTAACGTATTAAGGTCTTCCCCTTTGCCGGCCGCCATTTGTTTGGCAAGGTTGTGATAGTTGTTTGAAACAAAGAGCGTCTGCTCGCTTTGCGCCGTCACCAGTCCGCTTTTCCCGCATCCGGATGTGCCCGATGTAATGGCAAATGTTTGATTGCCGGAGAACCCATTTAACACCGTTGCGCCGAGCTGAGCCATGATGTCATTATTTTTCCCAATTACTTTACCGCCCCATCCGCAGCCCGCCGCACCGTACCCGGCTGCGGAAGCAGAGGAGGCTAATATCAATGAAACAAGCATTGTCACCAGTACCGAAAGCTTTTTCATCAGTATTCTCCTTAGAAATATGGTTCAATTAACTATGTTTATCGATGAGCACTTGGTGTTGCACGACCTTGAAATTAAGCTAACTTCGGGAAGAATCTATACCATTTAAGATGATGTTGTTCAAGTCTTGATCGCTTTCTTATCGATAGCGGAAACTATTGAATCCCCCGTTCTTCGCTGTGAGCGGTGGAGAGCGAAGCGAGGGCGAGCAAGTCCGATAGGCGTGGCCTTAAGCCAGACCATCGCGACGCAGGGTCGTGGTGGGCAACGCGGCTGTCCCCAGAGTACAGCTCGACGGCAGTGTGGCCGCTGCGTGCCGCAGGCGGGGCCGATGGCTCAACAAATACCGGGCCGGGCCTCGCCTGCTGGTTTGTCGGGATTGTTTGAGGGAAGCGCCGTTTATAATAGTTTTGTCGAATTGGCGCTGGACGGTCGGTAGGCTTTTTGAACGGAATACCTCCCTGGTTGCTGGAATTGCCGTCGGCCCGCTGGCCAACTTGTCGGATTGCTGGGGGACTTTAACCGGGAGGTGTACTCGACGCGTTACGGCCTGGAGACGATCGCTGGTCGCGCGGGCTGATGATTGAGCAGCGCAGCGCGCTGCATTTGTGGCGGTACCAAAAACAGGAATTCCGGAGATACTGGAACAGTGGAGATATCACCCTGCATTATTCATTTCTGATGCGACGTCTGCTGACTATCGGCTTGCTCTCGGTCAGCCTCTTGGGTTGCAGCGGCGTTTTTTTCCAGCCCTATCGCGATCATGTTCAGACGCCCAAAAAACTGGGCCTGGCATATGAGGACGTGTATTTTCAGGCCGGTGACGGCACTCCGCTGCACGCCTGGTTCCTGCCAGCCGAGGGCAAGATGCAGGGCACCATCCTGTTTCTGCATGGCAACGCCGAGAATATCAGCACCCATATCATGTCGGTGCGCTGGCTGCCCGCCAGAGGATTCAATGTCTTTCTGCTCGACTATCGCGGCTATGGTGCATCGGGTGGTACCGCCTCGCTGTCGGGTGTACAGGAAGACGTGGATGCCGCATTGCGTATCTTGCTGGCGCGCAAGGATGTGGATCCGGAACGCGTGGTGGTTTTTGGACAGAGTCTCGGCGGCGCGATTGCCATCTATAACGTGGCGCATTCACCATACCGTCAACACATCCGGGCCCTGGTGATTGAAAGCGCCTTCGCCAGTTACCGCCAGATTGCACGCGAGAAGCTGTCCGGCTTCTGGCTGACATGGCCGTTGCAATGGCCGTTGTCGTGGACAGTGTCGGATGCGTATAGCCCGTCCGCGACCGTGGTGAATGTCAGCCCCATCCCGTTGCTGATCATTCACGGTGATCGCGACTCGATCGTGCCGCTGCACCACGGACAACAGTTATATGATCTGGCCCGGGAGCCGAAAGAGTTGTGGGCGGTTCCCGACGGAGGGCATATCATGGCGTTTGAGCGCCAAATATATCGCGACCGTTTTGTCGCGTACCTGACGAAAGTTTTGTCGGAGCCAGCAGCGGTTCACAAATAGACGTAACCGTGGCGGCGCAGTCGTTCCTCTTCGTCCGGCCCGTAGGGGACCAGTTCGATGAACCCGGGAATGTCCTCCTTCCGCAGGCCGAGGCGGCGCATTTCGGTAAGGCACATCTTTACCTCGATGACACGCGAAGCGTCGAGGCGTGCCGCCTGATCCACGGTCTTTTTGAACCGCGGGTAGTTTTTCTTCGCGAAGATTTCTATCTCGGGTCCGTGCAGCACCAGCGCAATACCCGCGCGCGAATTGTTGGCGCGCATGGTTTGCGCCAGTTGTTCGGCGCGCGCCAGCAGGCCGGCGATCTCCTCGGGTGTGTGCAGCGTGATGTTGAAAAGATAGCGTCCCTGCTGTTCGGTGAGACTTGTGGAAGGCGCCGCGCGTTCCGGACCGGCCATGTTGGATGAAGCGCGGGGCCAGAGCAGATAAACGGTGGCCGCGATAGCGGTTATCAGGATCAGAACGGCAATATGTTTGCGGCGCATGCCGGTATCCTTAATTGTCTGGCGCGGAATCAGGATGCATGGGCGAAGCGCATGGACAAGTCCGCCGCCTTGACGGTTTTCGTTATATCGCCAATCGAGATGTAATCCACGCCGGTTTCCGCAAAGGCGCGAATATTGGAAAGATCGATTCCGCCGGAGGCCTCGAGCTTCGCCCGTCCACGTGTTTCGTCGACGGCGGCTTTCAATTTTTCCACGCTGAAATTGTCGAGCAGCAACCGTTCCGCGCCGGCGGCCAATGCCTCGCGCAGTTGCCCGATATTTTCCACCTCAATTTCGATCGTTATGGCTCTTGGAGCTGAGTTGCGCGCAGCCTCGAGCGCCGCTGTAATGGAGCCCGCGGCGGCGATATGATTTTCCTTGATGAGTATCGCGTCGTACAGGCCCATGCGGTGATTCTGCCCGCCGCCGCAGGCGACGGCATATTTCTGGGCGCGGCGCAGTCCGGGCACGGTCTTGCGCGTGTCGAGAACGATCGTTTTGGTGCCGCGCACCGCCTCGACGTATTGGCGGGTGCGTGTCGCGGTGCCGGAGAGGAGCTGGAGAAAATTGAGCGCGGTGCGCTCGCCGGTCAGAAGACCGCGCGCCGGGCCGTTCGCCTTGCAAAGCGTCTGGCCGGCGCGCATCGCGTCGCCATCCTTGATGAGCCAGACGACGCGGATGCGATCGTCCACCTGGCGGAAAACCTCATCGAACCAGGCCGTGCCGCAGAGTATGGCGTCTTCACGGGTGATAACCTGCGCGTCGGCACGTGCGTCGGCAGGGATGAGCGCCGCCGTCAGGTCGTCCGCGCCCACGTCCTCGGCGAGCGCGCGGCGGACCGTTTCGGTGACATCGTCAGGGAGTTTCGGCGTAGACATCAAGCAGAGGTTGCGGTTGACTGGAAATGCGCCCAGCGGGTGAGTCTAACCAAGAGCGCCGGGGCGAGACAGGGTAATATCAGTAATTCATCGCGTTCGAATATATTGACATGTTTGCCATTTGCGCTATGCTGAGCACCGAATTGATACCCGGTCTGATTCCGAGATGCTGCAGATCCGCGTCGAAGCATGAACCCCGAGTTTGCCGATCGCCTGCCCGAGAGCTGGGAACGATTCTCCCGCTTCTTTTCCGCGCTGGGCGACACCACCCGCCAGCAAATCCTGCTGGTGTTCGAACCCGGGGAGGAAATCTGCGTCAACCACATCGCGCGCTTGTTCAAGATCAGCCGCCCGGCCATCTCGCATCATCTGAAGGTCCTGCGCAATGCAGAATTGCTGATGTGTGAAAAGCGCGGCAAGGAAGTTTACTACCACATCAATCAAGCCTACTGCGCCGAAGTCATGCGTATCGTGCACGAGTTCGTTGCCAGCCGCGCGCGGTCACAGCCTCCCATAGCCGCCTCGGGTGGTTGAGCCGGATTCATTCCGCCTCAGTCGCCGGTGGAGGGATTGGACGAACGTTGGGAGTCTCCGCTTTCCCCCTCAGAAAGAAATAATACCTTGGCGTTTTCACGCCGCCTTGGGGTTATATTAGGCGTCGGTGAACGACCCTCGATCTGAAACCCTGTCTTCCCAGGCCAGTCTTCAGGTACCCCGGCGCGAAGTGCTGGCCTGGGCGATGTACGATTTTGCCAATTCCGGCTACACCACGGTGGTGCTTACCGCGGTGTTCAACGCTTATTTCGTCGGGGTCGTCGCGGGTGACGGTGCCGACAAGAGCGGCGCGGCGACGCTGCTCTGGACCGTGGCCATGGCGATCACGAATATGCTCGTGCTCGCGAGCGCGCCGGTGCTCGGCGCCATCGCCGATCACGGCGCGCATAAAAAGCGTTTTCTCGCGCTCACAACTGTAGGCTGCGTCCTGTTCACCGCCTTGCTGGGTTTCGTCGGCCGCGGCGACGTGGCGCTGGGCATGACGCTGGTGATTCTCTCGAGTTTCATGTTCGCCAGTGGCGAAAATTTCATCGCCGCGTTTCTGCCCGAGATCGCCAGCCAGAAGGACATGGGGCGTATCTCGGGCTACGGCTGGTCGCTCGGTTATCTCGGCGGACTGCTGGTACTGGGCCTGTGCCTGGTTTATATCCAGTGGGCGCAGTCGCGCGGCGAAGCCGCGGTGCAATACGTACCGGTGACCATGTGGATCACCGCCGTCATGTTCGCGCTGGCGGCGCTTCCGACTTTCCTCTGGTTGCGCGAGCGCGCCGTGCCGCAAGCCCTGGCGCCGGACGAGAACTACTTCCGCATCGGTTTCGCGCGCGTGAAGCACACAGTTTCGCACGCACGCCACTATCGCGACCTGTTCCGCTTTCTCATCACGCTCGCGGTTTATTACTGCGGCATTAATACCGTGGTCGTGCTCGCCGCGATCTATGCGCAGGAGGTCATGGGCTTCAACATGCAGGAGAACATCATGCTGATTCTCGTGGTCAACGTGACTGCCGCGATCGGCGCGTTCGGTTTCGGCCTGGTGCAGGACCGGTTGGGTTCGGTGTGCACGCTCGCGATCACACTGCTGGTGTGGATTGCGGCGCTGGTGGTCGCCTATTTCACCGAGACCCGCGCGGCGTTCTGGGTGGTGGCGAATCTGGTTGGTGTTTCGCTCGGCTCCAGCCAGTCGGCCGGCCGCGCCCTGGTGGGGCAGTTTTCGCCGCCGGAACGTTCGGCCGAATTCTTCGGCTTGTGGGGCCTGGCCGGTAAACTTGCCGCCGTGATCGGACCGCTGGTTTATGGCCTGGTCACCTATGTCTCGCACGGCAATCATCGTCTCGCACTATTGTCCACCTGCGCCTTTTTTATCGCCGGCCTGCTGATGCTGCTGACGGTCGATGAACGCCGTGGACGCGCCGCGGCGGTTAACCCGGATTGAACATCCGGCAACGTTATACCCGTCCATGTCCACGCTTACCATCACGCTACTGATTGCCGGCATTTTCCTGTTAATTTTTCTGTGGCGTAAATTTTTGCGCGTTTGCGAGGCCGCGAACGGCGCTGACTGGGGACGCCGCTGGCTGAATCGTCTGGACGGGCTCAACCGGATTCTCTGTCGCCGGTTTCACCGGCTCAACCACGACGCGCTGAATCTTCCCGCCACCGGTGGCGTGTTGGTGGCGTCCAACCACGTCTCCGGTCTCGACCCGCTGTTGCTCCTCGCCGCCAGTCCGCGGCCGTTGCGTTTTCTCATTGCGCGCGAGGAATATGACCGCTGGTGGCTCAGATGGTTGTTGCGCGCGGTCGGCTGTATCCCGGTGGAACGCACGCGCAATCCACGCGCCGCGCTGTATGCGGCACGCGAGGCACTGGTGCGGGGCGAAGTGGTGGCGTTGTTTCCGCACGGACGC
>Ga0209515_10004557_pt1 | contig 18635 bp, 20 predicted proteins | sample Subgroupgradi54m_FD_187454 | JGI IMG/M metagenome (GOLD analysis project Ga0209515, IMG submission 187454) | Subsurface groundwater microbial communities from S. Glens Falls, New York, USA - GMW60B uncontaminated upgradient, 5.4 m (SPAdes)... ...
TGCGCATTTGTTCCTAAGGCTTTTCCAAAATTTACACACAACGTTCTTATGTAGGTACCTGCTTGGCATCCAACAATAAATAATACATCTTGATTTTTTATTTCTAAGATCTCTAAATAATAAATTTCTCTTTCTCTTAATTGTCTTTTGACTGCAGATTTTACAGGGGGCATTTGTATTATTTTTCCAATAAATTCTTTTGAAAATTTATGAATTTTTGATTGTGTTATTGGAGTATGAATGTGCATTAAACATACATATTCTTTTCCTGCCTTAAGTAGTGCATCCATAAGTTTTGTAGCTTTACCTATTGCTGAAGGAAGAACTCCCGTTACTCCTGGGTCTAAGGTTCCACCGTGACCTACTTTTTCTCCTTTCAAAATTCTTTTTAGATAGTCTGCTACTTGATGAGAAGAAGGACCTTCTAATTTATTTAGACAAATAACTGAACCTTCTAAAAGTTCTTTTATTGTTCTCTCTTCTGGTCTTTTTCCATAAATCTCATTTGTAATTGATTCTTTCTTTACTAGGATCTTTCTTTCTTTTTGTTCAAAGGGTAGTTTGTTCATTATTCACTTTCATTTCGTAATTTTTTTATAGGTTGAATATACTCTTTTTTTGTTTTCATTTATAGTCGCTCTCTTGATACATCTGATATGTAATTTCTTCTATGTTTGATTTATCATCTGTTAAGATCGTTATATCTTTATTTTGTTTTACTTCTTCTATTAAATTTATACTAAATTTAATTATTCCTTCTACTTCTTTTATTTTATTTTCTTTTAACTTTTTTATGATCTCTTCTTTTGTTGTTTGTTTTTTTGTTGCTATTACTATTGCATTATCTTGAGGTATTTTTAGGACAAATGTTGAAGGAAATACAGAAACTATTGTATTACTTATTACTTTGTAAACATCATCTTCCCTTTCATGACTTGGAAGTCTTATTACATTCATAATTATTACTCCATTTTCTGTGAGATGTTCTTTTAAATTTTGAAAGAATTCTTTTGTTGTTAAATAGAAAGGAATGTAAATATCTCCTGCATAAAAATCAAGAACGATGACGTCATATTTTTTATTTGATCTTTTTACAAAGCTTTTAGCATCTTCAGTGTAAATTCTCGTTTTTATATCTTCTTTTGGAATATTAAAATAGTTGTATCCTACTTCTATTACTTTGCTATCAATTTCTACTGCGTCAATTTCTAAATTTGGGAAAAAGTTCCTATATTGTTTAATATTTGTTCCTGCGCCCATTCCTAATAAAAGTGCACTTTTTGCATCAGTTATTATTGGTGCTAAATTAAAAAGATCATAATAACGATTCACTAAAACATTATTTTTGTTTTCTATTGAATGTACCCATTTATCATTATTTAATATTAAGAATTTTTCGTTATTTTGTTCTGTTACTTTAAGGATATTATAAACTGATTCTTCTTCATAAATCACATTCTTTGTTGATCCCAAGGTTATCTTTGGATTTATGAGTAAGAGGATGAAGAGTAATAAAAGATATTTTTTACTTTCTCTAAAGAGTGCGTACAGACAAATAAGTAAAAGTGTTATTGCTAAAATATAAATTGTTTTATGAGTTCCTATTTTTGGAATAAAAATAAATGTTGTTGTGAATACTCCTGCTATGTTTCCTAAGGTCGACATTGCAGAAATTCTTCCACTTGTTCTTCCTATGTTTTTCTTTGAAGAAAGATTTTTTATTAAATAAGGTGAGACTGTACTTAAAAGAACCATTGGTATCCCAAAGATGATTAATGCAGCTGTAATTGTTCCTAAGATCAAATCTCCTTTTGAAAGAAATTCTAATATTCTATTATACATTAATGCAATTATAAATAAGTAGATATCTGAGAGAAGTACTAGATTTAACATATATTTTATCTCTGGTTTTTTATCTGCTAACATTCCTCCAAAATAATATCCTATTGTTAATGTTGTTAGAATTATTCCTATTATTGAACCTGAAACATAGATTGAATATCCAAAATAAGGAGCAAACATTCTAAAACCCAGGATTTCTAAGGAAAGAACACTAAAACCAGTAATAAAACTTAAGAGATATAAGAATTTCTTTGGATTTTCCATTTCTTGTTTTAAATGTTGTTTCTATAAAAACGCTTTCTTTTTGTTATTTATTTAAGAATGGGCATCCTTTGTTGCTTTTTTGCCTGTTCTACCAACAACCCTTTTTGGTTGTCCTTTCTCATCTTTTTGCATTTCTTGAGGTTTAAGTGTTTCTGAAGGAACTTCAATTGGTCCTTTCTTATGTTCTCTTTTTTGTTTTTTTAGTTCTTCTTGCCCTAATTCTTTTATTAATTCTCTTTCTTCCTTTACTTTTTGTTCTTCTTTTATTGTTTCTTCTTTCTTTCCTAAGATTTTATCTACTATTGTTGTTTTCTTTTCTTCTTCCTTTGGTTTAGGTTTTGCAAATTCAAATTCAGGAAGTTCGACATAGGCAATATCATTTTCTACACTAACTTTGACTTTTACTTTTGAAGGTGGATTACTTTTTCCTCGTTCTAAAATTTTTCTATTAAGATTTTGTCCTATTTTTACTTCTTTAGGTTTTACATGTTGAAAGAGAAATTCTCTGATAGCAGTAACTGACTTTTTAGCACGTTTATAGTGAGGTTTCTTTAAAAATTCTCTTCTTAAATTGATTGTATAGGTTCTGTCTTCTTTCATTTTATTTATACCCTTGTCTTTGTTTTACGCCAAGATCTTTTTTTATGTGTGTATGTTGAAGGGTGGACTCTTTTTAATCCTTTATTTATTTTAGGAATAATCCAAAGGGGAGCCCATCTTGTTTGTTTAGCTCTTTTTGCTAAACGTAATTTCTTTGCTTTTGGGATATATTTTGACATTTTTATTTCCTTATTATTTTTGTTTCTTTTCTTTCTGGTTCTAACCTTCTTAAAAGGTCTTTGAATTGCTCATCAGTCACTTTTTCTTTTATTTGATTCTCTGATGCAAGCTTAGCAATCAAGGCTATTACCTGCAATGCCTTTTCTTTATGAGCACTTTTTAAGTTTCCATATCTTGTTATTGCATCTTTAGTCATATAGGCTTTTGCCATGTTCTCTATTTGAAGTATTTTTTCCTGTAAAGTTTTATCATTCTTTTCATTGCTCATTTTTTACTGTGTTTTTATCAACTAATGATTTTCCTTTCTTTGTGATTATTCTTCCTTTATGTAATCCGTCTTTTTTATTTGAAGTAAGTTCTGCTTTGTCTAATTGTTGAAGGATGTTTCTTATGATTTTTCCAGAACCTTTTGCGAATCTTGCTGGACTATGACCTCTTCTCTTTTTACATCCATATTTCATTCTTAATTTTGAGACACCTATTGGTCCTTTTTTATAGATTGTGATGAGAACTGATGCTGCTCTGAAATAAAACCAATCTTCATTTACAGGAGGTCTTGATTTTCCTGAACTTGTTTTTACAAACATTGACCATTCTGGAGCTTTAACAAAGGGCTTTAGACTAAGGCTAATTTTTTCTACTGACTTTTGAATATCTCCTTCGTATATTGTTGTCATGTTTTTTTGCTCCTTGCGGAGTAGTTTAGGTTTTTATAACCCTTTTAGATTTTAAGTGGGATTTTGAAACGGTTTATAAAGATTCCTGTGATTCTTTCATTCTCTTGAAATACAGCGAAATCCAATAGATGTTGAGGGATTTATCGCTTTACTTGAATTTTTGGTTCTCATATATTTTAATGTTAAGTTCCAAGCTCCCCCTTTTACAAAATACTTATTATCTTTTGTTTTTTCCTTTGTCCATTCAGCAACATTTCCCCCCATATCTTGGAGATTGTAAGTACTAATATCTTCGCTATTTGTTCCCACGTCTTCTGTTTCTCTTTCTTTTGTGTTTTTGTATCCAAAATTTACTTTTGAGTTTTCAAAAGTAGGTTCTTCGTTTCCAAAAGGAAACTCTCTTGTTCCTGCTGCGACTTCCCACTCTTCTTTTGTTGGAAGGTCTTTTTGAAAGGTTTTACAATAGTCTAATGCTGTTTTTTGATCAATACACATCATTGGTTTTTTTGATTGTATGTCTTTTTCATTAAAAGGATTTAGTTTATAGGTTATGGTTTCTTTTCCATTTTTACATTTTATTTTATATTCTTTTATTCCTTTTAATCTCAAATAAACTGTAAATTCTCCTTCTGTTACTTCAGTCTTATCAATATATTCTACTTTATTTTCAAATTCAATTCTTACACTTGAAAACTCAAGATTTTTTCTTTTCTTTTGTTGTTGTATTAGGTTTTCATATTCTTCTTTTATCATGGAAACAATACATACGCAAGAATATTTTTCTTCTTTTTCTTCACAAGTTATCTTTTCTATTTTTGTGTTGATAAGTTCTGTATTTGTCATACTTATGAGTTCTCTTTTAATCTCTTGTTTTGTTTCTCCATTCGTATATTCTATGTTTTCTTGATATGTTTCTATAATTTTATTTGAAATATTTTTTGCTACATTGTTTTTTGCTTCATTACATGCTGTATCTTTTGCTTCTTCTCTTGAAACTTTCTTTTCTAGGCTTTCTCCTTTAAATTTAATGATCTCTTTTGTTTCTTTAGAACTATTTATTATTGGCCTTTCTACTGTTTTTATTATTTGAGGTGTAGAACAATTTTCTTGAAAGAGACCTATTAAAGAAATTAATAATAACTCTTTTATTTTCATTATTTCTTTTTTATTTCTGACTTAAAAAGGTTTGATTTGTTTTTCTTGAAAATCTTTCAACTGTTTAGTGTATATTTTCGCTTTTTCTTAGGTTATTCTTTTAAATTATCTTTTCTTTCTTTTCTTTATGAAAGCAAAACTTAAATTTTATGGCGGTCTTTCTCTTTCTCTCTCTTTTGTTTATGGTGGTTGTTTTGCAGTAAATAATATGCTTGCACTTTATGAAGACTCTAAAGTTTGTATTACTTCTTTTTTTGAGAATACTGCTCCACGTTTAGAACTTCTTTGTACACAAGAAACAAGAAAACTTACAGATCGAAACTGTATCTTGCATTTTAATTATCTTAATCAACATTTTTATTATAAATTTTCCCCTAATCTTCTTAAAACAGGAACATCTCATGAACTTACAACTGTTTCCCCGCCTCTTTCTTTAGAACATAAAGAAACTGTTGAAGATTTGGACTAGCATTATTATAATAAACCACAAAAGTCTTTAGGTTATGTTGTGGTTTACTGCTTTGCCAACAATAAAGATTCAAAAGAGTAATACTTTACTCGTTGACTATACTATGATTTAAGTACGGAAATCTATTTAAATTGAAATTTTATGTTCTTTGCCATGGGTTTGTTTGATAAATTGAAACTTGGTTTAAATTCCTCTAAAAAAAAGGAATTTGAAGAACATAGCTTTGCTTCTTTTAATGGTGCGAAATTGAATTTGAAACAAGCTTCTGAATTTTTAGGCAAATTTTTAGATGGTGTGAAAGATTTTCAGCCTGCAAGAAGACATGCAGAGATTTATGAAATAGAAGTTAAAGAAAAAATTGTTCGTTTACGCGCTTCTCTAAGAAACGCTATTGTTTTTTTGGATGAACGATCAAGAAACACAGTTAATACTTTAAATTCTTTAAAAAGTCCAGAACAACTTAGAAATATGATTGAGGGTTGGATTAAACTTCTTGATTCTGGAGATGAAAACGTTCCTGATATCTTAAAAATTTTACAAATAGAAATGTGGAGTTCTGAGAAATTAAATAGAGGTTTTCCTGCACCTACAAGTAAGGATCTTGTTTGTGGCTATTTGATTACTGCTGTTAATTATTTAAGAGAAGCAAGAAATCATTTAAATGAACACTTAAGTATCTCTGAAGCACCAGATTCTTCTTAGAAAGCTTCATAATTTTTTTAAAGAATTTTATTTTGCTGTAACAATAATTCCTTGACTGTCGTATACTTCTGTACCTTTTAATACTTTAATTGTAAATGTAAAATTTTTTCCAGGTTGTGTTCCTTTTGGGATGGATATTCCCAAAGGTAATCCTTTTTTATCTCCAACAGGGATTGTTTGTTTTGGAGGTAAGGTAAACCATTCTTTTTTTCCACCACTCTCTCCTACTTCTATTTGTACTGAGAATACTGAAGCAGTTGTTTCATCATTTGTTGCAAAATTTTGAATTCCTACTGTAATTGTTGATGATTTTCCCGATTCAACTTTAAATTCAATTCCTGGAATATAGATCTTATCACTTGCACCCATTCTTTGTTGGATTTCTTTTTGTGCTTGTGTAAATGCTTGATCTCCAAGAATATTTACATTTTCAAAAACACCTTTTACAAAAGCTAAACCTAGAATTAATAATGTGACACCTAAGACTATGACAATTATTGTTGTCATAGACATTTCTATTGCACCCTTTTTTGATCGCATCTCTTTGTATTGAAATAATTTCTATTTAAATGTTTTGGAATTCGAGTTTAAACTTTATTTTTTAGGAGTCTGCTTTTTTCATCCGTTAGAACTCTTTTTTTATTATAATATTTTACGTAAGCTTTTTGTCTGAAAATCGTTTGTGCAAAAGAATTTAGAAAGGAAGTACTTTTTTCTCTTTGAAAGCCAATACGTAGCATTATTTCTTCTGGAATTACTGAAGTTTCAGTTTCAATATACTCTATTTGTTGTGTGATACAAAAATCATCCATTGCTTTTAATAATTTCAGTAGTGCTTTCAAACGATTTCCTTTAAAATCATTTAGGATTCCAAGAGCACGAATTCTTGCATAATTTTCTTTCTTAGTACTATAGACCCAAATTTGTAAAACTCCAATAATATTCTTTTTTGGAGATACACACTTATTTATTAGATTTTGAGGAAGATTTTTATAAATACGGAAGGGATTCATTTCATTAAAATGTATTGGAAGAACAATATGACCTTTATTATTAAATTCATAATGGACTTCTAATTCTGAATCAAGAACAATGTAGAGATAACGTAGTACAGTAATTTTTTCTTCTGGAAGATCTTTAGAAATAAAAACTTTATTTGCCATACCTAAATTTAATTTCATAATTCAGATTGATGGAGAAAAAAGAATACAAAAGGGTTTCTCTCTGATATATCCCCCAAAGATACTTTTTCTAAATGACGAACAGGACCGTAATCCCATGCACGATCATCAATATATGTCTGTCCTTTAGAATGATTCCTTAACATATAACCATTTTGAATGGGATTCCAAGTTAATGTTGCCTGTTTTCTACTAATATGTTGAGTTTCAGGAATATCTGCAATAAGAATTTTATCACCTGTAAAAGTAACCCACTTTTTTTTATCACTCTCAGGATGACCTGCGTGTCTTCCAATTTCAATAGTATCATTGCCTTCTTGTAACTTAATTTCTTTAATGACTTTATTTCCTTTAGGATTGAGAATAACAACATTAATTACCCATTCTCGTTTAGATTTAGCAAGAGTAGGAGAAATTTGTTTTACCTTATCACCTCTAAACCAATCTAATATTCCCATTTAATTTCTTAGGAATGAACTTATTTAAATAATTATCTTATTTGAAGAATAATTATTTAATATTCAATTAAAATTTTTCAATAATTTCGTTTAAAGAAACACCAATTTTTTGATAACTCGTTCCAAATTTTTCTTCTCTTCCTTTTACATAATTTTTTTATTTCCAAGAAGAACGACATCATTTTTAATTGCAGCATAATCCCTAATTTTTTCTGGATCCAGAAAGGGTTGTTGAATTGAAAACCTGTTATTCAAAACAACCTTCAAAAACACAAACAAGAATTAATTTATGATCAAATCTATAATTAATCCCATTTTTATTGATCCTATTTTTAGAAACGCCACAGTTAATACAGTTCCTCATTTGAATGAAGTAAGGAATTTGATCTGACCTTGTTGAAATAAAATGGGCCGGGTGGGATTTGGACCCACGACCCCCACGTCTTCAGCGTGGTGCTCTCCTTAACCGAAAGCTCTAAACTTTCTCAGGTTGAGCTACCAGCCCATCTAAATTTTTGATTTCGTTCATTATTCTTAAAGCTTTTGTAAATTCAATTAAGTGTTCTTGTTAACAGAAAGCTTTTTTAAATAAACGATTTTTAATTAATTTAATGGAACAATCGTCTGTTTATGATTCTAAAATTGTAGAAGCAAGATGGAGAAACTTTTGGGAAAAAGAAGGAATCTATAAATTTGATTTAAAATCTAAGGCTACAACCTATTCTCTCGATACTCCGCCTCCAACAGTTTCTGGAAAAATGCACATTGGTCATGCTTTTAGTTATGCTCAACAAGATTTTATTGCAAGATATCATCGAATGAAGGGTGAAAATGTGTTTTACCCTTTTGGAACTGATGATAATGGATTACCTACTGAACGTTTAATTGAAAAATTAAAAAATGTTAAAGCTACAAGAATGTTAAGGCAGGAATTTATTCAACTTTGTACTAAGACGATTAAAGAGATTAAACCTGATTTTGTCCAAGATTGGAAAACTTTAGGAATGAGCTGTGATTTTTCAACTACGTATTCAACTCTTGATGAACATTGTATGAAAACTTCACAACAATCTTTTCTTGATCTTTATAAAAAAGGATTAGTGTATCAAAGTACTGCTCCAACAATGTGGTGTGTACAATGTCAGACTGCAATTGCTCAAGCAGATTTAGAAGATAAGGAACTAGATTCAACGTTTAATGATATCTTGTTTGAACTTGAAGATGGAAAAAAGATTCCAATTGCTACAACAAGACCTGAATTACTTGGTGCTTGTGTTTGTGTTTATGTTCATCCAAAAGATGAAAGATATAAAAAATTAATTGGAAAAACTATTTGTGTTCCTTTATTTCATTATAATGTTAAGATTTTTGCTGATGAATCTGTAGATAAAGAAAAGGGAAGCGGCGTATTAATGGTATGCAGTTATGGAGATAAAAAAGATGTTGAAGCAATCAATAAAAGAAAATTAGAAACTCGTGTTCTTTTTACAAAAGATGGAAAATTAAATAGTCTTGCAGGAACTTATGCAGGATTAGGAATTAAAGAAGCAAGAAAGAAAATTTTAGAAGATTTAGAAACAAAAAAATTACTTGTTAGTAAAAAACAAATTAAACACATTGTTAATGTCCATGAAAGATGCGGAACTGAAATTGAATTTTTAAGTGCAAAACAATGGTTTGTAAAAATTCTTGAGAACAAAAATCTTTTTCTTAAAGCAGGAAAGAAAATAAAATGGCATCCTGAATTTATGAGATTAAGATACGAACACTGGATTGAAGGATTACAATGGGACTGGTTAATTTCAAGACAGAGGCATTTTGGTGTTCCTTTTCCTGTATGGAATTGTAAAGATTGTCAAGGTGTTGTTGTTGCAACTGCACCTGAATTACCAATAGATCCTTTAGTAAAAAAACCTCTGAAAAAATGCAAGTGTGGAAGTACTGCTCTTGAAGGAGAAACTGATGTTATGGATACTTGGGCAACTTCAAGTGTTACTCCTCAAATTATTTTTAATTGGGTGAAAGATGATTCTTCTTCACTTTCTTTTGAAAAAATGTTTCCTTGTAGTTTAAGACCACAAGCACATGATATTATTCGAACGTGGGCATTTTATACTCTTGTTAAAAGTATGTATCATCATGATCAAGCACCTTGGGAACACATTATGATTTCAGGTCATGTTTTAGATCCTAAGGGAGAAGCAATGCATAAATCTAAAGGAAATACCATAGAACCAGCTACTGTTCTTGAAAAATACTCTGTTGATGCTCTTAGATTTTGGGCAGCAGGTTCAAAACTAGGAGATGATCTAAGGTATTTAGAAAAAGATTTAGCAACAGGACAAAAAACTACTACAAAGTTATGGAATGTAGGAAAGTTCTTTGCACTTCATTTGAAAAATTATACTCCTAAAAATATGAAGTTAGAAATTTTAGATCAATGGATTTTAGATAAACTTAATGCTACTTTAAAAGTTTGTACTGAAGCATTTGAAAGTTATGAATATAGTAAAGCAAAAGCTGCAATAGACTTATTTTTTTGGAAAGACTTATGTGATAATTATTTGGAATATGTTAAACATAGACTTTATTCTGAACATGAAATTACTGCAAAAGAAAGTGCAAGATATACGTTGTACCATTGTCTGCTTTCAACTCTTAAACTCTTTGCACCTTTTATGCCTTATGTTACAGAAGAACTTTATCAATCTCTTTACTTAGCTTCTGAAAAAACCAAAAGTATTCATTTGAGTTCATGGCCTGTTGCATTTGAAGGAATTAAAACTTCTTCTTTAAAGATTGGTGATGATTTTGCAAGAATTGTAAGTGTTGTAAGAAAAGAAAAAGCAAGTAAGGGAAAATCTTTAAAAGAACCTTTGACTTTGCTTGTTTGTGATACTGATTTAAGTTTAGTAGAACTGGATCTTAAAGCAGTTACTCAGGCACAAAAGATTACTTATGGGAAAGAACTTAAGGTTGTCTTCTAACAATTAGTTTTTTATATTTGCTTATTTGAACTTTATCTATGTTAGATTCAAAACAACAATATAAATTAAGAAAATTCATTAGTGAACTTAAACAATATCGAGGAAGACATACTGAGTTTGTCACTGTGTATATTCCTGCAGGATATGATCTTATTAAGATTATTCAACATTTAGCTCAAGAACAAGGAACTGCTTCTAATATCAAAGATAAAACAACGAGACTTAATGTTCAAGATTCCTTAGAAAGAATGATTAGACATTTGAGATTGTACTCCAAAACTCCAGTTAACGGGCTTGCTGCTTTTTCTGGAAACATTGCAAGTCAAGAAGGAAAACAAGATCTTAAAGTTTGGAGTATTGAACCTCCTGTTCCTTTAAATGTTCGTATGTATCGATGTGATCAGACGTTTATTTTAGAACCTCTTTTAGAAATGATGCACATTAATGAAGTGTATGGTCTAATTGTTTTAGATAATCGAGAATCTACTCTTGGATTTTTAAAAGGAAAAAGCATTCAAATTATCAGGGATTTTACTTCTAACGTTCCTGGAAAAGTTAAAGTTGGTGGTTGGTGTTTAGCTCCCGAAACTTCAGTTTTAATGGCTAATTGTACTACTGAACTCCAATATTTAAAAGTTGGAGATACTGTAAAATCTTATGATTTTAAGACCTCTAAAATTATTACTTCAAAAGTAAAAAAAATATTTAGATCTAAGAAAAAACCTCTCTGTATCTTAGTTGGAGGAATTTTAAATTTTTACACAACCCAACTCTTCTCTTCAGCAGATCATTTATTTTTTGTTTTTAATCAAGGAAAAATTAAGGAAGTACCTGCTTCTAAATTAAAAGTGGGAGATTTATTACTAGATTATAAGCTTAGAAAAATTAAGATTAGAAATATTTTTAAAAGTAATGCCTTGCCTATAGAAATGATAGATATAGAAACAACCGCAGGAAATTTCTTTGCAAATAAAGTCTTAGTTCATAATAGTCAACAACGTTATGCACGTTTAAGAGAAGAAGCAGCTAATGAATTTTATAAAAGAGTAGCTGAAGTTGCTAATGTTGAATTTGCTGCAATTGGAAGTGAATTAAAAGGAATTTTAATTGGCGGCCCTGGTCCAACTAAAGAAACTTTTTTTAATTGTGATCATTTACATAATGAACTGAAGAAAAAAGTTTTAGCTCTTAAAGATATTACTTATACGGATGAACATGGATTACATGAACTTATTGAGCGAAGCCAAGATGTTTTAGCAGAAGCTGAAATTGTGAAAGAAAAAAAGTTAGTTCTTGATTTTTTTACTTTACTTAGTACTAATTCTGATAAAGTTCTTTATGGAGCTAATGATGTTTTAAAAGCTTTAGAATATGGGGCTGTAGATAAATTATTACTTTCTGAAGCTTTTCCTAGAATAGATGAATTTGAAGAGAAGGCAAATACTATCGGTACTGCTGTTTTTATTGTTAGTGTTGATACAAAAGAAGGTGCACAAATTAGAGATCTTGGTGGGGTTGGCGCGATTTTAAGATACAAACTTGAACTTTAATTATTTCTCTTTCATTTTATAGTTAATCAACAAAGTAATTTCCTTTTTTAATGTTTGTTGTTGACTAAGCAGTAAATCACAACATCACCTAAAAACTTTTGTGGTTTATTATGCCCCAAATAATATGAAATGCATCTTCTTAGATAAGATATATCTTACACCCTGCTTTGTCAGAACGGTGTATGTTCTTTCATATTCTCCAACCAAGAAATCATTTTCTTTTTTGAATTTATAGTCTCTCTTTACCTTACTATTCCTTCTACACAAGACTTTTAAATTACCTTATTTATTTTATAACTATGCAGGATGATAAAAATAAGGTGGAAACTGTTTTGTTTACAACAGGAAGGCTTGTTACCTTAGATGACTTAGGAAGAATGTGTGGCTTAGGAAGTATTGGCTATCTTAAGGAAGTTCTTCATGGATTAAAAGAAGATTATTCTAAAAGAGGAAATGCTCTAGAAATTTTTCAAGAAGGAGATAAATGGAAATTAGGAATAAAAAAAGATTATCTTTATTTAACTGAAAGTTTGTTAACTGATTGTGAATTAGATCGACCAACACAAGAAACTTTAGCAGTTATTGCTTATAAACATCCTGCTTTACAAAGTGAAATTATAAGAATAAGAGGTAATGGGGCTTATGATCATATTGCAATTTTAAAGGGACTTGATTTTATTGTTGCTGAACCTAGCGGAAGAACAAAGATTTTGAAATTAACTCAAAAATTTTATGATTATTTTGATGTTGTTGCAAATCAATTACGCAGTAAAATGGGGGCTGTTGAACTTACAATACCTTTGAATCCAGAGAACGTTGTATCAATATCTCCTCCTGAACCTAAAGAAGAAGCATCCTTCTCTGAAACTACAAAAGATGGAACTGAGGATCATGTTTAAGAATAGAATAAAGGGATTACATTTTCTTCTTGTTTTTTGTTTTTTGTTTATTTTTGGATTTAGACTTTATTTTTCTTTTCAAACGACTCATTTTAATACAGATGAAGCTTATTTCCATTTGAGGCATATTACTTCTCTTGTTGATGAACAAAAATTGCTTTCTTATGATCCTTTAAGTTATGGGGGAAGATATGTTTTATATCCTCCATTTTTCCATATTTTTATGGCACTTTTTAGTTTTGGATCTTTGTTTCTGTTAAAGTTTTTACCAGAACTTCTTATCTCTTTAAACTTTTTTGTTATTTATTTAATTGCTAAAGAAATAAGCGGTAATTCTTACGGTGCTGTTTTTTCTGCACTTCTTGCTTCGTTTTATCCTCTTTTATTTAGTGAAACTTTGAATAATCTTTCAGTTTACACTCTTTTTTTACCTGTCTTGCTTCTTTTATTTTATAGTCTTTTGAAACTTGAAGAAAATTTTTATCTTTGGATTTTTGTTGTTTTGTCTTTTTTACTTCCTTTTATTCATCCTAGTGCACTTCTCTTTGTTTTTACTGTTCTTATTTACTTTGTTTTATTAGCAGGTGGTGCTTTAACTCCTACAAAATTAAAGAAGGAAGCAGTAGTTTTTTCTTTATTGTTTATTATTTTTATAGAATTATTAATCTATAAGAAAGCTTTTTTTGAATATGGTGTTTCAGTTGTTTGGTATAATGTTCCTTCAAATATTATTAGTGATTTATTTAAAACGTTTTCTCCTCTAGATTTACTTATTAACTTAGGAATTTTACCTTTGATTTTAGGAAGTTTTGGAATCTATCTTAATTTTTTTAGAGAAAAGAAAAAAATAGCATATATGTTTGCTGCTTTTGCTATTGCTATTTTATTACTTCTTTTTTTCAGACTTTTAACTTTCTCTTTAGGCTTAATGTTTTTGGGAATTGTCTTAAGTATTTTCTCTGCTTCCAGTTTTAGTTTTATTTATGATTATTTGGGAAAACTTAGAATTAATTTTCTTAGAAAACTTTTTTTTGTTTTTTTAATCCTAATCTTTATTTTTTCTGCATTTTTACCTTCTTATACCTCTGCAACAAAAAGTAATGTTGTTGTTTCTTCTAAAATTCCTGAATTTAACTGGCTAGAAAAAAATACAGATGCAGATGATCTTGTTTTGGGTAATCTTGAAGAGGGGAATTTAATTGCTACGTTAGGTAAAAGAAAAAATGTTTTTGATAGTTCTTTTTTATTAGCCCCAGATCCTGTTTCTAGAATTAATGATGTTGATACGATTTATACTACTGTTAGTGAGGCAGTTGCTCTTCAGTTACTTAAAAAATATGATATTAAAGTTATTTATGTTTCTTATGATACCTTAGCAAGATATAATCTTACTACATTAAATTATGTTACAGGTAGTTCTTGTTTTATTTCATTTAGGGAGGGAAAATATTATGTTGTTAACTGCTAGAAAATACTTTTTTGTATTATTGTTCTTTTGTATTCTTTTCTTATATCTTCCTCTTTTTATTAGAGAAAATTATACTTCTGGTTTACTTCTTTCTTCTGAAAGTTATAAGAGTCTTTTTTTGGTAGAAGAATTAAGAAATCAAGGACTTTCTTTTAATGAACTTTTACTTTTTGATGGTCTTGCCTGGTATACTCTTTTAAGTTTTAGCCCTCTATTTTTAGTAACCTATCTTCCTTTTTTATTTGGTATTCTTTGTTTTATTCTCTTTTATCTACTTATTGATCTTCTTAGACCAGAATTAAGAGGTCTTGCATCTTCATTATTGATTATTTCTCCTCCCTTTCTTTATCTTTTTTCAATTGCAAGTAAATATACTGGTGCACTTTTTTTTGTTCTTTTAGGATTTTATTTCATTTTTAAGAATAAACATTCCTTAGGAATTTTCTTTATTTTTATTAGCGGCTTTTTCTCTTTATTTTCTTTTTTTATTGTCTCTCTTGTTTTACTTATTTACTTTTATAAAAATAAACATTTAAAATTTTCTCTTTTTCTTCTTTTATTTATTTTCTTTCTTTTTGGATCTTTTTTAGTCTATCTTTTGTTTTTAGATTCTTCTCTTTTTAATTTACGTTCACCTCCTCTTTTTTCTCTTGTTAGTTTTTTTTCTTTAATCTTCTTTGAATTTGGAGGATATTATGGTCTTAGTTTTTTTATGTTTTTACTTTGTTTAGCTGGAATTTATCTTACTCATAAAGAAAAATATGTTTATTTACTTTATTTTTTTGTATTTGCTTTCTTTTTGTTTTTAGGATTTTATTTTCACTTTTTATTGCCTTATCTTGCTTTCTTATTTGCTTATTATGCTGCTTTAGGATTACGTCCCCTTTTTTCAGGAGTGTGGAAATCTGAATTATTTAAGTATCTGACTACAATTACGCTTATTTGTGGACTGCTCTTTTCTTTAATTGTATTTTATAAAATTGTTGGGAATCTTGAACCAACTCCTTCCTTTTTTGAGTCTCTTACTTTTTTAAAAAATAAACCTGAACATAGTGTTGTTTTTGCAGATTCTCGTGTTTCTTCTTATTTAAAATATTCTGGAAAGATAGGATTTATCAATACTCTCTCTTTTCCTGATTGGGAAATTTTACTAGAGGCTACAAATATTACTTTAGCAACTAGTTTAATAGAAAAAAATAATATTACTTATTTTTTAATTGATAAAAATCTTAAAGAGCGTTCTTTCCACAATAAAGATGAGAAACTTTTCTTTTTATTACACCATAGTCCTGATAAATTTGTTCGCATCTTTAATAATTCTGTTGTTGATCTTTGGGAATATAAGCCTCTTAGAGAAGAGAACCCCTTAACAAAGTAATTCTTTACATTTTTTTAGAAGAATCGTTAAATACCTGTTTCGAATTTCCATTTCATTGGAATAATAGTTAAATTAATTAGATGAGAAAAATTAGTCTCTTTCTTCCATTTTGAAAGTTTAGATTTAATTTCTTCAAATAATAGGTCTATATCTTTTATTTTGTGATCACTCATTTGTATAAATATCTCAATTGGAGCGATTTTTACTTTTATTTTAGCACTATTTGCATAAACAAAAACTGATTCTATGTTTGTTGCTTCAGAAACAATTTTTTGTATAGCTTCTGATAAATTAAGAACTTCTTTCTTATTTAATTTCTTAGAATCATATTCTATATTAATAATCGGCATGTTTTTTTATTATAATCTTTATTTAAAAGTCTATTGTTCCAAGATATTTTTATAAAAACTTGATGTTCTTCTTTACTTATTTAAAAAATTTTCTTTACAGAAACGTTTAAATGTTTTTCAATTTAGCTTCTTTTTATGATTACCCTCACTGTACTTATTATTTGGGCTATTTATTTTTGTTTCTTATATTTTATCATCTTTTGGCTTTTGACTTTAGCTGAAACTATTTTAGATGAAAAGAAACCACATCTTACTTCTTATCCTTTCGTCACTATTGCTATTCCCGCATATAATGAAGAAAAAACCATTGCTGCAACTCTTACTTCTGCTGTTCTTTTAGATTATCCTTGCGATAAACTTGAGATTATTGTTATCAATGATGGGAGTAAAGATGCAACTAGTAAGATTGTTAGACAGGAAATTAAGAAATATCCAACTACAAATATTATTTTAATTAATCAGGCTAATGCTGGAAAAGGCAAGGCTTTAAATGTTGCTTTGAAAATGGCTAAAGGAGATTATTTTGTTAGTTTAGATGCTGATTCTGAAGTCAGATCTGATGCCTTAAAGGTTTTATTAAGTAATTTTGATCATGAAAATGTTGCAGCTGTTTTACCTCTTCTTAAGATAAAAAAGCCTGAGCGTTTACTTGAAAAAATTCAATGGGCAGAATATATGGTCAATTTATTTTATAAAAGACTTATGTCTCTTCTTGATTGTGTTCAAGTTACTCCAGGTCCTTTTAGTGTTTATAGAAAAGATATTTTACTTAAAATTGGAGGATATGCTGAAGATAATCTTACAGAAGATATGGAACTTACTTTAAAATTGCAAAAAGAACATTATACCATTAAACAAATTACTAATACTGAAGTGTATACGAAACCTCCTGCTACTCTTAAAGCTTTTTTTAAACAAAGAAATAGATGGTATAAGGGTACTTTACTTAATGCTTATAATTATAGATATATGGCTTTTAATAAAGAATATGGTGACTTTGGTATTATTCAGATGCCGCGATTACTTGCAGAAGGTTTTTTAGCAATTAGTGCTTTTTTTATTGTAAGTTATATTTCTTTTTTTCGTCCTTTATGGTTTAAGTTTCATACGTATGCTTTAATTGATTTTAACTTCTTTCCCCTTATTTCTACCTGGTTTTCTAATTTTAGTCTTTTAGATTTAGATTATACAAATTTATTTTTTTCTCTTTCAATGTCCCTTATTGTTTTAGTTTTATTATATTTGGCTCATAAACATACTCATGAACGTTTTTCTTTAAATTCAGTTATTGCTATTCCTTTGTATATTATGTTTTATTCTGTCTTAGCTTCGTTAGCTTTATTAAGTGTCTTTATTGACTTAGCAAGAGGTAAAAGACAAAAATGGTAAAGAGAGAAATTAAAGGAAGATATTTTGTTGCTTTTTTATTAACTACTAGTATCTTTGTTTTAGGGATTTTTTTAGGTATTATTATGTCTGACTATAAAACAAGTAAAATTTATGATTATGAGCGAGAATTAGCTACAACTTTTTTAATTCAAAATGTTCAAAGTGAGTTACTCGCTAGTGATCCTTGTAAATTTATTAATACTTCTTTTCTTTCAAATGAACTTTTTATTGTTGGAGATAGACTTACTTCACTAGAAAAAGATTTAGGAAAAACTAATAAAAATGTTTTAAGTTTGAAAAAGTATTATATGGTTTTACAACTTAAGAATTATTTATTTTTAAAAAAAGTTAATAAAGACTGTGGTGAAAAATTTATTTTAAATTTATTCTTTTATTCTAATGATCCTCTTACTTGTGAAACTTGTGTAGATCAAGGTTTTGTTTTAACCTATCTTAGAGCTAAAAATGATCGAATAAGAACTTACTCTTTTGATATGGATTTAGATATGCCTCTTATTAAGTATTTATCTGAATATTATAATGTTACTACACTTCCAACTGTTGTTTTTAATGATACTGTTTACTCTTCTTTTATTTCAAAAGAAAGAGCTGAAGAATTACTTAAACCTTTAAGATGAGCACTTGTGAATTATGCGGGAAAATTTGTGATTTAGTTATTGCTTTAGTAGAAGGTGTTCGTTTCAATGTTTGTCCTTCTTGTAGTTCCTATGGAAAGGTTTTGGAATCTAGCTCTTTATCTTCTGTTGCTCAACCTGTTGTAAAAAGAAATGAACTTGTTAGTGCGGTTGTTGTAAATTATAGTGATCTTGTTAAATCTGCTCGAGAAAAAAAACAATTAACTCAAAAAGAATTTGCTCTTAAAATAAATGAAAAAGAGTCTACACTTGTTCATCTTGAAAATGGAACTCTTTTACCTTCTTTAGAATTAGCTAAAAAACTTGAACGTTTTTTGAATATTCAACTCATTACAACAGAAAAAATTTTAGATCCTCCTCAAAAAATTCAACAATCAAGAGGATTTACGCTTGGAGACTTTATTAAAAAATAGATTTTAGGTTTTAACAA
>Ga0209515_10004558_pt1 | contig 18632 bp, 10 predicted proteins | sample Subgroupgradi54m_FD_187454 | JGI IMG/M metagenome (GOLD analysis project Ga0209515, IMG submission 187454) | Subsurface groundwater microbial communities from S. Glens Falls, New York, USA - GMW60B uncontaminated upgradient, 5.4 m (SPAdes)... ...
AGCGCAAATGAAAACCATGCAGCAGTTGGACATTGTGGATCTGGACTACCGTCGCCTTCTCAAACCATGGGAATTCCTGAAAAGGCAAAAAATATTCAACACCTTTGGCCAACAGCCAGATCCCATGGGTTGAAATTTGGGTGACTTCAACTTTTGAAAAACTTTTTCCAAGCTCTTTTAATTTCATCTTGTCTCTCCTCGACTATTTTCTGCATTGTCCTGATTTGCCTGGCCGACAAACCAAAAGAATTTGCAAGGGCAATGACCGGTTCCAGCCAAAATTTTGCCTCTCCATCAGGCGAATGGACGTGAACGTGCATGCGTGTTTCTTCGCGCGCAAAGAAATAAAACTGATATTCTTTATATCGAAAAATGGTCGGGCTCATATCACGCTATGAATATAGCATTTAAAACCTTTTAGGCAAACAAAAACCTTAGGGAGGGGGTTATGCCCCGGCCAACTGGGGATGGCCTTGCTGCTCATCTTCCCTAAGACCTAGGAGCATGGGCAGATTTGTGATGGGGACAATGGTGTCGATCTTGAAATCCAGGCCGTCAAAGCCGTCGCGTTTAATGCGCTCGATCATGGCCGGGTCAAATTGCATCTGTACGCCCTGGCCTTCCTTGCGCACGTTCATCCGCATCCTGGCGCGGTTGAGGTCAATACCGCCGGGCACATTCTTTGCTACAACGGCTTTATCCGGATGGGCTATAGCGGCCTTATCATACTCCTCAATAGACACCTGCCTCGGTTCAACATTGAGCGAAACAGGTTCTCTTGTTTGATCAGGTCTGACCCATTCTCCATACATCGTATGATGCCCGATCTTGGGTTCGGTGATATTCTTGAACCTGTCGCCAAAACGCTCAAAGAACGGACCGAATGCCTCCGGTGTCTGCGCAACAATTTCCAGGTTTGCCCCCGGGCCTCCTGCGCCCAAAGGAAATATGGCAATGTTATGTTCTTTGGCATAGGCCCTGATCTCTGGGGTCAATCCCCAGGTATAGAGACTGCTTTCGCGTACCAGCTGACGCCTCGATGCATCGGCACGTTCATACAGCTCTCTCAACGGCGCAAACTGCCTGGCAAAAACATCCTCGGGATCATTGGATCGACGGAAGATCAGGTCCGCCAATTGTTCCGCCAATTGCCTTGCCCTGTCTCCCTCGATCTGTTTACCCTCATGCGCATCAAAAGCAAGATTAATACCCCTTAGTGTTATTTCATCCCGGATATCGGCATATTCCCGCAAAGAAGCGATGACCTGGGGGATGTTTTTCCGGCGCATTGCCTCCGCGTAACTATGTGCCAGCTCAAGTTCTCTCGATTCTAGATCGACCGTTTGCGGATCTTCATTGTCAAAGAAAAATGTCCAGAATTCATTGATCAAGGTGGCTGTCCGCGCAAGTTCTTCGTCCGCCGCGTAATTGACCTGGGCCAAACGGGTATATCTGGCAATGGTATCCGCATCTTCAGGCCGGTCAAACAAAGGCCGCATCACGATCCCTCGCGGATTAACCAGACGCCCCTCGCTGTCCCTGACCTGGCCAACAAAGAAAATTTGGACATTACCAAACCGGCCCGCCAGCCATCCCTGCAAACCGGTAATATCCGCCAGAGGCCCCTCGGCCGTCACCAACCCTAACCCGAACAAGTCGCCTTCGCTTAAATGCGCCATGGTCAATTCCCGCATCCCGTAGAAAAGGGACGCGTTAAAAGCATTGGATGATTCCAGCCCTCCCCCCTTGATGACCTGGGGATTGGACAGGGTTAAAGTGATCTTGATCCCCGTCACGCCAAACAATTGCCCCACCACAAAATCCGCGGCATTGGCCTGTCCTCCGGGGATACGGCCTTTTGCATCAAGGGTGTTTGTCCCATCCGTGACCCGTGCTTCCTCCATATAATCCGGGGCAACATAGGTTATTTTCCCATCCCGGCCTTTCTCAAAGGTAACCTCGACGTATAATGGCTGCTTGGGATCGTCCATATCGGTGATAGTAGCCGACAATGTCGGCATGGCCCCAAATCCCAGGGATGCCTTGAATTTGTTGAACCATAATTTGGTGGCCCGGCGGACAAATTTCCACAGATCAAAGGAAGAGCCGCTGCCGTCAAACAGGCGTAAAGGTATTTTATAAACAAGCTTATCGCCTTTTTCAAGCCGCTGCATATTCCGTGCGAATACCTCCGGATCGATCGCATTGCGTACCTGGTCCCGCATGTGGGTAAAAGCTGCCTGGATCTCTTCAGGACTGTACCCGTCCGGTTCCTGTACTATATCCAATTGCTTTTGATCGAAATTCGGGCTCATGGATAAAGCTATGGCATTGGGGATCGTTTCAATCAATTGTGCTAAATCGCGGGCTTGGGCGCGGTTGAGGTCAATACCGCCTTTAGTCATGGCAGAATCTACTGTATTCTCATCTAAATAACCATCATCTTGGGGAATCCCGGTCTGAATAGTCGTATCCTGAGCGACATTCTGGTCGAAAACAGAAGTAGTCATCGCCTGGTCCAAATCCTTTAGCGCATCCTCAATAGTAGGATATTTCTGAACGGCCATCTGTTCAACTTCGAGGGCCGTATTAACGCCGAATATGGACCTTAATCCCTTGGTTTCGATGTCTTCGATCTTAGGAAGATTAGGATCAATCTCATTGCGGGTGTGGACCCATAATGCCACCAGGATTTCCGTCAACTTCCTTAAATCCTGCGCATTGGTCGCTTGAGCGCCAAAACAGTCCTTGGGAGACGTGTTCGACCAGCCCCAAAAAATCTCACCGATCGGGGTCTTCAAATAATATACCCCATCGACGTCAATTAATGTAAATGGCTTGTCCGATCCTTCAAAGGTACGCCATGTGTTTTCAAAATGAAAACGGTCAGAACGTTGAGCAAAAAATTTGATCACATGTTGCTCCATCGCTGTCATGAACTGCTTCTTATGATCTTCCGGAATGGATGTGCGCTGTTCATTCAATTGCTCAGCTTGCTTAATCATCTTGCTGTCCAGAAGATGTTGGATATAGCCCGGTAATGTCCAATCGGGTTTGCCATATTTATTCTTGATCTGAGTGAATACCTCGATCCAGAATAACGCAAACCGCAAGGCGTCGTCTCCCGCCTCCCCGCGTTCATTAGTCAGGAACATATGCAGTGAATATTCCGCCTGGGCCAATCTAAAACCAGGATGTTTGTCCACAAAATCCGGAACACTCAACCCTTCCCGATCAGCCAAATCCTTCATAATAACATCCATCGTTGCTTTAACCTTTGAATGCCCTTTGGGATGGACTTTGGCAACGCCTCCTAAATGTTCGGCCAATTGACGAAACTGCATATTCATACGCGTGTCAAAATAAAATGTCTTGTTAAATGCTTTATACGGATCCTGTGTCAACATGTATTCAATGACAGGATAGAACATCTTGTCCCCAAGATACAATCCCCCATTCCAAAGAATGCCGACGCGATCCACGTCCAAATCAACGTTTAAAATAAGGCGGCTCGGATGCTTTTTGGAATATTCCACCATGTCCGCTTTAGGATGACCTAGGGCCACAGCGTCCGCCCTGGACGGGTCAGGCAAACCGCCCCTTTCAGTCAAAGGATCGGGATCAGAACGCAAGACATCCTTCAAATGAGCCCCCAATAATTCCCGAAATAATCGGACATAGTCCTGCTGGGCTCCAGCTCCGCCGCCAAGATTAATTGCAATTTCCATTGGTATCTGATCCAACAACGCCTTTAGGGGAGCAAATTCGGCACGCAAAGCATCAAAATACATTTGACGGGCCTTGGTACGTCCCGCGGGACGGTCATTTAAGAGACCCCGAACTTCGGCCTTTCGATACTGTCCATCTAAAATTGGTTTCTTTAAAACCTGTAACATATCACCATAAAGGGTGATGCCCCCGATAAGGGGTTTAAAACCGTTGGTCCCAATTTCCACATGACTACGGGTAATATATAAACCCCCTTGTGCCCCAAATCGGGAAATATTACTGTACAGTTCACCTGAAACCATGGTGCCGAGATCAATCACATTAATGCCCGCGTCGCGAAGCCCTTCAATTAAATTCTGTTTCACCAACACATCTGTCGATGGACCATTATCCCCGGCAATAAGAAAGGTGTCGCCCGGCTTAAGGCCAACCGCTCGGACATGAACATCAGAATGAAACTCAACGCTTCCCAATGCCCGGCCCAGCCAGCGCACCAACACCGGATCCATCTGCTGGGGAAATTTATCCGGATCTCCGAACCCGTCATAACCGCGAATATCATATTCTTTGATTAATTTATCCAGAGCTTCCCTCAATGTTAATACCTTGCCGCTCGAATATGTAATTTTCCAATCCCGAATATTTTCAAGATCATTATTTGCCGCCGTCATCGCCCTGTCGGTTGCAAGCTTTTGAGCCAAAATACGGATCGCTTCTGTCAGTATTGTTCGAATGCCTGCCAATTGTTCCTTATTCTGATATTCAACAATAATGGTGGGCGACCCGCCCAGAGCCATGCGGGCGACATTGGCAAAATTATAGATCTTATTAGCCATATTAATGGTCAGACCTTTGCGAATTTCTACATCCCCGGATTCTTCCGTTGTAAAACTTTGCGTGGGGATCAAACCAATAACCATGAGTATCTCCATCAAAGCCTGGGCCGCCTCAATACCCGTATGGGCAAAGCGCGGGAAACCCATAGGTAATGCATTAATCCCCCGGTTTTTTAACTCTTTATTAATGACGGCCATGATCCCTTCAATATCCGGATGACCGGTATCCGCATCCATGTAAGCCAGACCAAGAGTGTTGGTCGTTTTTAACCGGTCGGCTTGATGCAAAAGGTCCCATAAATATTGTGCCAGGACTTCCGGCGTATTTGCCTGACCTTCATATTGCTTTGCATCCATTCCTTCAGGCAAAGCCGCCGAGATAATGACCCCATCTTGGTTATAAACATCAACCTGCCGGGATAAAGGCGTCATTTCAAAATCTTTGGTATATGTTCCCAACCCATGAATGAATTCCGTTTCTTCCACAATAGCATCGACCTTGGAGCTGGACACTCCTTTCGACTCAGCCAAATCAGCCTTAAACACTGCTTTAGATATAGAGCCAATGAGCACGCCAACAACCGCCTTTTCGTCTACTCCTAATTTTGTGGCTATTCCTGTTAACTGATTCATGAACCCCTGAAATACTTCCGGCAAAGCAGTTGGACTGGCTTTAGCACTTCTTATTTTATCGCCTAAATCTTTCCTTGCTTTTGCTAATGCGCCTTCTCTAGTCTGGGTTAACTTTGCTAAAACCTGGGGCAAGGTAACGCGGCTTTCCTCTTCCGTCAACTTTCTCCCAAATTGCGCGGCCCTTTCCACCAAAATATCCTGAATGGCTGCCGTGACCTCGCGCGTCATTTTAACGGCAGGATTGCTGTTGGCATCCTGATAAGTTAAATGAGTAAAGGTCGTGACATACGTCTGCAAGAGAGCTGTGGCATTGGCTTGCACGGCCAGGTTATGGGCTAAATCTTTTTCATCTTCGATAGGTCTTAAATTGAGCTGGATCACTTTAACAGGAATACCCCTGGCTACTAAGGCATCCGCCTCACTTAACATTTGGGCGCGCTCATGAGAACTCATATCGATCAAAAACATCACTTGATACAATTCCGGACGAGCGGTAAAAACCCCCATATAATCCAGGACTTTATTGGAAGCATCCCAGATCGAAGTCATATTGTTATTACGCTCATCCTCCCTGGCTGGTTTTGCGCCTCCTTCATTCGTATTCTGGAAATATTCAACGGCAAAATGTTTTAAATCATGGTCATGAACAACGGCAAGCTTTTTACGGCCTTCCACATCGCGCTTGCGCAATGTTTCGGTTGCCATTTGACTGGCGGGATTATCCATGGCGGCTTGTTCATTCTCTTGTTTGGGGGACAGATCATTATTGGATCTAAATAAATTCTCGACATAAATTCTCAACTTTTCCTCGGCCCAATCGAGGGCTTTCTGTGTATCTCCCGGAAATATTTTGGAACCCAAAATGGCCAAAGCCATGAACAAAGGACCATAGACCATTCCTGTTTTTAAATTCATGTGCCGGCCGCCGATATCCTCCGGTGTATTATCGATTTTTAAAACAGAAGTACCGGGAGTTCGAAGCAAATTATCTGCTAAATCCACAAACCGGTTATCATTAGCCCAAACAATTCGTTTAAGAATAGGAAGTATCCCTTTAGGATCTGAAGTAACTTCAAATAAATCACCTGGCTCGGTGGTAGTTCCACTGCGGCTCATATCATAAGCAATGGTATTGCGGGCGCTTTGCCCCGGCCTGATCATTGTTTCTTTAATACGAATAAGATCGGACGGATTATCTGCAACAATCCAGCGAAATTGAATTCCCATTTTTTCGGCCAGTTGATTGACCATCTGGGCCAATTGATGCAAATACATTTCATTGCCCCCGATGCCGTTATTGAGCAGATTTTCTATGTCACTGAGATTAATGGACCCCCCTTCGACTTCTTCCCCACGGATAAATCGCCTGAGCCGGTCCACTTCATCCCGAAGGTCACTCATCTCTTTTTGCTTCTTACCGATCCTTCTTGCGACGTAACTTGCGGGTTTCTCTTGCAATTCTCCCAGAAATCTACCCACATACTCCAACATACCATCCCGATAAGGAAATCTTGTGTTCCGGGCACCAAGATATCGCTTCTCTATAAAAGCGTCATGAACATGTTCTGTGTGTAGGGGAGCGGTTTGACCCTCCGGGGATGTTACCTTATCTTTATCAACGGATACTTCCAATAAACGCGATGGAGAGGGCGTATTTTTTATATCCCCTGATTTGATTTCCTGAAGCACCCTGTATTTTAAAACCTTATCCTCAAAACCATACTCTTTCAAAACGTCTAAAACTTCCCGTTCTGTCTTTCTGCTTGTCTCCATTAATTGCTTTACCAGGGCTACTGGATCCAAAAAATTTTTCATAATATCAAGGACGCGTTCTGGATCATCTGAGTCCAAAACATCCATCACAAATTTGACCTGTCCCATCAGATCAGCCGACGACATTTCCACCGTCATCGCCGTGTCTCCACCCCCGCCTCTAACCATTTTTAGGGCTGACCTTCCCAGGCCTCTAAGATCATCAAGGGCTGTGGGAAAGTAACTCAAACCGTGGTTCGGGTCATCAGCAAATCCAATTCTGCCCAACGCATCCCTTCCAAGAACTGCATAAGTCCTTCTCTTATCATCGGTAAAGCGCATAACACCCAGATAAGAAAAATGTTTGATCAGCAGGGCCCTCAACTTGCCGGGCTTTGTTGATCTCCTGATCGCCTTGGAAAGGGCCTGACTAACGGCATAATCCCATCCATACGCATCAAAGAATTTTCTCTGGCCTTGGACACCAAACGCATCTTTCTGTAATGCCTCAGCTAATATCTTCAACGACGACGTATCAATTGCACTATAAATTTCATTACGAACTCTTTGACCAGCAGAAAACTGGTTCTCTTGAACTCTCGGAACAGATTCTGCCGGCGTTACGGCCATGGTTGGACTGACCTGATTTGCCGTCATCGCCCGGTCTTTGTCCACTACGGCGGCAACGGCTTTCTTGACCTCTTCGACCAGGAAGGCGCCGGCCATGGCTTCTCTTGAATCTTCATTACCTTTTGCTATCAACAAAATATTTCTTAAACCAGCCTCTAATCCTCGGACTTGATTCCCCAATAACCGCCGAACCCCATTGAAAATACGGATATCATCTGTGGTAACAAATATTTTGATTGAATGACCCCTTCGGCCGTTCAATACGACAGCGTAACCATTTTTGTATCGCTTTGCCGTCAAACCATACAAAATTTTCCGATGCACATCATCAAAAGCAAGGATGACATCCGGATCAGACGGCCCTATAAAGCCACCGAGTTCATCATCACTCATGATCCTGACCTGATCCACCGCCGTCATTGCCATGTCTCTGCGGATGAACGGATTGGTTCGACCTGCCACCCTGCTTTGTTCGGCTTGCTCAATTTTCCTGTCAATCATGCGGATCCCGGCATCCCTGAGAGCAATGAGATCTGTATCCCGTAAATTGAGTGCAGATAACTCAGCCGATAATCCACGTAGACGTTCAACAGCCTCTGGCGCATCTGACACAATAAGTTGATACTCCCGAGTGACTCTATCGATGGCCGCTTCCGCATTCTGTCTTTTATCTTCTGCACCGGCATTACCCGGCACGCTAACCCCGCTGACCATGGCCAAATCGCCGGTTGGACTTAAATTACCCGTAGGGAATGTCAGGCGCCGTATCACCCGTTCGGTCTCGATCTGCAACCCCCCCGAAAAATACTTCCTGGGGATAAGTTGTTTGGTTGTGCTGTTTAAGTCCTCTTTGATGTAGTTGAATACCCCTTTCTTATAGGCCTTGAGGTATTGTTCGAAGATCTTGTCCTTGTCATTGGGGTTGTTGGCATTGATGCCTACTTTGACCTTGGATTGGTTACCATAGATCTGGGTCAGGATGGTATCTTTGAGGGCCATCTTGTACCAGGAAGCTAAGATCATGGAGTAAAACATTTGTCTTAAAGGAGCGAAGTTCTTTCCCTGGTTGACTTCCTGTTCGATGGAGGGAAGGATAACTTCTTTGACGATTTGGGAAGCCAAGGTATGAGACGCCGTGTCTGGATTCCCGACAGAAGCATTCGGGAATGACAATCCATGTTGATTCTTGTTTAAAGCCGTGTAATCCTCCTCCAGCATCACCTTCAGATGTGTCCCTACAATGTAGGCTGTGTTTCCTCTTTCAAAGACATCGGCCTTGTCGGCCACGATCCAGACCTTGTTAAAGGTATTGACCGGTATCTCGGTTGTTCCATAGAGGTCTTGGGCTTTTTGATAAACCTTGTCCCAGAAGGCCTTACCGAGGTCTTTCTCAGGATAAATGAGTGAGGCTGTTAGTTGTTTGAGGATATAGTCCTGGGTTAACATGTCCTGGCCCATCTGGGTTGACCCAAGATTATCTGCGATCATGCGGTCTTTCTCATAGGGAGAGAGGTTGACCCAGAGGTCTTTTTCGGGGATGGTCATGGAGGCTAAAAAGTACTTGATCAGACGGTTGCTTTCGTCTTTGAGGGCCTGGTCCCCTGCTTTAAGACCACTATGGCCGGTATCTACAATGAAATCAAAGGCAAAGGGGTTCTCGGGATGGACTTTCAAGCCCTTAATGAGTACGGGCTCAAAGGCAGGGCTTAGATTGACCATGGTGCCGGGTTCTGGTAGGGCCAAAGCGGCATTGGCATTGGGGATAGGGATGACCAATGTTGAGATAAAGCTAACGGTGATCCAGCCAGAAAGCAAACGGCGCCAAAACATGATTTTCCTTAATTTTAATTTTTTCGGGAAAACGCTAACTGAAACAAAGGATAACACATCTTTCATAAAAAGCAAGTTTTCAGAGATGGTAAGAATATTTATAACTATTTGGAATATAAAGAGTTATAAATCTTTAAAAAATTTCTTGCTTTAATACATGCTTTTTGGAGAAGAAAGCGGGGTTTCGGGGGCTGACCCTTCGGCTGGGCTCAAGGTAGGCGGAGTAGTGTCAGGGGCCGGGCTGGTAGAACTTATGGTCAATTCCGCCCTTTTACTGCCGCCCTGGCTGCAGAAAACTTCAACGGCAATGGTTTCCCCGGGCTTGGCAACAAAGGGAAGGTCTTCAACGAATTTCGAGGGGTATTTTTGGCGGGTGTAAGCCATTTCCTGTTCTTTGACACCATTGCGATAGATCACCAGTCGGCGCAGATAATGCTTGTCCAAATGGTCGGAAACATGCTTGGCTTCAACATGCAAAACTCCCGCGGTAGGATCATATGTCAGGTCCAACGTGGTTGGCGGCGTGGCCCAGGCGAGAGAGAAAGAAAATAAATTTAATAATGTCCAAAATCCGAATATTCGAATATTCGAAACAAATCCGAATGATCGAATGTTCAAATGACCAAAATGTTTTGAAAATTTGGTCATTCGAATTTTGAACATTGTTTCGGATATTCGAGTTTCGAACATTCAAATTTAACCGTATAGTCCGCCATTTAAAATCCAGGCGATGATGTGCTCGCCCCAGAACTGGCTGACCAAAACGCCCATGATCAAAAAAGGGCCGTAGGCGATAGCGCTGTCCCTGGTGCGGATCTTTTCGATGATGCCGTACACCGCCCCGAAGAAAGGCGCTATAAAAAACGCCAGCAAAGCCACCTTCCATCCCAAAAACGCGCCGGCCATGGCCATGAGTTTGACGTCGCCCCCGCCCATGCTTTCTTTTTTGAAAATGATGTCACCGATGAGCCCCATCGCGTACACCGCCCCTCCCCCGACGATCAATCCGGACAAAGACGCGCTTAAGGCCAACAGATGCGGCGCGACAATGACGGACAGATGGGACGCATTGGCGTTAATAACAGCGATAACAAGTAAAGCGCCCAGGACCAGCCCTTTGACTAACCGGTCAGCGCTCGCATCCTCTTTGTCCATCAAATGTTTGCAAAAAATCGGATAAATAAAACCAAGGCCTACGCAGGCCAGGACCAAAGCGCCTGCCAGAAAAGAACCCAACAAAAGTTCCTCATACCCCGGCGTATGCAGGCGCGGAATCAGAACGCTGAAAACAATGCCGGCCCATATCCCTCCCACTGAAACCTCGTCGGGAATGATGCGCTCGGCAAAATCCACGAACGCGGCCACGATAAAGCCGCTGACCATGACCAGATACGCCGGCAAGGCCCAATCCAGGCCATAATGACGGTAAAAACCGTAAAAGGCCGATGCCGTCAAAAATTCCACCAGCCAGTACCGGAAAGAAATGATCGCCTTGCATTGACGGCATTTGCCTGTCAGGACCAGCCAGCTGAGCAAGGGAATGTTGTCATACCAGACAATGGACTGCAGGCATTTGGGGCAATACGACCCGGGGGTAACAATGCTTTGGCCTTTGGGCAGGCGGACAATGCAGACGTTCAAGAAACTGCCGACCATGGCGCCGAAAATAAAGATCAAAATACCCAGATCATTTCCTTCAAACATGGGCAGCCCCGGCTTTTTCTTCAAGCGCCTTGCGCATGATCCTTTTGACACGGTCGTCGATCTCGACGTCAGCCCAATGCTGGAAGGCCAGCACGCCCTGATAAAACAGCATGCCTAAGCCATTGGCGATTTTGGCCCCCCGCGCCTTGGCGTCGGACAGGAATTTGGTTTCAGCCGGCGCGTAGATCACGTCATAAACAAGCATGTCCGAATGGAACAATTGAGGGTCTATGATCCGCGGGTCTTGCGGCTCCATGCCGACGGACGATGTGTTGACAAGCAGATCCGCCAGCTCGATGTTAAGATCGCCCGTGTCCTGCACCACGCGGATGATGCTGGTGTCCATCCTGGCGGAAAGGTCATCCACCAATTCCCTGGCATGGCTAAGCGTGCGGTTAAAAAGCAAAATGCTCTGCGGCCTTTCCTTGACCAGGGACAACACGCTGACAACAGCCCTGGCCGTCCCTCCCGCGCCCACGACCGCGATGCGTTTGCCCTTGGGATCAAAACCCAGTTCCCTCAAATGAACAAGGAATCCCGGCCCATCCGTGTTAAAGCCCCTGATCTTGCGTTGATGATCAATGACCAGCGTATTGACCGCGCCCACTTTTTCGGCAAAAGGATCCATGGTGTCCACGTAAGCCGCAGCCTTCTCTTTATAGGGCACCGTGACGTTGAGACCAAAAATAGGGTTCCCCTCTTCTTTAAGGTCCTCAAAGAACAGTTTCAATTCCTCGTCGTTGGCTAAAGGGAACAGTTTATACACCGCGTTGACATTCAAGGCCTTGAACGCCGCATTGTGCATGAACGGCGACAAACTGTGCGCCACAGGATTGCCGATAATGCCGTATAGGACCGGCGGTTCGTGGACCATTACGCATGGATCGCTTTATTGATCGCATTGATATACGCTTTCGCGGACGCCTCGATGATGTCGGTGCTGGCCGCGCGGCCCAAAACATTCTTGCCTGCGACAGAGACCTTGACGCTGACCTCGCCCTGGGCATCATCGCCCTGGGTGACGGACTGGATGCTGTAATCCAGCAACTTGGGCTTGACCCTGACGACCGAAGCAATGGCCTTGTAACAGGCATCCACCGGCCCGTCGCCCGTGGACTCCTTGACGACCTTCCTTCCCTTATACGTCAGGGTGACCTTGACCTGCGGCTTGACCTTGCTGCCGCTGGTATAGACCAGGTCCGTCAGCACGAGGGTTGCCCTGGCCGGTTTTTCCTCATCTTCGACAATGGCCATTAAATCCTCGTCGTAGATTTCCTTCTTTTTGTCCGCCAGGTCCTTGAATCGCGCGAACGCGGCATCAATGGCAGACTCATCCAAATGAAAGCCCAAACGTTTCAAGCGGTCCTTGAAGGCGTGACGGCCGGAATGTTTGCCCAACACCAGGCCCTCGCCGGAGGGAACGCCGACATCTTCCGGGTTCATGATCTCATAGGTGCGTTTTTCTTTCAAGATCCCGTCCTGGTGGATGCCGCTTTCATGGCGGAACGCGTTGGCCCCGACAATGGCCTTGTTGGGAGGCACAATGAATCCCGTGGCTTTGCTGACCATGCGCGAGACACGGTAAAACTCCCTGGTGTTGATATTCGTTGTCAAACCAAAAAAATCCCGGCGCGTGCGCAAGGCCATGACGATCTCTTCCATCGAGGCATTGCCCGCGCGCTCGCCGATGCCGTTGATGGTGCATTCCACCTGCCGGGCGCCGTTTTGCACCCCGGCCAGAGAGTTCGCCACCGCCAACCCCAAGTCATCGTGGCAATGGGTGGAAATGACCGCTTTATTGATATTGGATACATGATCGCGGATGCCCGCGATCACGGCCCCGTATTCCAGCGGGGTCGAATACCCGACGGTATCTGGGATATTGACCGTGGTCGCCCCGGCATCAATGACCGCTTCCAAAACGCGGTACAGGAATGCCTTTTCGGTGCGCGACGCATCCTCAGGCGAGAATTCGATATTGTCCATGCGCTGGCGCGCGTATCGGACGGCCGCGATTGCCATGTCTAAGATCTCATCCTCGCTTTTCTTGAACTTATGTTCCAAATGGATCTTGGAGGTGGCCAAAAAAATATGGATGCGTTTGTGTTTGGCCGGTTTGACCGCCTCAATGACCGCGTCAATGTCCTTGATGATGGAACGCGCCAAACCGCAGACAATGGAATTTTTGACGTGTTGGGCCACGTTCTTGACCGAATCGAAATCACCCTTGGACGAAACGGGAAAACCAGCTTCGATGATGTCCACACCCAGACGCTCCAGAGCAAAAGCGATCTCCAGTTTTTCTTTTTCGTTCATGGTGGCCCCGGGCGCCTGTTCTCCGTCGCGCAAGGTCGTGTCAAAAATAAAAACTTTATGGTTGTCCATGGGACCGCTCACTTTTTCATCCAGCTCATCATGGCCCGAAGCCGGGCGCCCACCTTTTCCACAGGGTGGCTCTCGCCGGCTTTGCGCATCTTGTTGAAATGGGGACGGCCTTTTTTGTTCTCGGCCATCCATTCTTTGGCGAATCTGCCTGACTGGATCTCTTTGAGGATCTTTTTCATCTCGGCGCGAGTGCGGGCGTTGACGATGCGCGGACCGCGGGTCATGTCGCCGTATTCAGCGGTATCAGACACGCGGCGGCGCATGCCCTGGATGCCGTCTTCGTAGATAAGGTCCACGATCAATTTCAACTCGTGCAAACATTCGAAATAGGCGATCTCCGGCTGATACCCGGCCGCCACCAGGGTCTCAAAACCGGCCTTGACCAGTTCGCTGGCCCCGCCGCACAACACTGTCTGCTCACCGAACAGGTCGGTCTCGGTCTCTTCCTTAAATGTGGTCCGGATAATGCCAGCGCGCGAACCGCCGATGCCCTTGGCATAAGCCAAGGCGATCTTCAAGGCCTTGCCCGTGGCATTTTGATGCACCGCCACCAGACACGGCACGCCCTTGCCCTCCTCATATTGACGGCGCACCAGAGCCCCGGGGCCTTTGGGCGCGATCATGAACACGTCCACGTTCTTAGGAGGAACGATGAACTTGAAATGGATGTTAAACCCGTGCGAGAAGGCCAGCGCCTTGCCCTTAGTCAAATGCGGCGCGATGGAATTCCTGTAAATGTCCGCCTGCAAATGGTCCTGGGTCAAAATGATGATGACATCGGCTTTCTGCGCCGCTTCCTCGACGGACATTGGATGAAAACCGTCCTTTTTGGCCTTTGCATAATTCGGACCGCCCGGGCGCTGGGCCACCACGACCTTCAAACCGCTGTCGCGCAAATTCAATGCCTGACCGCGGCCCTGAATGCCGTAACCCACCACCGCGATGATCTTGCTCTTGATGTCGTTGATGTTGCAATCTTGATCGTAATAAATTTTAGCCATTCTAATCATCCCCTTCGCCGTCCAGGGCCGCCTGCGCAGCGCGCAAACCGATCGTCACATCCATTGGTTTGACGATAGCCGTGACGAAATCTTTGGTGTCATGGACGCTCAATTGCCTGAATAAGAATTCAAAACTCTTTTCGATCTCGGCGGCAATGCCTTCTTTGACGGCCTGCGGCATGGCCATGATATCTTTCTTGAACTGTCCCAGGGCCCGTTTGCGCGCTTTATACATGAACTGTTCCTCGGTGTCTTCAGGTTTGCGTTCAGCAGCGCAATTGGTATTAATCCACGCGGCCATCCTGGCATACAGGTCCTTGGGAAACAACTTGCTGTCCAAGGTCTTGTTCTGAAAATTCGTTGCTAAATGGATCTCAATGGTGGCGATCTCCGGAAATTTATTGAACGCATGGTCCGGTAACGTCGAGGCGCCATGCTGCACCGCGCCGCCCAAACCGTACCGTTTCCGGGCTGCCGCGGAAAGCGCCTTCAATGTGTCGAAATCCACTTTGACATCAGCCATGGTCCCGTCCGGCAAAACAACCCCGCCGTGGGACGTGCCTGTCTGGACGGAAATTTTGCTCAAACCCGTCAGGCCCTTGGGCAAAGACTTGTGATAGCCGTCCATAAAAGCGACCAGCTCTTCCACGGTGCTGTTCTTATGGCCGACCTCGCCGATCTCACCGCCGACGGAAACCTGTATGCCTTTGGGCTGGAGCTTGCGGATGAACTGCGTCATTTCGGCGCATACTTCGAAATTGTCTCTCTGCTGTTCGGTCAAAGAAGGACGGCTCAAATCAACGGTCGTCGAGGAATCAACGTCAATGTTGTAAAAACCGGCGGCCACGCAATCCGCCACCAGATCTTTAAGCGCCTTGACTTCCTTTTCTTTATTCTCCACGTACGCCGCAGCCTTGACCTGGCAATGGTCGCCCTGCACGAACACCGGACCTCTGTGGCCTTCCTTGATAGCGGCAGCCAAAACAACCCCCGCGTATTCGACCGGCGGCTGGCCGGTGTAACCCATTTCGCTTTTGGCGATCTCAAAAATGAAAGCGCCGGCCTTCAGCCGTTTGGCCACGCGGAAAACAGCGCGCGCCAGATCATAGGTCAGGCAACGCAGGTTCATGGCCGGGACCGTGAAATTTTTGCCCTGCCCCTTGCCGCGCGCGATATAAACGTCGTGGATGGACGCCAAAAAAGCGCCTCTGGCCTCGGCCCCAGCGTGGATTTGCCTGGCAATGCCTTCTTTTTCCTTGATATCATCGGTCATCACCAATTTTTTGACTAAAGCATCCGCATCGAACGACATTGAAACTGCCTCCGTCTACGTTAAAATTTTAAGTAATTTGTAATACTCTTCCATGTGACCCGGAGCGCGCCGGGTGGCGTCTTTGAGGTCAATGACATTGATCTCGTCCTGCAAAAGGCCTACGGCTTTGCCGAAGATCCCGTTGACCAAAAGGTCCACGGCCGTGGCACCCAAACGCGTGGACAATATCCTGTCCTGACCGCTGGGGGTGCCCCCGCGCTGGACATGGCCCAAAACAACATAACGGGTCTCAAGACCGGTTGCGTTGGTGATGTTTTCGGCCACGACCTGGGCCCTGGCCGCGCCTTCCGCCACGATAACGATCCAACTGATCTTTCCCTTGGCATTACCCATGACAATAGCTTCGTGCATGGCCTCGTAATCGAACGGACGTTCGGGGATGATGACGTCTTCGGCCCCGGCCGCCAGCGCGACCTCCATGGCGATATAGCCGCTTTTATTGCCCATCACCTCCACCACAAAGATGCGTTCCATACTCTGGGCCGTGTCGCGGATCTTGTCGATGGATTCCAAAGCGGTGTTGATGGCCGTGGAACAGCCGATGGTCTGGTCCGTGCCATTGACGTCATTGTCAATGGTGGCGGGCAGGCCGATAGTCGGAAACCCCCATTGCTCATAAAGTTTATTGGCTCCGACATAAGAGCCGTCCCCACCGATGACGATCAAAGCGTCTATGTGGTGCTTGTGCAGGACCTCGATGGCCTTGGCCTTGCCCTCGTCGGTGGCGAAATCCCTGGACCGCGCGGTCTTCAGGATGGTGCCGCCCCTGTTGATGATATTGGACACCGAGCGGTGGTTCATGGGCACGATGTCCTCTTCCAAAAGCCCCTGATAGCCGCGCATGATGCCGGCAACCTCCAGGCTGTAATACAAAGAACAGCGCACCACGCTGCGGATGGCCGCGTTCATGCCGGGGCCGTCCCCGCCGGAAGTGAGAATGCCGACTTTTTTGACTTTAACCGACATTATTCTTTAATAACGGTAATGGTCGCTTTTGTAAGGGCCTTCGACCTTGACCCCGAGATATTTCGCCTGCGCGGGGGTCAAGACTTCCAGTCCAACGCCCACTTTTTCCAGATGCAGGCGGGCCACTCTCTCGTCGAGGTGTTTGGGCAGGGTGTAAACCTTGTTCTCATATTGATGGGCGTTCTGCCACAATTCGATCTGGGCCAGCACCTGGTTGGTGAATGAATGGCTCATGACGAAAGACGGATGCCCCATGGCACAGCCCAGATTGACCAGACGGCCTTCGGCCAGAACGAAAACTTTCTTGCCGTCGGGATACGCGTATTCATCCACCTGGGGCTTGATCTGGATGCGCTTGATGTCCTTGCGGCCGTTGAGATACGCGATCTGGATCTCGGCGTCGAAGTGCCCGATATTGCAGACAATGGCCCCGCTTTTCATGGCGTCCAGATGCTCAGCGCGGATCACGTCAACGCAGCCGGTGGCGGTGACAAAAATGTCGCCGATCCTGGCGGCCTTGTCCATGGTCATGACCTGATACCCTTCCATGGCCGCCTGCAGAGCACAAATGGGATCTATCTCGGTGACGACAACGCGCCCGCCCAATCCCTTAAAGGATTGCACGCAGCCTTTGCCCACGTCGCCGTAACCGGCCACCACGCACACCTTGCCCGCGATCATGCGGTCGGTGGCGCGTTTGATGCCGTCGATCAATGACTCGCGGCAGCCGTAAAGATTATCGAATTTGGACTTGGTGACGGAATCATTGACGTTGATGGCCGGCACTTTCAACGTGCCATTGTTCATCATTTCGTACAAACGGTGCACGCCCGTAGTGGTTTCCTCGGAAAGCCCGCGGATGTCTTTCAGGCATTTCGGAAATTTCTCATGCACCATGAGCGTCAGGTCCCCGCCGTCGTCCAAGAGCATGTTGGGGCCTTTGCCGTCGGGCCAATGGATGGTCTGCTCGACGCACCAGTCGTATTCTTTGAGCGTTTCGCCTTTCCACGCGAACACCGGGATGCCGCTGGCGGCCATGGCGGCCGCGGCATGGTCCTGTGTGGAAAAAATATTGCACGAAGACCAGCGCACCGCCGCGCCCAATTGGATGAGCGTCTCGATCAGGACCGCGGTCTCAATGGTCATGTGGATGCACCCGGCGATGCGGGCCCCTTTGAGCGGCTGTTTACCGGCGAATTCCTTGCGCAAGGCCATGAGGCCGGGCATTTCGGTCTCGGCGATGCGGATCTCCTTGCGGCCCCACTGGGCTAAAGCAATGTCCTTGACCTTATAGTCTTGCCCCCCGGCAGGCGGGCGACTAACGATCTTTTTGGTTTTGGTCATGGTTGCCATGTCAAGCGCCCTTCTTTAATGCCGCGGCCTTGTCCGTCTTCTCCCAGGAGAAGCCCGGCCGGCCGAAATGGCCGTAGGACGCGGTCTTGAGATAAATAGGTCTGCGCAGATCCAGAGTCTGGATGATGCCGCGCGGGGACAGGTCAAAATGTTTGCGCACCAGGCCCACCAGATGCTGTTCGGAGATTTTACCCGTACCGTAGGTGTCCACCATGACGGAAACCGGCTGGGGAAAACCAATGGCATAACCGACCTGCAAAAGGCATTTCTGGGCCAAACCGGCCGCGACGATATTTTTGGTGATATAGCGGGCCATGTACGCGGCAGAACGGTCCACCTTGGTCGGATCTTTGCCGGAAAAAGCGCCGCCGCCGTGGGGCACCACGCCGCCGTACGTATCAACGATGATCTTGCGGCCCGTGACCCCGGTATCGGACTGCGGCCCGCCCAAGACGAATTTTCCCGTCTCATTGACGTAAA
>Ga0209515_10004559_pt1 | contig 18632 bp, 26 predicted proteins | sample Subgroupgradi54m_FD_187454 | JGI IMG/M metagenome (GOLD analysis project Ga0209515, IMG submission 187454) | Subsurface groundwater microbial communities from S. Glens Falls, New York, USA - GMW60B uncontaminated upgradient, 5.4 m (SPAdes)... ...
GTTGCTTTTTATTCTCCAATCCACTAAATTCTTTCCCATGGTTGAACTTGAATCTCAACAACTTGCTTTTTCCGGTCGGGAGTGGGAGAGGCCCCGATTGACCGCCGAAGATTTAGGCGCTATTTTAAGCAGAATCGAAGTAGAGACTCTTTCCCTTGAGGGTTCAGGCTATAGCAAGGGTTTGTGGAAGGATGGCAGGGGGAAATGGCGCTGGCTGATATTAATCAACAAAAACAAAGATTATGATGAACAGCTACTTACTTTTGTGCATGAGGTTATTCATATCTATTGGGGTTGGTTTAAGGTAGACGGTGGTAAAAATCTATCGTTGGGCGATGAAAAAGAAAAGCTGATTGAAGATGAGGCGGGGAGATTTTTCGAAGAAAATCCGGAATTGGTCGCTCAAGTTTTTGATGAATTAACCCTAAAAAAAGACTAGCTCAAACGAACTAGTCAGCTACTGCCCCAAAATCAAAATTCTGGGGACCCCGTTTTCAAAACAAATTTTAATCAAAGATAATTTCTGCCCTGCCGAAAAGGATTAAGTAATCGTATTCCCCAAAGTCAAAAGTGGGTACTCTGTCTCAACTTCCACAGAAGTTGTGAACGCAAGTCATCCCGTAGAGGAACGGTAAATAGGAAAATGCTTGATTACTTAATGTGCCTTACACAGAAGGGCAATTTTATGCGATTTTATTCGCAAGTGTCCGTCCTTGTGGACAAGCTTTTTATACCACCAAATTTCTGTTTTGTCAAGGATAAACTGGCGTTTTTGAGGCTGCTCAAGCAACTTAAATTGTTGGCCATAGGGGAGCAAATCGGGGACTCCAGTGATAAATAAGCGATGTTTCTCCAAGGGCCATTTGTTCGACAAGATCATTTTCTTCGTCATCATAAATAAAATGCAATATTTCATGGATAAAAATATGGTTGTATGTTAAAAGCTGGGCGGCCGAATATTCACCCCACGACTGAGTTGTAAGAGCATCTATGCTATAGGGGGGAATACCCAATGTCTTGAAAAGTTTTTTGTCAGGATCCATCGATAAATCAATTACATAAGTCTCATCTTTTGTGTTATGGCGCAAAGCGCCTTCACCGGCATTCATGATTGCAAAAAAATGTATTTTAGCAGTCTTATCCCTGATATCAAAAGCATCGAGAAGAGCCCTCATTCGAGGTTTATAAATCGATAATCCTTTACCAAAAAAATTATCAATGGTTATCTCAACCTGCCTTTCAGGATACCGAAAATTGCGGGTAAAAGGCTCAAAAAACTCGATTTGTTCAGGGGATCCAAATACCGGCTTGTCGGCAAGAGGCGCAAAAACCTCCGAGGAATCAAATAAGGTCTGCGGTCTTCTGGGACAATCCAACTCGTGCATGCGTGCACTTATAGCACACCAAGCCTATTTTGCAAACAATTAGACTGTTGAATAGAGCAAAAACTGCAGATTGGGCAGAAGGAAATTTACGACTGCACTGACTATTGGGAAGATGATCTGAGACAAGATCGATTGGCCGTTAAATGGGACGATCAATATGAGTAGCAAAAAGATGCCGTAGCGCTCCATTTGGTTCCAATCGCGGTACCATTCTTTGGGCAGTATGCCACCCAGAACTTTGAAACCATCGAGCGGGTGGATAGGGACCAGGTTAAATACCGCCAAAAGGGTGTTGAGCCAGACTGCGAGCATTAGATAGGCGTAGGCGTTAAGCCAGGCATCGGTCAGCATGTTGGTGCGAAGGGCGATTTGATAAGGAATTGAGATGAGTATCGCCATGACGATGTTGGACGCCGGACCGGCTAGAGAAATAAGGGCGCTGTCGCGGCGCGGGTTTTTCAAATTAAATGGATCAAAAGGGACAGGTTTGCCCCAGCCAATACCAATTATGAGCAGCGCAAAAGTACCCAGGGGGTCAAGGTGGGCAAGGGGATTGAGAGTCAATCGCCCAAGGAGCTTGGCTGTCGGGTCGCCCAGACGCTCGGCAACAAACGCATGCGAAAACTCATGGATAGTGATGGCAATGACCAATACCACCGCCCAAATCAGAAAAAGCATGGGCTCAAAATGACCTGATAAAAGTTGAGAGAGAAACATGAGGATATTGTACCAATTAAATTCAGAATTTAAAAATAAAATTGCTTTTGTTCTAGATCATAGAGCGCGAAAAGACATTTATGTTTGTTCACTCTTTGCTTGCCCAAAAGAGTGAACCGAGAAATGCACCCAGCTCCGTTTTCGATTGAAAACTAAAAACTCGCTCGTTCCCACTCGATCGTTTAGTTCAATATTCGAAAACTGCGCAATGGGACCCTCTCACTCTTGAGCTTCAGATCGTATCTGTGTTAAAATTTCCTAGTGAAAATTTGTGCACGTTGCGGAAAGGGCTCAACTATTGGAATAGATTCGTCACACAAGCACGGTGGTGCTTGGGCAATGCGTGCCCCTGACTCTAAAAAGGTCTGGAAAGTCAACCTACAGCCTCTCAGAGTACGTACAGAAAAGGGTTGGATGCGAGTACAGCTCTGCGTCAAATGTCTACGCATCGTCAAAGCTACTCAGGATTATTCCAAGAAACCCAAATTTGCAAAAGCTGAGGCTAAAGTTGAGAGCATTGAGCCCAAAGTCGCGGCTAAAAAAGCCAAAGAAACTCCCGTCGTAGCCACCGCTTAACCCTTTCGTCATCGCGAGCGAATACTTGAGCGTGGCGATCTCTAAGATTGCTTCGTCGTTTCACTTCTCGCAATGACAATTTAGTAAATAACCCATAGTACTTGATAACTCGTCACTTTTGTGATATAATTATGGCCTCATCTTGAGGCTGTTTTTTGACCGTTCTGCGGTCAATTTTCGACCTCTGGTTGAAAGCACGCAAGACGTGCATTGCTCGTTAACAACCTATTTAAGGAGAAACAAAAGTGCCTCGTCAATTACCAATGGCAACATACATCGGTGTCGTGGGCGGAACTTACCGACTTTGCGACCCGGCAGGCAAATATTATTTTGGCCCAATCGCGTCAATAGAGGTCGAGGACCAGATGCTCACGATCGGTCTTAAGTGGCTCGCAGAGGAACAGATCGGCAAATTAGTCTACGGTTGTGGTCAATCCTTTTGGAAAGTGGATCTGACTGATTCCAATGCCCAGGAATGCGCCAATGGTCGCATCCAGCTGGTCTGTTTTCGGAACAAGTCGACGGTCTTTCTTTGGCCGCGTGGTCAAGGGAGACAGCTTGATTCCAAAGACGTCATCGGGTACAACGAACCGCATCTGTATCTAGTCCAACCCGGCTCTTAGCCGAACTGAAGGAGAAGAAAGTTGAAGAGCTTTTTGGCCAAACACTGGATTAACATACTGGTCATTGCAGCAAGCTTTGCTTATGCATTGGCAACTTTGTGGGGACTGATAAATGATAATACCATAGCCATGTTGGCAGTGGTGATTATCGGCGCTATCGGACTTGTTTATATTGGGATCGTCATGATTCTATTAGCAATCGGCTATGCGAATGGCTGGGATTAGAGTCCAAGGATCCTCGGTAGAAAACGAAAGAAGGAGGAAGAAATGATTAACATCCTACTCTGGGTGATTATGGGGCTCTTTGTAGTCAAGTTTTTTCTGCAAATTCCGCCCATTAAGCCAAGGGTGGAGCAGAGATTTGGCCAGAGAAGAGTTCGAATAACCCAAGAGATTGCTTGGTACGTTTTGATGGTGGCAGCTTTGATTCTATTCACACTGCAAATAAAGGAGTGAGAAATGGTCGCAGGAACTAAGTTCTACATCCCCAGGTGGTCTGCCCAACAGGTGGAAGCAAACTGGGGCAAGCTCTCGGGCGGTTACATCATGGGCACACCGGTGGTCAACGACGACCTGGTTGTTTGGGGCAAAGACGGCTACCCGTATAATATCGGCCCCGTGACGAGCTTGGTCGGAGTCGACTTTAATGACCGAGTGTTTTACGTCCGCACGGCCAATACACCGGAGTCGCAAAATCTTCTCGTGTTCGTCCCTGACGGAGTCAATCTCGGCTCGCTGAAATAAGAGGAGGCAAACATGCCCGAAGACGCAGTACTCAAGGTGGCACGGCCTGACTGGGTCACGGAAAACTGGATGAGGCTGACTGACGGAGTCGCGCAGCGACTCGAAGTCGACGAACCGGTTGTGGTGGAAGCAGGTGGTGAATATATCCACCTCGGCAAAGCCACAGACATCCGAAGGTGCGACTGCAGGGAAGGAGGTGTGTTCGTAAGAACAGCCGTCACGTTTGGCGTCCCAAACAACGAGGGGTTTCTCCATCTAAGGTTGTAACGACCGCTCTGGCGGACTATTCAAGATTTATTCTTGAGCAGTCCGCCTTTTTTTTGGTTATTTTTTGATTTGAAGTATAATGTCACCCACGAAGTTGGAGGATTGGGATAAATATGGCCAAAAGCGGTCATTTTCATCGGTCTTTCAACTCAAGTAAAGCTTGCACATTCACAAGATCGCTCCTGTTTGGAGCAAAAGGAGGCATTGATGGACCCGAACATTGATCTAGAAGAAATTCTGGCTGATCAACAAAGATGGGTGGATAGTAACGGAAGGGCAGGAAGACTTGCTGGTTTTGCGGGGCTAGACCTTTACCAGGCCGACTTGAGCAATCGATGTTTAGTGAGTGTCAATTTCAGAGGAACAAATCTAGGTGGCGCTCGTCTTTGCGGATCAGACCTGACCAATGCGGATATGTCTGGAGCAAATCTGAATGGTGCAAATCTCATCGGCACTCGGCTTGAAGGGGTTGATTTCACTGGGGCAGTTCTGATCAAGGCGAATTTACCTTATCGGATAGTCCAGATCGGTCCCATAGGCTCTGAATGCGGAGAGCTTATCTACAAGGTAGGCATCAACGAAGTTCGGCGAGGCTGTTTTAAGAACCAGACTCTCCAGGATTTTGCCAATAAGGTGGAAAGTGCGCATGGAAGCGACAAATTTGGAGTAGAGTATCGGCTAGTGATTGAATATCTCAAGTTACTGAGAAGGGAGTATGCAGCCGAGAAGGTAAGTGAATAAGCATGTGTTCTGGCGGAGATTTTTGTTTTACAATTTTCTCCGCCAATTTTTTCTTCCAAAGGACAACTACGTTTTCCTTTGGTATTTCCTTTCCTTAAGTTGATAAATTTGACCTGGCAGAGCCAGATTAAAATTTAAATTTTAGTCTAATTTAAGATTCTGAAGTTTTTCTTTGAGAGCGGGGTGGCCGTTTAAGAATTCTTTGAGGGTTACTGGTTTTCCGCCTTCTATCTGCACTTTGTTTTCCGGTAAAAATTTGAGGATTTTACCATCAATTTTTGTCCAAACGCCGGGCCAGGGGTAAAAAGCGCGAATCATATTATTTAAGTTGTCCGGTGGTGTATCAAGGTCGAAATAACCAGAATCACGCGAAACCTTTTGGGTGTATGTAGCGATGCTATGATCTTGTGTTTGAGTATTTATTGTACCTGATATCAAATTGGGTATTAGGTCAATTATCAGCTCCGTTGAAAGGTCTCCAAGCCGCTCGGTGAGCGACTCTTGAGTATCATCTTCTGCTATCTCTAATTCTTTCTGGGACAGAATAGGTCCGTGGTCTATTTCATTATCAAGAAGTATGACACTGACTCCTGTTTTTGTTTCTCCATTTAAAAGGGTGGTTTGAATAGGCGAGGGTCCGCGGTATTTTGGCAGGAGCGATGGGTGAGGATTGAGTATTCCCAAAGGAAAAAGGTCTAGGATTTCCTGCGGGATGATCTTGCCATAAGCCGAAAGAATGGCAAATTGAGGCTTCAAACTTTTTATTTTTTCAACGATTTCAGGATTGATTCGAAGAGATGTGGGTGTGGCCACTTCAATATTATTTTTTTCAGCTAGAGCTGCGATAGCGGTTGGTTGAGGGGTAGAGCTCCGGCCGACAGATTTGGCCTCACCTGTAATTACCAGGCTCGGATTAAAATCTTTTTCTATTAGTTTCTCAAGTAGGATTTCAGAGATGCGTGGGGTGCCGAAGAAGATAAAGTTTGAACCCATTTTATTCAACAGTTACTTCCTCAAGTATCTCTTTGCCGGTCTTTTTGTCAGTGCCTTTGAGTTTGTAAATTTGGCCATTTTGGGCATGAACGTGGTCAATAAAGAGCTTGCCATCGAGATGATCTATTTCGTGCTGAATAATACGCGATTCAACACCTTTGTATTTACCGATAAACTTTTTACCCATCCGATCGAGGGCTTCTAGCTCAATTTCCGAAGGCCTGATAACGTGTCCATAGAGATCGGGAAGTGAGAGACAGCCTTCCATAAAGTCTTTATTTTCTTTAGAGAATTTGGTGATTTTGGGATTGACAAAACCCTTCCATTTTTTGCGAATGAGGGCGACAAAGACGCGCTTGGGGATGCCGATTTGCACGGCTGATAATCCTATGCCGAAAAGATCAGGATTGTCCACCAAGACCTCAATCAGGTCGTCCATTATTTTTCTGATTCCATCATCAACTACTTTGACCGGCGCCGACACTTGCCTGAGCCTGTCGTCTGGGTAGGTGACTATTTTTGATTGTGAGCTGCTCATATGGTTAAAGTGTGTCTGACGGATTGATCTCGACTTTCCAGTCTTTTTTGGGTACGAGACCCAAAACTGGCTCCAGATCTTTCCGACTTTTTGCTTTGATAATTATATAGTAGGTGGGTGTTGAAGCAAAAGGCCTGGGGTTGGGGCCGATGATTTGGACATTTTTGGCAGACTTTTCTTCAAGCATCGCAACAAGACTTTCGGCATTATTTTCTATCTTTTCTTCGCTTGGGCCTGAGATTGAAAGTTTAGCGAGTGTTACAAACGGGGGAAGCTCAAGCTCTTTGCGGCTGATGATCTCATTTTTTAAAAAATCTTTAAGCTTGTAATTGGCAGCATCCAAAATGACTGGGTTGTCCGGATTGTATGTTTGGATCAGAAACGTGTGGATAGAGCGTCCTGATAGGTTAATTAACTCGCTAAACGTCTTGTGGGGGCTTGTATAATCAGCCATATTGAGGACCTGATCCGCGGCTACGGCCACGACGTGATCAAACGTGCGCGGGTTAAAAAGGATGGCTGAGGTAGCCACAGTGATTTTGGCGCCATTATTACGGTGTTTGTCAGCGGTAATTACTTCAATATTGGTTTTGGCGATTTGGCTGATTTCGCCAACCAGCTTGTCGATATGGGTCGAATAAAACTTTAAAGTCGGACTATGACAGACCGGACAGGTCGAGGGTTCGCTAGCGGCAAAGTCTGTAGTTTTACAATTGTCACAAAAATAATTTCCTGAAGATTTAATTTTATTAAGAAAAAACAAAATTGTTTGGTTTTTATCTTTTGCATAATTTAAAAGCTTGACAGCATTTTCCGACAAAATATTTTTATTTCCCATTTTTCGCTCCAACGCCATATCGACCAAATAAGTCCTCGGACGGCTTTTGGGCCGGTCGATTTGTAGGGACAGCCTCTTTTTTCGGCTCTCAAACACTGTATCTATGCGGGGCGAGGCAGAACGGGCTTTTAAGGGGCATTGTAGGGCCTTGGCCACCATTTGGCCTATTAGGACAGTGTGGAAGTAGGGGCTACGGGATTCAAAATACGATTCTGATTGCTCATCCACGATAGTGATGGAATTAAGCGATTGAAATGGTGCAAAAAGAACTGAGCGGGTCCCGACCACTACCTTACCCTTCCCTTCATACACATCGCAGAATGTCTGAAAGAGTTTTAATTTTGGCGCAACGGCTTCCCAAGTGATAACGTCCTTTTTTTGGATGTGGCGCTCCCCTAAAATACCCGCAAGAAAATTGAGTGAAGGAATGACGATGAGGTCCAAGGGTTGAGGACTAATATTTAATTTTTGGGGAAGCTCCCCCCTCTTGGGTAGATCGGGCGTCATAAATCCTAATGAGTCCACCAAGGGCGCATGATAATAATCGGCCATCCATAAGGCGAGCTTGATCTGATGAGGTAAGAGAACCGGGATAGCCCAGTTGATCTTAAGTATATCTTTGATATGCTCGACCGAGGAGGCTTTATGAAGAGCAACAACCCAGCCTCGGGTTGTGCGTTTCCCAAAAGGAACAGTGACCTCTTGGCCTACTTTGATCTCCAAAAAGAGCTCAGGCGGGACGCTATAGGTAAATCGGTTGGTCCAAGGGTCGGTGTAAGTATCGACGACAATGTCAGCGTACATGGGAGTAGTTTCGTAAGTTACAAACTAAAAGTCAATTTCCTTTTTGTCCTTCTTTTGCTTGGCCAGAAAGAAGGACCAAGAAAAGGTCACCCTGCTGCGTTATCGATTGAAAACTACGATTCATTTGGGTCGGGAGCCCACGGCAATGCCGTTTCCCTGACCACAAATTCATCTAGTTCAATTTTCGATAACTTCGCCAAGGGACCCATTTAGCTTGATCCAGCAAGTAGATTCTTAAACAAACACGCCACGGTCACCGGTCCGACTCCACCCGGTACCGGCGTGTAGGCTGAGGATTTGTCGATGGCGGACTGGTCGATATCGCCTTTTAATTTATCGCCCACCAAAGTCGTCCCAACATCGATAAGGACTACTCCCTCTCGGACGTGATCGCCCTGTATAAGTCCTGGCTTGCCAACCGCCGAGATAACAATATCCGAATCAATTGTGATTTCATTGGTGTCTGTTGTATTAATATCCGCAACTTCTACTCGGGCGCCAACTTTTTTCAAAAGCTTGGCAATGGGCTTGCCAGCTAGGTCCGATTGTCCAATTACTGCAATTTTTTTGCCGGCTGGGTCGATATCATAAAATTGCAATATTTCCATAACAGCCAGAGCTCCTGCTGGGTAGAACTGAGGCTCATTGGAGGCCTGGTTGGTTGAATTTAGACCGTCAACGTCCTTGTGGGGATCGACGAGGTCTAAAAATTTTCCCGCGTGAAAACTAGATGGGAGAGGCAGCTGGATAATTATGCCAGTGGCTGTTGGGTCGTCATTAAGCCTTTTAATTTGGACTGCCAGCTCTTCCTCGGAAATATTTGGGTCAAGTTTGACGATCTCTACCTCCACTCCGATCTCCTCACCAAATTTTTTCTTGCGATCGGTATAAATAACGCTCGCCGGATCCTCGCCTACCAAAACAATGGCCAATTTAAGTTGATAGTTGAGAGTTGATAGTTGAGATTTGAGCTCTTCTTTAATCTTGTTGGCAACGGGTTTGCCTTCTAAAACGTTCATGGAACAGGAAATTTTGATGTAAACTCGATTACTTCTCCGCGGACTTTTTTCTGGAGAGTTTCATCGGTTGGGCTATCAATAATTCGTTTGATCCAGGCGGCAATGGCGGGCATTTCGGCTGGCGTCATTCCCCTAGTGGTGATAGCCGGTGTTCCCAGTCGTAAACCCGATGCAACAAATGGTGAGCGGGTCTCGCCCGGAACCGTGTTTTTATTAAGAGTGATCGCAGCTGCGTCCAAGGCCTCTTGAGCATCTTTACCAGAAACGCCATCAGTTCCAAGGTTAATCAGCATTAGATGGGTATCCGTCCCGCCCGAGACCAAATCAACGCCTTCTTGGATAAACGCCTGAGCCAGGGTTTCAGCATTCGCCACGATATTTTGGGCATATTCTTTAAATGCAGGCTGGGCAGCCTCAAAAAGCGCCACCGCAATGGCAGCAGTTTGATGGTTGTGCGGTCCACCCTGAAGACCAGGGAAGACGGCTTTATCAATTTTTGTAGCCAAATCCGGATCTTTTTGAGCCCCTTTCTTAGTGGTCAGGACCATTGCGCCCCTGGGGCCGCGAAGAGTTTTGTGAGTTGTTGTAGTAACGACATCGGCATAAGAAAAAGGTGATGGATACACTCCCCCAGCAACCAGTCCGGCAAAGTGTGCCATGTCGACAGCCAGATAAGCTCCAACTTCTTCGGCGATTTCGGCAAATATTTTAAAATCAATAATTCTGGGATAAGCTGTGGCGCCGGCCCAGATCAGTTTGGGCTGGTGTTTCTTGGCCAGATCCCGCACGCCTTCATAGTCAATGATCCCAGTTTTGGGGTCGACCATGTAACCAATAGTATTGTAGTAATGCCCAGAAAAGTTGACCTTGAGCCCATGCGTGAGGTGTCCACCGGAGGTCAGCTCCATGCCCATGGATGTCTCACCAGGTTTAAGAAGAGCCATGTAAACGGCATGATTGGCCGGTGAGCCTGAATAGGGCTGTACATTGGCGGCCTCGGCATCAAAGAGATCCACAGCCCTCTGCTTAGCTAGTTCTTCAATCTCATCAACCCAAGTATTGCCGCCGTAGTATCTTTTACCGGGATAGCCTTCTGAATATTTGTTTGTAAGCTCTGACGAGAGTGCCTGGCGGACCTGCAATGAAACATAATTTTCCGATGGAATGAGCTCGAGATTTTCAAATTGACGGTCGCGCTCTTTTTCAATAAGTTCGAAGATTTGTTTGTCGGTTTTCATTGGTTTTAGTTCTGGTTTGTCATTGCGAGGAGTTTAAACGACGAAGCAATCTCGAGATCGCCACGCTTCGCTCGCGATGACTGTGTTGTGACTGTCATTTTAGATGACAAAGGATTGGGATACAAGGTATACTCCATTAAGTATGAAGCGGGTGCTAATAACCGGTGTCGGCGGAATGGACGGGTCTCACATGGCCGACAAACTTATCGAGCTTGGCGGTTACGAAGTATTTGGCACGGAGCGCAAACTTTCCGCTGATTTTCCTCCCAACATTGCCCCTCTCAAAGATAAAATCGAGCTTGTAACTGTGGATTTGATGGACTCCAACGGAGTGTCAAAAATGATTAGTGACATCAAACCTGATGTTTTTTTTCATTTTGCGGCAGCCTCATTTGCCGGTAACAACGAAACACCCTGGCCAACAATTGAAAACAATGTCAAAAGTCAGCTGCATCTTCATTTGGCAATCCAAAATGCCGGTATCGATCCGCTTTTTATCATTGCTTGTTCGGGTATTGAGTACGGCAGTGTCGACCCTAAAGATCTGCCAATTGACGAGCAAACTGAGCTTAAGCCCAACAATATGTACGCGCTTTCTAAAGTTGGCCAAGATATGATGGGGGCGACCTATTCGGCTTTAGGACAAAAAGTAATTCGGGTGCGACCCTTTAATCATGCAGGCCACAGACGTGGCGGAGACTTTGTTGAGTCGGCCATCGCCAAGCAAATTGTGGCGGCTGAAAAGGGCGGCGAAGCTGTCATCAAAATCGGCAACACTACTCCCCGTCGCGATTGGTCTCATGTGACGGATGTGATTAATGCCTATATTGCTCTTTCGGAGCGGGGAAAAGTAGGCGAGGTTTACAATATTGGATCAGGAGTCTCCCACTCCGTTCAGGAACTCTTGGATACAATGCTATCCTACACCAAAATCAAACCGCGGATCGAAACTGATCAGTCCAAAGTGCGCAAAGTGGACGAAGCGGATCTACGGGCCGATATTTCCAAGATAAAAAAAGATACTGGCTGGGAGCCCAAAAAGACTTTTGAGGAAATGTGTGAAGACACGCTTAGTTGGTGGCGTGCGCAGGAAGTTTGATGCCAAAGCTTAACTATTCCACAACGGGTGATAATTACGATACCAAAGATCCCGCTAAAAAATTAGCCCAATCCTCGGCCAAAAGTACTGCGCGCGAATTGGTCAAAAAAGGATTCTCCGAAGTTGCTGACACAAGAGGTGAGTCGGCGTTTGTCTGGAGACAGGGTAGCGTCTATATGGCATCCGTTATAGAAGGACTCGGCACTAAAAATTTGGTCGCCGATGAAATGCATGCCAAATTTCCGGGAAAAAATTATTACAGTGTCATTGGTCACGACACAGTCGCCACAATTATCAATGACTTGATTACAGTTGGCGCTTCTCCATTGGTTGTCCATGCGTATTGGGCAATTGGAGACAATGAGTGGCTTGCAGATAAAGGCAGACTCGATAATTTAATCTCTGGCTGGGAGTATGCTTGTCGACAATCAGGAGCGACTTGGGGCGGCGGTGAGACTCCAACTCTTAAAGGCATCATTCCCAAAGAAGCGATTGATTTGGGTGGAAGTGCGGTTGGAATAATTCGTAATAGTGTCGACTTGGTGACTGATAAAAAATTAAAAATTGGCGACCGGATTCTGCTGCTAAAATCCAACGGCGTTAACACCAACGGAATTTCCCTTATCAGGGCAATTGCCAAAAAATTACCCAAAGGGTTGGCTACCAAAGTCACTACTTACAATACTCTTGGCGAACTAGTACTGACCCAAACCAATATTTACGCCAGGCTTATTGGTGAACTTCAAAAAGCGGGAGTGTATATTCACTATATTTCCAACATAACTGGCCACGGAATGCGTAAAATCATGCGCGCCAAGCCAAAATTAAGTTACATTATTGATGATATTTTTGAGCCACAGGATATCTTTAAATTTATCCAATGTGAGGCCAAGTTATCCGACCAGGAGATGTACGGAACTTTTAATATGGGATCGGATTATGCAATTTTTGTCCCAGAAAAAGATGTCGCCCGTGCCCTTAAAATCATTGCCAAAAATGGCCACATTGCCTTGAATGCCGGCGTTGTTGAAAAGGGCCCCAAGCAAGTCGTCATCCGGCCGAAAAATATTGTTTTTGACGCTGCCAGCCTTGATTTGAGATAAGTTTTAATTAATCGAAATCTCTTTGTAAGGGTCTGAGCCAAACATTCTTTTTATCCAGTAACCCTGTGTTCTTTTGGTAATGTGATAGTTTGACCCCATAATTGAAATGAACTTTTTCAACTTTTTTCCAAATCCATTAATTATTTGGTGGTCATGCAAAGCTACCGCCTTTGGATTGTAAACAATGTCATATCCAATCAGATGCAAAAACCAAGCATATTCAGCATCCTCTCCCTCAGGAAAGATTTCGTCAAAATGTTTCAAATCCCAAACCTTTTTTCTAATCGCACAGCATCCGCCGGCTAGGTTAAAAGCATAATTCCTCTTACTGGTATTTAAGGACCAACCAGTGAAGCGCGTGATTTTGATTGAATATCGAGTCAGATTAGTTGGAAATCTTTTGGAAGGCCAAAAAGGAGAGTGAGTAGTACCAGGATTACCAGATGTTTGATATTTACCGTATGTTGCACCGACTTTTGGATCAGCAAATGGCATAAGCAACTCTTTTACAAAGTCATTTTTAAGAGGAATGCAATCGCCCGATAACCGAATTAGAAACTCGCCTTTTGCTTGCCTGCAGCCTGAATTGAACGCGTATGCATAATTAAAATCTTGGGGTTTTATTTTTACAAGTGTTACTGGAAGACTTTTGACATATTCAACGGCACCATCCGATGATCCGGAATCTACGACAATAATTTCAATTTTATCTTTGAAATTTTGTTCTAAAAGAGTTGGCAACGTTCTCTGTAGAAGAGGTTTTTGATTTTTTGTAATAATAATAATTGATGCGGTCATGGGTCTATTATAGAAACTTTATGCTACAATTTCCTTGATATTACAACCCAGAAATAATCTAATGCACAAAGCCTTTTTAATTGCCCTGCTTACGGTGATCATTGCTGGTGCTTTGGTTTTTTGGAAAGCTGGGGACCTTATCAAAAAACCAACTACTACCCCTTCATCAAAATCTGCTCAGAATATCTCTACTGCTAATGCTGATCGGATCACGACTCTTGCCCAAAATTTACAAATTCCTTGGTCGCTAGCGTTTCTCCCGGACGGATCCATTTTGGTTACTGAAAGACCTGGGACTGTTCGCGTGGTTGACCCGTCAGGTAAAGTCTCAGACCCGGTTTTAAAGCTTAATGACGTGCACGCCCAATCCGAAGGCGGACTTTTGGGAACGACTTTGAGTCCTCAATTTGGCACCAATCATTATGTTTATTTTTATTACACTTTTTCAGGTGACGACCAAAAAACACTCAATCGAGTGGTCCGATATAAATTTGAAAGCAATACTTTTTCGGATCGCAAAGTGATTGTCGATAACATTCCCGGTGCACCCAATCATAATGGCGGACGGATCAAATTTGGCCCCGACGGTTATCTTTACATTACAGCCGGTGATGCGCTTCAGCCCTCGCTAGCCCAAAACAAGGACGCGTTGGCTGGCAAAATCCTACGAGTAACAGGTGAAGGGGATGTCATTATTGATAATCCGTTTACCAATTTTGTTTATTCCTTTGGCAATCGCAATCCACAGGGACTTGCTTGGGATGATGCTGGGCATTTGTGGGCAACCGAGCATGGCAATTCGGCTCACGACGAGGTTAATCTCATCAAGCCGGGGCAGAATTATGGGTGGCCGGATATTCAAGGGTCCGAGTCACAATCCGGAATGGTGACTCCAGTTATCCAAAGCGGCAATGACACTTGGGCGCCGTCGGGCGCGGCTTACCTGGACGGGTATTTGTATTTTGCGGGCCTTCGCGGCCGAGCGCTTTTTCGAGCGAAAGTGGATGGCGACAAGTTGACAAGCCCAACGCCTTTTTTTAAAGATGAGCTGGGACGTATTCGCGACGTGGTGGTTGGACCAAATAAGTTGCTTTACTTAACAACTAGCAATCGCGACGGCCGTGGCACTCCTACTCAAGGCGACGATAAAATATTGATCGTCAATCCGCAAAAACTTTAACTTCTTTTTCAGTTTTTTCTCAAAACTGGTAGACTTGAGGTGTGACTGCCTTTCCTTATTTTGAGCGAAATTTTCCACGCAATGTTGATTCGGTTTTTTACCTGCAAAATTTTTTGGTTTCTGCCGTTGCCTCAATTCTTTTGATCCGAGTTTTTCTAAACATCACTGGCTTCTTCCAGCTAGGTGGCACCAATTTTCATATTGCCCATATGCTTTGGGGCGGACTTTTTATGACTCTGGCAATCGCCCTCAATCTAACTTTTTTTGGCAAAAGGGTGGAGCATCTAGCCTCGATTTTAGCGGGAATTGGTTTTGGAGCCTTTATTGATGAGCTGGGTAAATTTATCACCCGTGACAATAATTATTTTTTCGAGCCGACAATTGCACTTATCTATGTCATTTTTGTACTGATTTATTTAGGGATCAATGGATTTGCTCGCTACCGCCGGATTTCCAAAACAGAATATCTAGTTAATAGCATTGAGCTGGCCAAAGAAGCGGTACTTAATGATCTTAACCAAGAGGAAAAAACACGAGCCTTATCTTTTTTACGCAGGAGTAATCAAAATGATCCGTTTGTCTTGGCGCTTCGGGATCTTATTGAAAAAGTTGAAGTTCGCACTTCGCCCAAAAATCTGCTGCACAAGCTGAAATTACTGCCAAGAAAAATATATCGGATTCTTGCCGGTAGCCGGTATTTCAACTATTTCTTAATTATCTTTTTTCTTTTCCAAGCCGGTGCGGCAATTTACTATTCGCTAGTTCTTATTTATGGACTGACTGGCATTGCCCGACTTTCGTTTTTACAAGTTGATCTCAATCCATTTTCATTGGTTAGTTCGGGACAGCTTGTTTTCTCAATTATCTCGGGCATTTTTGTTATCTTGGGGATAATTAAACTTAGATTTTCAAGAGTCGGGGCTTACTCAATGTTTAAAATAGCGGTGCTTATTACAATTTTCCTGACTCAATTTTTTGCTTTTTACCGTGAGCAATTTTCGGCAGTTTACGGCCTTGCAGGCAATCTGTTGCTTCTGATTGCACTTGATTATATGATGGTGCGCGAAGAGCGAATTGAAAAGGAAGCAAGCTAAAATGATATTAGTTAAAAAACCTTGGTTTAAAAACAAAAGTTATGGATGGGGTTGGACACCGGCCACATGGCAGGGTTGGCTGATTTTAGCCTTGTTTGTAATCTATATTGTTCGCGATTTTATGCAAATTGATGCGCGTCAACATTCTGGCTCGGATACTCTGATCAACTTTGTTCCGCGAGTTGTCCTTTATGTCCTAATTTTGGTTATAATCTGCACACTCACGGGCGAGAAACCTCGCTGGAGTTGGGGTAAGAAAAAAAAGTAAGTATAAACATTATGGCTGAGAATTCATCACTTAGACTTAGTCCTGAGGATTTTGAGAAATCTTTTGAAAACGTTCCCAGGTTTGCAATTAGTTTGCTTGTTAAAAACAGCGCTGGGCAATTCTTATTAACAAAAAGATCAATACCACCTGAGAAAGGGTCCTGGCATTTACCGGGGAGTTTCCTCTTGAAAAACGAAACCCTTTCCGAATGTATACTACGTATTCAACAGAAAGAATTAGGGACACAAACTGATGAAGAATCAACTCTGGTAGGACTTTTCGAAGATGTTGATCAGGATCCCAGGGGTCATGTAGTGGACGCAATTTACGAAGTCAAAATTGACGACCTCACAACTGGTCAAACTGACGAATCCGAAGAAATAAGATTTTTTGATTCTGCCCCAGAAGGCGTCGGATTTAACCACGCTGAGTATTTAAAAAGGTTAGGGTTGGGTTAAATGGATAAGCAAATCTTTATCTAAAGTCTAAGGAAGATTTGCTTGCGCCAGCCTAAAGGCGGTCTAAAAGAAAAGCGAAAAAGGGAATTTAAATATGGATATAAGGCAAAAAGTTGAAGAAGCTAAAAAAAAGATGACCGAGGAGCAATACAATGTTTGTTTCTTAAAAGGCACCGAGCCGCCATTTTCCGGCGAATATACTTTTAATCACGACGATGGAATGTATCATTGTGTCGTTTGTAACGAGGCACTCTTCTCTTCGAGAAGCAAATTTGATTCATCTTCCGGCTGGCCGAGTTTTGATGAGGTAGTGGCCGAAGGCAAAGTCAAAACAGCGGTCGATAATAGCCACGGAATGGTGCGGACTGAGATATTATGTACCAACTGTGGTGCGCACTTGGGACACCTTTTTGATGACGGCCCGACCAAGACGGGGCACAGATATTGTGTCAATTCCCTTTCCCTTGATTTCAAACCAAAAGACTAAGATGGCTCCAGAAATTTCAGGTAACAATCCTCTTAACGATATCGCAGACGTGACCGCTTTTGCAGATGATATTAGTGATGGAATCGCTAATGGTGATTTAAAAAAAAGAGTCGATGAAGAAATGAAAGTCATTGAAAATCGAACGAGTATGGCAAGGTCTATTGTTTGGCGGAATTTTATAGAAAGCGGAGTTAATAGGTATCGAGTTGACGATGATGGGCAAAAATTCCTGAAGTTTTTCAGGGACCTAAAATCTGGATTATTAAGTGCTAATCATATAAATCACAGAGTAATTGAAAGTTTGACATTGGAAACTTTGAGGCAGGAAGTTGAAAGAGGTATGGTCGCATTTAGAAATGATAAATTTGAGTTGGCTAAATGGCTTCACGCCGAATATATTATTATTGATGCTCAAAGTCTTGAGGCTCAGGGTGTCTGAAAAATAAATTATGGCGAGAACTTATCAAAATAAAAAAAAGATACTGCGTGACGATTTGGCTATCGACCGGACTATTTTGGCCAACGAACGCACTTTGCTTGCTTATGCTCGTACATCACTCGCCACAATTGTTGTAGGCGGAACAATTATTCATTTTATACCTACCAGTGGAGGGTATACTTTTGGAGCACTTTTAATATTAATTGGATTGGGAATTATCGGGATCGGTGTCAAAAGATTTTTAGAAGTAAAAAACGATTTAAAAGGCTTGATTTAAAACCTCTTTACAAAGAAGCCGCTTCTTTCAAAAGCCGTTCTATCTCAGCCTCTTTGTCTTTGATATCCTGCTTGGAGCGAAATTTAATATGCCTCAGTCCCTTACCGGTTCCTTCCAAATACTCAGATTTCAGCTTGGCACCTTGCCAAAATTCGAGATTGACATGGCTACTATAGGGACAAATCGAGGCTAAATGTTTGCCTTCCACAATAAATGCCGGTTTGCCCCAGCGCAGTCTGACTTCGGACTTCGGAAAAGTTTTGAGCGTTGCTTTCTTAAGTCCCAAGGCAATTTGGGCAAGTGATGGGTCGAGCGATTTGAAAAAGCTATTTACATTGGTTTCAGTCATAAGTTTTTGGGTCTTTAAATTTATAAGTTAGGGTATTATTGCAAGAGAATTAAAAACTTGCAATTTTCATTATATTAAGTTAAGGTAATTGGCATAATTTATCGATGATAAAAATACTGCCAAAATTGGTAATTGCCCTGGCTTTTGCCTTTTCATTTTTTACTTTTACCGCCCTGGCTTTTGCTCAAGATTCCACCCAATCGGCGACTCCAAGCGCAACTTCCAATACTACAACAAATACTACTTCGAAAAATATTGGTGGGCCCGAATCATCCAAATCGTCAACAGCCAGCGGTCAGGTTTTGGGTGGGGCTACTAAACTAGGCGAGACCTCAACTGAAAAAAGAATCGCCCAGATTGCGATTGCTTTAATAGCCGGTTCTGCTGCTTTTTTCTTTGGATTCAAAACTCTCAGAAGTAGTGCGGAAGAGTGATTTTTTTCTCCAATTTGTAGTTTTTGGCCTATCTGCATCCATTGTTTTTCTTTTAGCGTGGAGGCTTTATCCGGAAGGAATTTTAAAACGTTTAAAACCTAAAACAGAAGGACCAAAAGTTGCGGCTTCGGAGGTTAAGACAATCAAAAATGACCCGCCATCA
>Ga0209515_10004560_pt1 | contig 18631 bp, 17 predicted proteins | sample Subgroupgradi54m_FD_187454 | JGI IMG/M metagenome (GOLD analysis project Ga0209515, IMG submission 187454) | Subsurface groundwater microbial communities from S. Glens Falls, New York, USA - GMW60B uncontaminated upgradient, 5.4 m (SPAdes)... ...
TGATTCCCTGACGATCGGGAATCAGATGATCCAACGTGATCGCCAACAGCACCGCAATCAGTATTTCACTCATGCCAACCGCTTTTCATCCTTGTTTGCATGTAAATGTAATATCCACGCGTGCCACAGGGCAAGCCCTAGCCGCCGGATCCCATAGTGCAGTCTTTTAGAGATGGCGGCAGTAGTGCCCAAGGAAACATGGCTCATTGCGGCTACGTGCGCCCATTGCCGAAAGAGCGTTCGCCTCGGGCACTGGGCGCTATGCACAAGCATCCAGATACCTTTTCCAGTCGAACGTCGGGCCCGGGTCTGTCTTGCGTCCGGGCGCGATATCGCAATGTCCATATATACGCTCTGGCGTGATAGCTGGATAAGTCTGCCGGAGGACACGGGTGAGCCTGGTCAGCGACTCGTACTGGGCTTCCTCAAACGGGAGATCATCCGCCCCCTCCAGTTCGACACCGATGGAAAAATCGTTAATACGGCTTCTCCCTTCGCAATATGACAAACCCGCGTGCCAGGCACGCCGGTGCAAGGGCACGAATTGGACAAGCTGACCATTGCGACGTATCAGAATATGGGCGGAGACCTTCAGATTCTGGATCTCACGATAATAAGGATGGTCATCGGGGTTCAGAGTATTGCAGAACAGCTGCTCGATACCGCGACCTCCAAATCTTCCCGGCGGGAGGCTGATCGAATGTATAACCAGGATATCTATCGGCGCCCCTTCCGGACGTGCGTCACAATTGGGAGATGCTACATACGACGCGCCCTGGATGAGTCCGCTCGTCGCATCAATCTGCATGACACTGTGCAACTCCTTTGCAATCCGGGGTGGGGTCATGAAGAAATTGTAGCTGACAGCCCCCTTATTATTAAGATGGTGCCGGTGACCGGAGTCGAACCGATGACCTACTGATTACGAATCAGTTGCTCTACCAACTGAGCTACACCGGCTACGCACAATGCCAGCGGGCCGGGAGTATAAGCTGTTCTTCCCAGTGAACCAATACTCCGGGTAATTTACGGATTCAGCAACTACTTCGCGGCGCGCATCCGTACGATGACATCCACTCCTTCGAGCTGGGCACCACTCGGCAGTGGAGGCAAACCGCTGACATGGATCTGCTCGGCGCTGATGTCCGTTAACTCGCCGGTGGTGACGTCGAAAAAATGGTGGTGGGGCGTCGTGTTCGGATCGTAAAAGATCCGGGTCGGATCGGCGATCACTTCCCTGACCACGCCTTTGTCCGCCAGCAACCCGAGTGTGTTATACACCGTTGCCTTGGAGACACGGCGGTTATCCACATTCACCAACCGATAAACATCCTCGGCGGAAAGATGGGTGCAGCGGGTAAACAAAACGCGCGCAATTAATACCCTTTGAGAAGTGGGGTGAATACCATGACTGCGCAGCAGCGCGACAACATCCGTATCGGGCATTACTTTCAGGGAAGGGCACATTTAGAATGATTTTAAAGTAGACAATATAGAAAGTCTAATATTTACCAAAAGAACAGCCACAACAAGATACGTCAGGAAAGCCTTCAATTAACTTCAATTTTCTGGTCTTTTAAGGTGTCCAGGCAAATAGAAAATATACCGTCCATCGGTCATTAATTGCCGATCATCTACCGCACAGCAATGTTCGATCTCAGCACCGGTTTTCATGATTTTAGTGAATCTGACAAATCACGGCAATTGCAGAGATCCAAACCGCCATTAAACTTAAACTACGTGCAAGTCATGAATACCAATATTCATCGTGTTTTTAGGCTGAAATGAATAGCGCCATGCATTATCGTTACCGAATTTCCGTGGGCTCCACAAGATTGGCATGTCCTTTTGTCTGCCAATTGATACCGTTCATCTGTATTAGTGAGCCGATTATAAAACCATTCGTCGGTAAAAATATGCCGATTGTCGGTTTTGGCGAATTTATGCGGGGATTTACTCTCATTGAAATAATTGTCGTGCTTACCGTGATGGGAATTCTGATCGGGATTGCAGCGCCGGCACTAAACGCGTTCGTACATTCGAACCGGCTCGTCGCTGCCACGAATGATCTGGTGGCTGATTTTAGCCTCGCGAGAAACGAGGCCATCAAACGTTCCAGGGTGACGGGCGTATGCAAATCCTCGGATGGCGCAAGCTGTACCGGCGCCGGCACCTGGGCCAGCGGTTGGATTGTATTCGTGGATACCAATGACAGCGGTGGGTGGTCCGCTGGCGATGAAGTAATCCGATTTCACGAGACTTTGGCCAAGATCACAGTAACAGCCGCCGCAGACAGCGTCCTTTATAACCGATCGGGCAGCATTACGGCAGGCACTGGTGCGTACAGCATCTGCAGCGGTGCGATACATCAGACACGTGATGTGACTGTGTCCACCACAGGGCGCTCCAACATTGCTCCAGGTACTTGTTAGCCAAACCCCAGCCATGAAGACACCAGGCACAAATAAATACCGCGGCTTTACGCTACTCGAGGTAATGGTGGCACTGCTGGTGCTTTCCATCGGCCTGCTTGGACTCGCCATGTTGCAGGCCACGAACTTGCAATACAACACCGATGCCTATACCCGCACTCAGGCCACGCTGTTCGCCTATGACATCATTGACCGCATGCGGGCCAACCCTACGGGCACCACGAATAATCTTTACAAGGTGCTCAGTAATACCGATTACGACGCCAAAAAAGCGGCATATGACGCTTGTATCGGTTCCGGCTGCAAATGCGATGCATCATCTTGCGATACCACCAACCTGGCTACCTACGATCTCGGGAAATGGTACGAGATGCACGATAAATATCTGCCCGGAGCTTCGAAAACACGGGCCACGGTTGACAGAACAGCCGCCAATCTAGTCACGGTAACAATTTTCTGGACCGAAAAGGACTTTGACAGATCTCAAAAGTGGGTGGTACAGCTCTAGCTATGAAATCGACATCGATCATGACTAAAAATACAAAGGGCTTCAGCCTGGTTGAGCTCATGGTCGCCGTCACCATCGGGCTGATCATTCTCGTATCCGTCTCGGCCATATTTATCACCAGCAAGAAGAGTTACAGCGTCCAGGACCGTTTGGCGCGGTTGCAGGAAAACGCCCGATTCGCCATGCAATACATCATGAAGGACGTGCGCATGGCCGGGTATTACGGCTGTTTGACCGACTTCGAAATCGGCACGGTAGCCAACCCCGGCACGGTAACCAGCTCGTTAAATCCCGTGCCCGGTGTATCTTCCTTTGTGATGAACCTACCCATAGAGGGCCTGAAAGCCGGGACAAGCACTTGGCACCCATCGCTAAATATAGCAATGCCAACCGGGACCACTTCCGTTACCAGCAAAGAATCCACGTGCCCAGGAGCTGTAGGTAGCCGCTGCACCAATACGGACGCTATAGCTGTTCTGCTCGCCAATCCGTCAGACACATCGCCTGATGGTGTTGCCAATCCGCATGGGCTTCAAATTATGGCTGAGATGGCAGATGAAACGTCACCCATCACCGTGGCTGCAACCACTTTGGTTAAGGTGAATGACATCGTGACTGTCTCTGACTGTTCAAGTGCCGATGTATTCCAAGTCACAGGCATTACAAGCAGTGGCGGCAATTCAGTCATCTCGCACGCCGCGATTTCCACTCCATCGCCCGGTAATTCAACTGGCACGCTGGGTCACCAATATAAACCATCAGAGGGAAAACTTATAAAATTCGTCTACCGGCGCTACTACATCGGCACCGGCAGCAGTGGCCTGCCCGCCTTGTTCCGGGACGGCACAGAAGGCCAGCAAGAGATTGTGGAAGGCATCGAGAACATGCAAATACTTTACGGTGTCGACAAAGACGCCCCTCCCGATGGCATTCCCAATGTTTATCTGAAGCCTGACGTGCTAACCACCGCAGACTGGAAGAACGTTGTCAGTGTTCGTGTTGGAATACTGGCCATGACGGTTAACGATAAGGCCGAAAGCACTGATACCGACAGCGCCGCCTATGACGTAGACGGCGATGGCGTTACCGATTTCACTGCCTCCGGCGACCGGAACAAGCGCAGGGTGTTTCTTTCGACGGTCATGTTGAGAAACAAACATGAATAGCCTGAATCGATCGACAACATCGTTGGTCCGCATGTCAGCGTATTCCCGCGGACAAAGGGGCGCGGCGCTGATCATGGCGCTGGTTATCCTGTTCATTCTCACCATCCTGGGCGTCACGGCCATGAGTACATCATCACTCGAGCAAAAAATGGCGGGCAACATCCAGGACTTGACGCGCGCCTTCCAGGCAGCGGAGTCCGGTGTCGATCGCATACTCGACAACACCACGAGTTTCGACACGTCCAATCCCACATCCAGCAATTACAGCTTCGACAGCGGCAAGAGCGGAAGTACCACTGTCACCCCATCGTTGATCCAGATCACACCAATGTCGCAGCGAGGCTCGAGATCATCAGGGGTCACTAGCGCCAGCACGGCGCATATCAATCTCTCCAGTAATGGAGTATTGGGCAACGCCCGTTACACCGTTCAGCAGGGAGTTACACAACCTGCACCGGCTCAAAATTGATGCCATCATTTTATTTAAGGTAATCAGCCATGAAAACACGCAACCTGCTTCTCTCAACGCTAACCGCCCTTGTTGTCGGCATGTCAGGCATATCCCAGACTGCCGCCAAGGACACGGATATCTATCTCATGGCCCCTCAAGTAACAAGAGATGACGCGCCAAACGTGCTGATCATTCTCGACAACTCGGGAAGTATGGATACCGTGATCAGCAGCACCCGTCCGACATACGATCCTGCCGTCAACTACTGCAGCTCCAGCGCTGTTAATGCCATTGTCAGCGGTGCCTCCAGCGGAATACCCGGTAATTGTTCCAGCATCAGCGGTCGTATTTACTGGTCATTCAACAGCAGCCCGCCAAGCATGTCTTCCAGCGATTGGTTTACTTCCAGCAAGAATTACTGTCTTAACTCAAGCTCCGCGCTGAGTTCCAGCGGTTTTTACGGTTCAACAAAAATCGCGCGCTGGCACGGCAGCGGTAACAACAGTAATCGTGGATGGAAAACGCTGAATAATAAAGATGACAGCAGCATCACTGATGTTGACTGCTTGGCCGACGGCAATACCAACGGTCAGGCTACCAGTGACAACAGATACCCTCTCAATTCCACCTCGACGGCATATGCGACTTCGGGAACGGCATTCAACTGGAGCAACTTCACCAGCAATGCTACTCCAACGCTTTACGCCTCAAATTACATGAACTACTGGCACAACAACGCGCTGCTGGTGACGAAAACGCGCCTCGACGTGGCCAAATCTGCCGTGAACAGCATTATCGATGGAAACAAGTCGATCCGCTTCGGGCTGGAGGTGTTTAACGAGAACAACACGTCGCCGGACGGCGGCCGGATACTGATGCGGGTCGACACCATGGATGACGCGCGCCGCACAAAAATGAAAAACGTCGTCAACAGTCTCAATGCGACTACCTATACGCCCCTGGCGGAAGCCATGTGGGAAGGGTACCGTTATTATGGGGGTTTGGGCACCACTTACGGCAACCCCTCGCCGGTTCAGTCGCCACACCAGGATTCCTGCGCGCAGAATGTCGCGAACAGCGCCTGCAACAACGGCGGTGTTTATGACGCCATTGCCGCGGGGAATTCGGCATACAATGACGGCACCTATATTTCCCCGTTCAAATTCGGCTGCCAGACGGCTTACATCATCTACGTCACGGACGGCGACCCGACCAACGACTCAGCCGCCAACACCAACATCACTGCTTTGAAAGGATCAAGCTGCGACGGCAGCAGCTGTCTGGATGATCTTGCCGGCTGGATGCATACTCACGATGTCTATTCGGGCCTGCCGGGCAACCAGGTTGTCAGCACCTACACCATTGGCTTTGGCGGTGGTATTTCAGCCAGCGGTCTGGCACTGCTGCAGGAAACAGCCAATGAAGGTGGCGGGAAATATTACAACGCCGACGATTCCGACCAGTTGTCCACGGCGCTTCAGGGCGCGATCACGGATATTCTGCAAGTAAACACCTCCTTCACGTCCCCCAGCCTGTCGATTAACGCGTTCAACAAGCTGTATAACCGCGACGAGCTCTACTTCGCCTTCTTTAAGCCTTCGAGCTCCGTGGCCTGGGACGGGAACATCAAGAAGTTCACGCTGTGCAACAAGACGCAGTCCGACGCCGGCACCTGCACGTTCGGCGACATCATTGACCGCAACAGCGCGTCCGCTATCGATCTCAATTCGAAAATCAAAGATACCGCGGTCAGTTACTGGGCTGCAACCTCCACCCAAGATGGCTCGAATGTCACACAAGGGGGAGCAGGCTCGCATATCCTCGACGTCCATTCACCGCGTTATGTGTACACTTATACGGGCAGTTACTCCAGCCTCACGGCCTCCACGCCAGCAACACCTTTCCTCGTCAGCACGGCATCCAGCAACACGCTGCGCAGCGCAGCCGTGGCGGATCCCACCATCCTGGGATTACCATCGGGCGCGCCGAGCACTGACGTGGACAAGGTAATCAACTGGATGCTGAGCACGGACGTCTATGACGACTGGACGACTCTCACCCAGTATTCATACGACAAAAAAGGTGACACTACGAGCACTGACCAACGCTGGGCATTTGGCGATCCGCTCCACAGTCGTCCCGCCGCTATCACTTTCGGCTTCGAACCGACGCTCCTGGGTGCCCCCGATCCCGATAAGCCCATCATCAAACTGCTCGTGGGAACGAACGATGGTAGCTTACGCATGATCAATAGCAGCACGGGCGCGGAAGAATGGGTGTTTATTCCCAAGGAAATGCTCAGCGAGCAGTATGCGCTGTCACAGGGTGCCGACGGTAACCACGTTATCGGCCTGGATGGCGTGCCCTCATTCTGGATCAAGGACATCAATAATGACGGCATTATCGATCCCAGCGCGAACGATAAGATGTATATGTTCATCGGCATGCGGCGTGGCGGGCGGAACATCTATGCCTTCGACATCACCCCCACGGCCAAGATGACCAGTCAAACTGATACCGTTACGCCTAAACTGATGTGGGTCATCCAGGGCGGCAGCGGGTCTTACACCAAGCTCGGTCAAACCTGGTCGAAGCCAGCTATCGCGCGCATCCGTTATGCCTGCAGCGGTTCGGAATGCGATGACGCAAATACGAATACCGATGACACCAAATCGCGCACCGTGCTGCTCTTCGGTGGCGGTTACGACACCAACCAGGACAATGGCATACCCGCCGGCACGGACAGCATGGGCTACGCCATCTTTATGGCCGATCCATTCACCGGATCACGCCTGTGGTGGGCCAGCAGCGACAGCGGCGCCAACCTCCCGCTGTCGGATATGCAATACAGCATTCCTTCGGACCTGACCATTATCGACACCGATGGCGACGGACGCGTGGACCGCCTCTACGTGGGCGATACCGGCGGACAGCTGTGGCGCGTCGATCTTGCAGCCAATATAGCCACGGGTACCAACGGCTCAACCGCGGGCTACGTGTTTGCCGACGCCGTCTGCGCCCGCAGTGTCAGTAACGTGCGTGATTGCAGCAGCGTGAATAACCAAGGTCGGCGCAAATTCTTCTATCCGCCGGACGTGGCGCCGGTTGAAGACACGTTATTCTCTGCAAACTCGCTCTATGATCTGGTTACCATCGTGAGCGGCGACCGTGAGGACCCTCTGGACATGTTGACCTCAAACCTCAGTCCGGTCGAGGAAGCGGTTCACAACCGTATCTATGCCTTCCGGGATATCGACTACCAGAAAGGAACCCCGGGGGCGGCACGCAATGCCATCACGGATTCGCTTTTGTACGACGCCACATCCAATACCTTGGGCACACTGACGGGCACGGCCTTGACAACTGAGATCAACACCAACTTCAAGAGCAAGAAGGGCTGGTTCATCGATCTCAAAGAATTGGCCGCAATTACCTTGCCCAACGGTCTCCCACCCACAACCTGGGTCGGAGAGAAGGGGCTGGCCAAGACCACGATCTTTGAAGGCATACTCAATGTCACCACCTTCACGCCTTCAAATGACACAACCGCCACGGCGACGTGCGCCGCATCGGAAGGTCTGGCCAAGGTCTATGCTCTGAACTTCCTGGACGGCACCCCCGGACTCGATCTCAACGGCGATGGCGTTGTGGATCGGTCTGTCGCGATTGGAGGCGGCATTCCCTCCGAAGTAGTCGTCGTAGTCCGGCCTGGCGGCTCCACGGGTCTTGTGAACGTGAGCGGCGGTTCAACGCAAGTTCCTATTGGCCAATCGGGGGGCCCACAGAAATCGTACTGGCACGACTGAGGCCGGGCATTATCCTGAAACATGCCGCACCACTTTCCGCACAGTACGCGGAAGGTGGTGCGGTTTCAATTTGATGCCGGATGATATTCGATCTCACATGCCATGACGGAAGACAAGCTCCTGCCCGCCAGGCGCGAACATTTTGCGATAACCAAATGGAAGTCTATACTTCAGTTTCAAGCATCCGTGCCTCTGAGAACCCTCTAGGACTGCCCCCATGAAAAAATATCTTTACGGCTTTACCTTGATCGAGCTGATGATAACTGTGGTAATCATCGGCATCCTGGCCGGGATCGCCTACCCCAGTTACCGGGATTACGTGACACAGGCACGACGTTCTGAAGCACAAACCTTGCTTCTCTCCATCGTCAATCAACAGGAAAAGTTTTTTTCCGACTGCAGCTGGTATGCCGCAACACTCGTCACCAGCAGCACGAATAGTTGCAACACGGCAACCACCGGTAGCCTGCGCATTAGCAGCACGACTTCCGAGAATGGTTACTACACCGTAGGCGTCCCGGCGGCGGGAAACATCCAGGGCAACTGCTCCGGTGGCGGCGCCTTGTTCAGTTGCGGTTACACGCTCACCGCAACACCCAGCGGCGTACAAACAGGAAACGGGGCGCTCAGAATAGATGCTACCGGCAGACGCCAGTGGAACCGGAAGAATCTCGGAACCTGGGTGAGCTGGACCGCCAAATAACAAGGTACTGCCAGCGCCAGCCTGGAAATGACCTGGTTGGCTAGGGTCCGGAACGAGACCGTAATGCCTTCGGTATCGGGAAACTGACACTTTCAGGGTTGCCGGGATTTTCCGTGACCAGCTGTGCGCCCCACTCCTGCAAGCGCGCAATCATTTTCTGGACCAGAACTTCCGGCGCCGAGGCGCCCGCGGTCAATCCTATTTTCTGCACTCCCGCCAGCCATTCTTGCCGGATATCTTCCGGTGCGTCGATCATGTAAGCGCTCACGCCCAGCCCTTCCGCCACTTCGCGCAATCGATTGGAATTGGAGCTGTTGGACGAACCGACTACCAGCATGACGTCGACCAGCTTCGCCAGTGCTTTAACCGCATCCTGGCGGTTCTGCGTGGCGTAACAGATATCGTCCTTTTTCGGACCCTTGATATCCGGAAAACGCGCACGCAACGCGGAAACAATCCTCGCCGTATCGTCCATGGAGAGCGTGGTCTGGGTGACATAGGCCAGATTGGATGCATCCCTGACCTTCAGCCCGGCGACATCTTCGACCGACTCCACCAGGTGCATGTCGGTATCAGCCTGGCCCATCGTGCCCTCCACTTCAGGATGCCCCGCATGGCCGATCAATATGCATTCCGTGCCGTTGTTACGATGGCGCACCACTTCCATGTGCACTTTCGTGACCAGCGGACAGGTCGCATCGAACACACTCAACCCCCGTTGTGCGGCCTCTTCCCGTACCGCGCGGGAGACGCCATGGGCACTGAAGATTACCGTCGCTCCGGATGGAACTTGGTCGAGCTCGTCGACAAACACCGCGCCCTTATTGCGCAGGTCTTCGACCACAAACCGGTTGTGCACCACTTCGTGCCGGACATAGATAGGCGCGCCGAACATTTCGAGCGCGCGTTCGACGATCTCGATGGCGCGGTCCACGCCCGCGCAGAAACCACGGGGATTGGCCAGATAGACTTGCATGCTGTCATGATACCCTGTTTCGAGGCCATAATCAGGTCACTTGAACGGTATCATAAATGGGCGGAAGGGAAACCGGTTATCCGGAAACACAAAAAAGAAACGCCCGGCAGGGCCGGGCGTTGTCCGTAACCGTTAGTTACTTTTTCTGCTGCGGAACGATCGGATTTGTACTCTTGTAGGTTTCCTTGCACTTTAACATGCAGGCCTCGTATGCTGCGTTGTCCTTGTTACCATTACATTCCACCTGACATTTTATAACTGGATCATTTTTGAGCTGTTCCTTACTTATGGCAGTTTTGTCTGCATCGGCATGCATGGAAACCACCAGCAGACCGGCCGCCATCACCGAAAGACAGGATTTGATAAAAGTACGCATCTTTAAAAACTCCTTCACGGTAGAAAAATGACACAACGGGGGTAGTCCATCCTGGTGCTGGGCACACCCCAGCCATAATACAGTCTAGCCCCGAAAAGCCGTTTTTCCATGACGGCGCGCCCGCGGCCCGTCAGCTGTCATTCTAATGATTGCGCTTATGGCCCCATCCCAAGGCATCCAGCACCAGCAACACCGCTCCCACCGTAATGGCCGAATCAGCGACATTGAACGCGGGCCAATGCCAGCCACGGTAGTAGACGTCAACGAAATCAATCACATAACCATGCAGGAGCCGGTCGGTAAGATTTCCCGCGGCACCACCGAGGACCAGCATGAGTCCGGTGCCCAGAACGCGATCATTCGTCGTCAGTCGCCACGTCATCCACAAAATTACGATGCAGGCAACCGAGGCAACGACAATAAATAATATATTCTGCCATCCGGAGGCAGAGCTCAGAAATCCGAAGGCCGCACCCGTGTTGTGCACCAGCGCAAAATTGAGAAATGAAGTGAGCTGCACGTCTCCATGCCGCGTCAAATAATCGGCCGCCGCAAACTTCGTCAGTTGATCGGAGACGAAAACAGCGGCAGCGATCCACAAAAGCCGCCACATCAGGCGTAACTCCGCGTTTCGCCGGGGCCGGTGATGTTCTGCACACAACGCCCGCAAATTTGTGGATGCTGCGCGTGTGTCCCGACATCCTCGCGGTGGTGCCAGCAGCGGATGCACTTGGGATAGGCCGAAGGAGAAACCCGCACAAAGACTCCCTCGATTTCCGTCTTCACAGCGTCAGGCGGCGACTTACTCAACGAATGTACACGCACGTAGGAAGTAATGAATACAAATCGTAGCTCGTCACCCAGCTTGCTCAGTTGTTCGATCCAAGCAGGATTGCAATAAAGGTCGACTTCAGCGTCGAGACCGGAACCGATGCCGCCGGCCACGCGCAGTTTCTCCAGTTCCTTGGCAACAGCCTGGCGCAGCCCAATAACATCAACCCATAGCTTCGTTTGCGAGAGAAAGATCGCCGGTGGTAATTCATACCACTTCTCGAGGAAAACGGATTCGCTCCGCTTACCGGGCATATAGCGCCAGATTTCCTCAGCGGTGAAGGTCAGCACCGGCGCCAGCCAGCGCACCAGCGCCTCCAGAATATGAAACATCGCCGTCTGCGCGGAGCGGCGCCCACGACTGTTGGCGGGCATGGTGTACATGCGGTCTTTCAGGATATCGAGATAAAAGCCGCCCATGTCCACGACACAGAACTGATGCAGCTGCTGGTATATCAGATGAAACTGAAAGTTTTCATAGGCCTCGAGGATAAGCTTTTGCAAACGGATCGCCCGTTCCAGCGCCCATTGATCGAGCGCCAGGAGGTCTTTCAACGGCAACGCTGTCGAGGTGTCGAAACCGGAGAGATTGGCCAAAAAATAACGCGTGGTATTGCGGATACGCCGGTAGGAATCAGCCATGCGCGTGAGAATCTCGTCGGAGATGCTCATCTCCGCGCGGTAATCGGTCGCCGCCACCCATAGACGCAGAATATCTGCGCCCATGACCTTGATAACCTTCTGCGGCACGATCACATTACCCATGGATTTGGACATCTTCCGGCCCTTGGCATCCACGGTGAAGCCGTGCGTCAGGACACGCTTGTACGGTGCCGTCCCGCGCATCGCCACCGAAGTGAGCAACGACGACTGAAACCAGCCACGGTGCTGATCCGAGCCTTCGAGGTAAAGATCGGCGGGAAACGACAGCTCCGGCCGGCGCTCCAGCACGCAGGCATGAGTCACCCCGGAATCGAACCAGACATCGAGGGTATCGCTCACTTTTTCGTAGTTCGCGGCATCCGCGCCCAGGAGCTCCTCCTTCCGCAGGTCAAACCAGGCATCGATGCCATGCGCTTCGACGCGCTTGGCCACTTTCTCGATCAGCCGGTCAGTATCCGGGTGCGCCTCGCCGGTCTGCCGGTGCACAAAAAGCGGGATGGGAACACCCCACGAGCGCTGGCGGGAAATGCACCAGTCAGGGCGGTTTTCGACCATGCCCTGAATGCGCGCCGCGCCCCAGTCGGGGATCCATTGGGTGCCGACGATGGCGCGTAGCGCCGGTTCGCGCAGCCGCTCCATGCTGATGAACCACTGCGAGGTGGCGCGGAAAATGATCGGCGTTTTGTGGCGCCAGCAATGCGGATAGCTGTGGTTCAGTGCGATCGCGTGCAGCAGCGCGCCACGCGACTTGAGCACCTCGATGACGTGATCGTTGGCCTTGAACACGTGTTCGCCGGCGAATAGTTCCGTACCGGGAAGAAATTTTCCGTCCTCGCCCACGGGATTGTCCACCGCGAGACCATAGCGCTCACCGACCACGTAATCCTCGAGACCATGCCCCGGCGCCGTGTGCACCGCACCAGTGCCGGTATCGGTCGTCACGTGCTCGCCGAGAATCACCGGCACCTCGCGCGCATAAAACGGATGCCTTAGCTTCACACCTTCCAGGTCCCGGCCGCGGCAATTGGCCAGCACCCGATAATTTTCGATGCCATAACGTCCCATTGCCTCCTTGACCAGGGGCTCGGCGATCAAGAGACGCTCATTACCATGAGGTCCGGTGCATTGCAGCAACACATATTCCAGATCCGGATGCAGTGCGACCGCCTGGTTGGCCGGCAAGGTCCACGGCGTCGTGGTCCAGATCACCACACTCACCGGACCTTCGCCCGCGTGCCCCGGGACATGCTCGACGCGGGCGAGAAACGCCTCCGGATCAACCACGGCAAACCGCACATCGATGGCCGGCGAGGTCTTGTCCATGTACTCTACTTCCGCCTCCGCCAGCGCCGAACCGCAATCGCTGCACCAGTGCACCGGCTTGTGGCCACGCACCACATGGCCGGTGGCGATGATGCGCCCGAGCGCGCGAATGATGCCGGCCTCGAATGCAAAATCCATCGTCAGGTACGGATGCTCCCAATCGCCGATCACGCCGAGGCGGATGAAATCCTCGCGCTGCCGATCGACTTGCGCGCGCGCATATTCGCGGCACGCCTGACGGAATTTGGAGGGTTCCACCTGCACCCCCGCCTTGCCGATCTTTTTCTCGACGGCATGCTCGATGGGCAGGCCGTGACAATCCCAACCCGGCACGTAAGGCGCATCGAAGCCGCTCAGGATTCTGGATTTGACGATGATGTCCTTGAGAATTTTGTTGACCGCATGCCCGATGTGAATGTCGCCGTTGGCGTAGGGCGGACCGTCGTGCAGGATATACTTCGGACGGCCGCGGCCCTGCTCGCGCAGTTTCTTGTTGAGATCCATTTCCTGCCAGCGCTTGAGGGTTTCTGGCTCGCGCACGGCGAGATTGGCCTTCATCGGGAAATCCGTCTGCGGGAGATTGAGCGTATTCTTATAGTCGTTCACCAGAACACCTTTGAAAAGATTTCAGCCGGTTTTTTCCCGGCAACCGGTTTCCCGGTGCAACGGATGGTACCCGCGGAAAAAGGCGCGCACGTCCGCGACATCCTTTTCTATCCAGCGGCGCAGCTCTTCCAGCGACTCGAACCGCTTCTCGTCGCGCAGCTTGTGCAGAAAATTCACCTGCACATAGGCGCCGTAGATGTCCTCGCTGAAGTCCAGCAGGTTCACCTCGAGCAGCGTGCGGGTGCCGCCGACAGTCGGACGGGTGCCGATATTGGCCGCGCCGGCGAGTGGCTCGGTCTTGAGGCCGAACACCTCCACGGCGAAGATCCCCTTGATCGGCGTCACCTTGCGGTGCAGGTAAATGTTGGCAGTCGGAAAACCGAGGGTGCGGCCAAGCTTGTCGCCATGCGCCACGCGCCCGCACATGCGGTACGGCCGGCCCAGGAGCTTCTCGGCCTGCACCAGATCGCCGGCCGCCAGCGCCGCGCGGATGCGCGTGCTCGAGACACGTTCCCCGTCGATCGCCACGGTATGCATGTTCACGACCTGGAAGCCGTACTGCCGTCCCGCCGCGGCGAGCATGTCAAAATTCCCGCGCCGCTTCCGGCCGAAATGGAAATCGTCTCCGACGACGAGATAGTGCACGCCCAGTCCGTCCACCAGCAGGCGCCGGATGAATTCCTCGGGTTCCATGGCCGCGAATCCGGCGTCGAACTGCAGACACAACACCCGATCCACGGAATAGCGCCGCAGCGCCTGGAGTTTTTCGCGCAGGCGCGTGAGCCGCGGAACGGCGGCGTCCGGCTGGAAGAATTCCTGCGGCTGCGGTTCGAACAGGATGACCTGGGTGGGCAGACCGAGCTTTTCGGCTTTTTCCGCCAATTGGCCGATCACCGCCTGATGACCGAGATGCACGCCGTCAAAATTGCCGATCGTGGCGACACACCCGCGATGCTGCGGCCTCAGGTTATGCCACCCGCGTATGAACTCCATGGGACAGTTCAGGTTTTAACGTAGAGAAACGGTGAAGGTTACCGTCTCGGACACGCGAGAACAAGCAGCGGGACGAAGGGAAGCCGGGAATTTCTACAGATGCGCCCAGTCCGGATCGAGTTCTTCGATGATATCGTGCAGCGGACGGCGCGCGCCGAAGCCCTCTTGATAACTATGATAATGACCGATGCGCAATTCGGGAAATTTCCAGCACAGATAGCCGTCGCCGGTATCGAAATCCGCCAGCCACAGTCCTTTGACCACGAGTCCGAGCCGTTCCAGCTTGCCCATCCAGCGCCGCACGATGGTCTCGTAGTCCTTTTCCACTTTCCGGGTCTGGGGATTGCTCGGCAACATCGCCTCGAGCGCGCGGCGCACCGGCTCGAGCTCACGGTAGGCCTCTTCGGTGATTTTCCATACCAGCGGAAACAGCTCCTCGGCCTCCGTCAGCGTGAACGCGCGCGGATTGTTGCAGGCCGAAATCTGGTAAATCTGAGCTGCGCTAGTCATCGGTTGGCGCCCCCTCCCCCTTCTTAAGCAGTAACTGTGCCAATCGTACACCGAAAGCCATAACGGTCAATAAATACACCACCGCGCCGGCGCTGACCCATATTGACAATCGATAGGCGCGCTGCAGAGCGGGCGTGGTCAGCCAGGAATCAATATCGCCCGTGCCCCAGTAGAGCATCGCGCCCATGACGGCGCTGGCGAGAATGATGCGCGCCAGAAACAATCCCCAGCCGGGCAGCGGCCGGTACACGTTGTGTCGTCGCAGCATGAAGAACAGCAGCCCGGCATTGACAAAGGCCGAGAGCGATATGGCCAGCGCCAGCCCCACGTGTTTAAGCGGCATCACCAGCGCCAGACTCAACACGATATTAACCACCAACGCGATCACACCGACACGCATCGGCGTTTTGGTATCCTGGCGAGCGTAGAATCCCGGCGCGAGCACCTTGATCAATATGAAACCGAGCAGTCCAAACGAGAATGCCATCAGCGCATTGGCGCTCATCCGTACGTCATTGGCACCGAACGCGCCGAAGTGAAAAAACGTGGTCAGCAGCGGCGCCGAAAGAATCACCAGTGCCACCGAGGCCGGAACTGCGACCAGGAAAACCCAACGCAAGCCCCAGTCGAGCAGATGGGAAAATTCATCGTGCGAGTTCCGCGCGTGCCGGCGCGCCAGGCTGGGCAGAATGACGGTCGCGAGCGCGATACCGAACACGCCGAGCGGAAACTCCATCAGGCGGTCGGAATAATAGAGCCACGAGACACTGCCGGTAACCAGGAACGAGGCCAGCAGCGTGTTGATCAGCATGTTGATCTGTGCGACGGAGACGCCGAAGATCGCCGGCAACATGAGTCTGAAGACGCGCATGACGCCATGATGGCGTTCGCGCACATGCAGCCGCGGACGCGGCAACATTTTAATGCCGCGCAGGAACGGAATCTGGAACAGCAACTGCGCCACGCCGGCGATGAATACGCCCCAGGCCAGCGCCAGCACCGGTTCGTCCATGCGCGGCGCCAGCCACACGGCGGCGCCGATCATGCTCAGATTGAGCAGCACCGGCGTGAAAGCGGCCGCGCCGAAACGGCCGTAGGTGTTGAGAATGCCCGCCGCCATCGCCACCAGCGAGACGAAGAAAAGATAGGGAAAAGTGATGCGCAGCATCTGCACCGTCAGACCATATTTGTGCGGCTCATCGAGAAAACCAGGCGCCAGGACCATGACCAGGATGGGCGCAGCGATGACACCGATCAGCGTGACGCCAAAAAGAATCGCGCCAAGTATGCCGGTCATGTGATCCACGAATGCGCGTGTTTCCGCCGCCGTGTACTTGGCCTTGTATTCGGCGAACACCGGCACGAAGCTCTGGGAAAACGCACCCTCGCCGAAGATGCGGCGCAGGAAATTGGGGATGCGGAAGGCGACGTAGAAGGCGTCGGCGGCCACCCCGGTGCCCGCGCCAATCAGGCTCGCGAACAGCATGTCGCGGATGAGCCCGCTGATCCGTGACAACAGGGTCATGCCGCCGGTCACCGCCGTGGATTTAAGCAGCTTGCGGCTCACGGATGCATTTAGGGAACGATGCCATAAAGGCCGGGATGATAGCAGGATGTTCGATGGCCGCCGAAGCCTGTGTGGGTTCCCCGGGAAAGCGCCCGGCAAGATCGGCGGGATTGACAAATACGCCCGAAATCAGCATAGTGGCGCGCTTTTCAGGGCATTCCCAGGAGAACCGTTTTGGCCAATACAGCACAGGCAAAGAAACGCGCGCGTCAGGCGGAAAACCACCGCGCCCGCAACGTCGGACAGCGCACCGAGCTGCGCACCCGCATCAAGAAAGTCCGCAGCGCGATCGCCGCCAAAGACAAGCCGGCGGCACAGCTGGCGTTCCGTGAAGCCGCTTCCGTCATCGACCGCATGGCCGGCAAGGGGCAGATCCATAAGAATACGGCGGCCCGCTACAAGAGCGGACTCAACCAGGGTTTACGCGCGCTGGTGTAAATCATCCGTCTCGCAGACATAAAAAAGCCGGCGTGAGCCGGCTTTTTTGTTTGTGCACTATTCTACAACACGATCAGATTATCCCGGTGAATCAGCTCCGGTTCGTCGACGTAGCCGAGGATGGATTCGATCTTGTCGCTGGCGTGCCCGATGATGCGCGCCGCTTCCTCGGAGCTGTAATTCACCAGCCCGCGCGCGACCTCATGGCCTTCCGGGTCAAGGCAGGAAATAACTTCGCCGCGCGTAAATGTGCCCTCAATGGCCTTCACGCCGACGGGCAGCAGGCTTTTCCCGCTTTCGCGGATGACCCTGACCGCCCCGGCATCGAGCTTGAGACTGCCCGCAGCATGCGCATGGCCGGCCAGCCACTGCTTGCGCGCCGCCACGCGTCCCTGCTCCGCTTTAAGATGCGTGCCGACGACTTCACCGGACAGTACGCGCACAATCACGTTCTCCTCGCGTCCCGAAGCGATCACCGTTGACGCGCCGGAGTGCGCGGCCTTTTCCGCGGCCAGCAACTTGGTGCGCATGCCGCCGCGCCCGAGCGCGCCCGAACCGCCGGCCATGGACAACAGCTGCTTGTCGCCGGCAATGGCTTCTTCCACCAGCTTGGCGTCCGGATGCTGGCGCGGATCGAGATCATAGAGACCGCTTTGATCGGTGAGAATCAGCAGCAGATCGGCCTCGACGAGGTTGGCCACGAGCGCGGCCAAGGTGTCGTTGTCGCCGAAACGGATTTCCTCCGTGGCCACGGTATCGTTTTCATTGACGACGGGAATGACACCCAGGCTGAGCAAGGTGCGCAAGGTGCTACGGCTGTTGAGATAGCGCTTGCGGTTCGCGAGGTCGTCGTGGGTGAGAAGTACCTGGGCCGTGTGCAGACCATGACGCTGAAACGCGGATTCATAAACCTGCACCAGATTCATCTGGCCGACGGCCGCCATCGCCTGCAGTTCGTGCAGCGCATGCGGACGCTGACGGCGGCCGAGCCGTTGCATGCCGGCGGCCACGGCACCGGAAGTCACCAGCACCATCTCCACGCCGCGGGCGCGGAACTGCGCCAGCTGTCCGACCCAATTCTGGATGCCGTCGATGTTCAAACCCTGGCCGTCACGCGTCAGCAGCGCGCTGCCGATCTTGACCACGACACGACGCGCATTCTTCAGCGACGCGCGTGGGCTATTGTTGGCGTTCCCGGACATGAGTGGTTTTTTCCGTTTTCTTTTTCAATTGCTCCAGCCGCCGCATCAGGTCCATGGCCAGTTCACGGCAGCCCTCGCGG
>Ga0209515_10004561_pt1 | contig 18628 bp, 21 predicted proteins | sample Subgroupgradi54m_FD_187454 | JGI IMG/M metagenome (GOLD analysis project Ga0209515, IMG submission 187454) | Subsurface groundwater microbial communities from S. Glens Falls, New York, USA - GMW60B uncontaminated upgradient, 5.4 m (SPAdes)... ...
CATTCCGCACGCACCCTGATGGTGCATGCTTCAGCCGCGGCCCCGCTGGCCGTCGGCATTTCGCGGCAACCTCGATGGTTGCCGCTCCAGGGACAGGCATCTGGCATGCCAATAATCCCCCCGCTGTTTTGCTTCGCGCAGCGAAGCAAAACAAGCCGCATGGGCTTACGCCGCCTAGCTGATCTGGGCTGGCCGTGATGCTGGGGGTTCAGACACGCTGGGCGGCTTTCCTCTGCAGCGGTGAGATGGCCGTGGCGTATTTCCAGTTCCACTGGAAGTTCCAGATCGGACCGAACTTCTTCCCAGCGATCAATAAGGGCGAGCTGGCCGCGCTCTACTGCTTTGTGTTCCTCTTCATCGCCTGTCGAGGCGGGGTCAAATGGAGCTTCGATAAAAAGGGCTAACGCCAGAGCCTAGCTGATCTGGGCTGGCCTGTCTGCGCCCCGCCAACGTTCTGTGGCGGGGCAGGCAGGCACATTTGGAATGCCTCCGACGTTCCCTAAATCCTCGTCTGCCGAGTTCGAGCCCCGTCGCCACGGCGTTAGCACGTAGGGGAAGCAACGACTGCGCGCCATGGTTGAAGATTTCTTCAAAGATAACGAGGTGCCGCCGGATGAGCCGCCGATCTGGCGCCAGCCGGTCCCCTGTCCCCAGTGCCAGCAAACCACTACTCGGTTTGTCACCCTGCAGCATGAGATGTCGGTGTACGCATGCGAGTCGTGCCGCACTCAGTTTGAGGTCGAGGAATAAGAACACATGCGGGAAAACAGGGAACGGTTCTAATTTTGATATCCGGGGACACAACGGATTTGATGATCGGCTAGGGAAGCAGGTCACAAAAAGGAGGGGCGGATGAGTGACGAGCAAGAGGCGGTTCAGGGAGAGACGAAGGAGCAGAAGTTTCAGCGGTTGGCGACCAAGCGGACCCAGGCGGCCCTGCAGAAGATCCGGCTGATCACGAACCTGACGAGTTCGAGCTACGCCTACACGCCGGAGCAGGCGGCGAAGATCATCGGCTCGCTGCGCGCGGCCGTGGACGCCGTGGAAGCGAAGTTCAACCGGGTGCGAGGCACCCAGCCCGCGGACCCCTCCTTCTCGCTGTAATTCGAATCCGCCGCAATCACGAACATCCGGAGGCGGGAGGGTGTTCTGATGATCACTATTGCACAGTATACGTTCATATGATATAATTCCCAGTAGCCGATGATCCTTGAGTTTGGTGACCAGACGGCGGCGGATATCTTCCACGGCGAGAACACGAAAGCCGCGAGGCGCATTCCGCCGGTTGTGTGGAGGGTGGCGTGTCGCAAGCTGGATATGCTCAATGCCGCTCATGAGCTCCACGACTTGGTGGTGCCACCGGGCAATCGCTTGGAGGCCCTACGCGGCAAGTTGGCCGGTTTTCACAGCATCCGAATCAACGACCAATTCCGGATCATCTTCATCTGGGCGGATGGAAACGCCAAAGACGTACAGATTACCGATTACCATTAACCAAGCAGGGAGGTGCCCATGATTCCCGCACATCGAGAACCCACACATCCGGGTGAGATCTTGCTGGAGGAGTTTCTTGAGCCGATGGGGCTGACGCAGATGGCGTTGGCCCACCGCATGGGCGTGCCTGTGCAGCGCGTCAATACCCTGATTAACGGTAAGCGGGACATGACAGCGGAAACGGCCATTCTTCTCAGCCGTGCGCTGAAGACCACGCCTGAGTTTTGGATGAATCTGCAGGATGCGTGTGACCTGTACGATGCCCGGGCACACCTAGCACACGTCGGCGCTCGCTAGCCGAACGGGAAAACCTCTACCAGGTTCCAAAGAGACACGTTGCGGTGAGCCCAGCATCAACGCGCTAGCCGGAAAGCCGGAGCCATCCCTCGTCCCGCCTCGCTGATCTGGTCCGGCAGGCGCATTTGGAACATTTCCGAGCTCTTCCCCAAACCTGTAACGTCTTGCAGTTCTCAGGTGCCCAATCCATGAGCGTTTGACTATGTAGTATTTATATGGTAATTAGATAGTAGTACATTAGTAGTTGATTACACATGTTCTAAGGTATAACACACTGTAAATGAATGAGTTGATGAGGAAATATCTTCTTAACTACTACACGAAGGATGAGGTTGGCTATCGACTTCCTCCTGATGTCAAGCTGGAAGCATTCTGGCCTGAGCTGGTGAGGTTCCGCCAGGCGAAGGCCGAATTCTTGCCCTTTAAGGATCAGGCCGGTAAGCCCTTCTGGTTTGTCCTCACGCCGAAGCTCCAAGAACACTTGCACCAGGTGGACTCGCGCGGGAAGGACTCGCTCTACAGCGTGGTGAAGGAAGAGATTCAGGAAGAGCTCACCGAGCAGGCGTTGGTCGAGGAGGCGATGTTCTCCAGTGTCATTGAGGGGGCCTTCTCCACCATCGCGCGCGCCCGTGAACTGATCGTAGAAGGCAAGGCACCGCGGGATACGAGCGATCAGATGGTGGCCAACAATGGCCGCGTCATGCGCTATGTGCTGGAGCAGCGGGAGGCAGCCTGTTCCGTCGAGCTCATGCACACGATCCAGCTCATGGTGACGGAGAAAACGTTAGAGGATGAGACGACTGCGGGCCGGTTCCGAGATGGGCCGGTGTGTGTCGTGAATCAGCGCCGAGAGACCATCTATGAGGCGCCGCCAGCCGATACCGTGCGGCCGTCCATGGAGGCGCTCGTCAACTGGATCAATGAAGGAGCGCAACAACCATTCATCCATCCCATCCTCAGGGCGGCCATCATCCATACCTACTTGGTCTATGTGCACCCCTACGTCGATGGAAATGGCCGGACGGCCAGGGCGATGTTTTATTGGTATCTCCTCAAGCACCGCTACGAATTTTTCCGGTACTTTTCCATCTCCTCGATCATCCAGGAGACGCGAGAACGGTACTACAAAGCGCTCAAGGACATGGAGGATCACGAGGCCGATACAACCTACGTGCTCCTGTACATGACCGAGTCCGTCGTGAGAGCGATTGAAATCATCCTCCAGCGCATCACCGAGCGCTATCGAAGGGACATTCTGTTTGCCAACATTCGCGAGCGGAACATCGCGCTGAATGAACGGCACACGCGTTTCATGAGGTATCTGGCGATCTCTCGGGAGAAGCGGGGAACCATCGCCAAATACCAAAAAGACTTCAAGGTCGTCTACGAAACCGCGCGCCGGGACCTCGCTCAGCTGGAAGCGTTCGGGATCCTCACGAAGGGTAAGCAGGGTCGCCAGTTCGTCTATACCCTCAATCCGGCTTTCCTGATAGCAGGAGGATGATCATCACCCTGATCCTTGATGGCTATAACGTGATCCATGCGGTGCCGGAGCTGGCCCGGCACCTGGATCGCAGTTTGCAATCAGCGCGTGAGGCGCTGGTGCGTCTCTGCCAGGCGTATCGAGCACGGCGCGGAGATATTGAGCGGCTCTATGTGGTGTTTGACGGGCGGGACGCCGAGGCGTTCGGTTCATCAGCGCAGCAGCAGGGCAGCGTGACGGTGCTCTTTACCGAGAGGCCGGAAGAGGCAGACGCGCGGATATTGCGCGTGATCGAAGCTGAGCGCGGCCGCCGATGCGTTGTGGTGTCGAACGATAACGAGGTGGCCAACAATGCGCGCGCCTTTGGGGCTCGGATCTTATCCGTGCAGGCGTTCTATCAGCAGGTTCATCCGGTGAAGACCTCCCACCTTCAATCCCCCGCCAGCGCTGGCAAGGCGATCCTGTCAACCCGCGACGCGCAGCAGATCACCGAAGAATACCGCCAGCATTTGGAAAAAGGCGGTTCCAAATAGTCCCGCTTGGCCGTGCGCTGAGAGTTGGGGGATCTTGATGCGAATGGGTGTGCGGGTTCAGATAGGCGGCCGGAAGAGGAGGTGTGCATGGAGGCATCGGTGAGTGCTTGGGGGTTTTTAAGAAAGCTCTCGTGGGACGATGCGCTGCTCGTCGCGGGGGTGCTGGTCTCGGCATGGTTGATCGGGACGGTGATCCGGTGGATGGTCCGCCGGCTCGCGGAACGAGCGCCGGCGCACCTGCGCCTTCTGACGCTGCGCCTGCTGCCGCTGGTTCGACTCGTCATTGGCATCGCGGCGGTGGCCGTCATTGTCCCGATCCTCATCGAGCCGAAGTTCCAGAATGTGATCGCGCTGATTGCCGGCGTGGGGGTGGCACTCGCCTTTGCGTTCAAAGACTACGCCAGTTGTCTCGTGGCCGGCCTGATCACCATCCTGGAGAACACCTACCAGCCCGGCGATTGGATCGAAGTGGACGGCACATACGGAGAAGTGAAATCCATCGGCCTGCGAGCGGTGTGCCTCGTTACGCCCGACGACACCGCGGTGTCGATTCCGCACCTGCGCCTGTGGTCGGCCAGCATCTTTAATGCCAGCAGCGGCAGCCGCAGCCTCCTGTGCGTGGCTGACTTCTACCTGCACCCGGAGCATGACGCGGCGGCGGTGCGTCAGCGGTTGACGGAGGTGGCCCGCAGCAGTTCCTACCGAAAGCCGGAGACCCAGATTACGATCATCATTGTCGAGAAGCCCTGGGGCACGCACTATCGGCTGAAGGCGTATGTGAAAGAGAGCCGCGAGCAGTTTCTGTTCCTCACGGATCTGACCGTCCGGGGCAAGGACGCGCTGCGTTCGATGGGCGTCCGGTTTGCGCAGGCGACGTACGCCGAAACATCGCGCTGAGGGAAAGTGTTTGACAGGCCGAGGGTTTTCGGCTATACCGCCTACAACAGGAGGGTGTGACGCGAGGCTCCGACGATTTATAACACCCACGCGTGGCTGCGGCAGGCAGCAATCGGCTGCACGATCAGCGCATGCCTGTGGTTTCCGCTGACTGAGTTCAGGGCCGAAGCCGCAGAATCTTCCCGCCCATCGCCCCGCATTTCCGCTCAAGAACTTCTCGCCAGTCCATTTGCCCGCGCGTTTCACTCCGGAGACAACACCGCAGCGCTGACAGCGCTCGATGCGCTGGCACAGACCTACCCCGATGATCCCCTGATCCTTCGTTACCGGGCTCTTGTGCTGACGAAGCTGGGGCGTCACAAGGAAGCCGTCGCGGTCTACCGGCGGCTCTTGAAGCGCAACCCCCAGCATGTGCCGACGCATCTTTTTCTGGGCCAGGCGTACAAGCAAGACGGCGACCCGATGGCGGCGGCCGAACAATGGCGATGGGTCGTCCGGCACGCCGATTCCGCCGAGTATCGCCGCTGGGCGGAGGCCCAGCTTCACCGGCTGCGAGTGGGCGCGAAGAAGCCGCCCAAGACGCGGCGGCCGTATCTCTTCGCCGTCTTGGGACTGAAGTACGACAGCAACCCCTTGCTCAAGCCCAACGATAAGTCGCTGGCCGAGGTCGGCAACGAAAAGCGCGGCTTCGAGGCGTTGCTTGACTTGACCCTCGGCTATCCGGTGCTGCTGCGGCCTAACGCGCGGCTGGATGTGCTCTACCTGGGCCGCCAGATTACGCACGATGCCAACACCAACGACGTGGACTTTACGTCGCAGGGCGTCGGTGTGGATGTCAAGCGGCTCCTCCATTACGGTGAGCGCGCCTATCTCCTGGACTTCCTGTATACGGCCCGGGTCAACTTCCTGCGCAGCGATTTGTTTTCGGTCGTCAACCGGTTCCTGGCGAGTGTTGAAACGGCATTGACGCCGCACACGCGGACGTATGCTTATAGCCGTGCCTCGATTTCCAACTATGGCCCGGACGGTTCCAATCCTCCGCAGACCTCCCGGGATGGCTTTCGGGGCGGGCTGGGGGTAACGCAGTTTTTCTACACCAAGGATTTCCGACGGCATCTGTTTCTCAGCCATGAGATCAATGTGCAAGATACCCGCGGAGCCAATTTCACGCGGTGGGGGATGGCCAGCCGGATCGGGGTCTTCAGCGTCGTCGATTGCCTTCCGAAGATGGATTGGCAGGCGTCCACGGGCTTGGACTGGGGCCGGTATCCGCGCTTCACGTCGCTCTCATCGCTGGATACGACGCGTCGCCGGGACGCGCGCTTTGACGTCTACACCGCCGTGACCTATCATTGGACCAAGGTTGTGGCCACCCGGCTCATGTACCAGTTCATTCAGAACGACAATCGCAACGATTTCTTCGATCGCACGCGGCATATTGCAGGCGTTGAGCTGCTGGTTTCTTACTAACCCTGATGGAGAAGCGGATGAACGCGCGCCAGAGAACCCGAGGGTTCCTCTTTGCGTTGATCGTGCTGGGGTGTTGGGGGTTCGTCTCGAATGGGTTTGCCGATTCTCAGCAGGTGGACGACCGTGACCGATCGGTGGACTGGGCGCTCGGCGGCCTGGAGCAGGGCAGCCGGCTCCCCAGCCCGTCGGCAGCGCATGGAGTCTCCGGGCCATCTCGAGGAACGCGAGGCGCTGCGGTGAGCCCGCGTGATACGGGCGCGGCCCGTACCGGAGGCGGCGCTGCTGGGGGCGGCCTGGGCGTTCGCGGCGGCGGCCCGGTTAGCAGCGTGGGTACCGGTGCCGGCGGTCCAAGCGGTCTTAGCACGAGCACGAGCCAGCCTGGCAGCGGTGGGATTCAGCTTGGCGGTAACAGCGGCCAGTCAGGGGCCAACACCGGCGGTGGAACCGGAGGGACAGGCGAGACGACTTCAGGCGGAGGCAGCACAGGCGGCACAGGAATGCAGGTCGGAGGAGAGACGAACCTCGGCGGGACGACGTCCGGCGGCGGCGGAACCAGCGTCGGCGGAGGCACGAGCGGCACCGGCGGGATTGGAACCACACCCGGCGGCGGAGGGATCGAGACGACCACCGGCGGAAGCACGACCGAGAGCGGGCTGGGAATCCATGTCGAAACCGAGACGAGCGGGGGAGCGGTGAATACCGGCGTTCAGGTCGAGACCGGAGAGACGAGCCTTGGGGCTGGAACCGGCATCGAGACGGGAACCGAAGTGCTAGCCCCGGATCTCGGCGGCCAGGTGGATGTGGGAGCCGTGACAGAGCCCAGCGGCACGACGCTCACGGGTTCGGCCGATGTGACCAGCCCCGAGACGATCACCACCTCGACATCCACCGAGCTCGACAGCACTCTCGCCGGCGGCGGCGACGATGCCAGCGTTGAGAGCGACTCGAACGAAGCCGCAGTCGGCGATGACGCGGATGACTGCACCGTCACCGGCCTCATCCCCTGTCCCTCCTTCCCGTAACATCCCCTGTCGCACTCCCCCGTTATCCCTTGACGCGCTGCAGCCTATCAGATAAACTTGAAGTAAGAAAATAAGACAAGGAGGCCGATATGCGGCATGGAGTCGAGCAGGAGACGGCGATGACGTCCGTCTCCGTCCGGGGGCAAACCATCATCCCGAAGCCGTTGCGCCAGGCCTGCCATATTCGCGAGGGCGACCTGATCCGATGGCGGCGGCAGGGAAGCCGCTTGTTCGTCGAGCGGGTGGTGCTGCGCTCGGCGCAGGAAGAGACGCTGTCCAAAACGGAATGGGACGCGTTGGATCGCCTGGTGGCGCGACAGCGCAAGCAGGGGCAGGTGACACGCTACACGTCGCTCGACGAGGCTAAAGCCCACTCGCGAGCCTTGCGCAAGCATGCTCGTTGAGTACCTTGCCAGCTATGACCGCTCTTTTAAGAAGCTCTCAGGTGAACGGCAAGCAGAGACCATTGACGCCGTGGACCGTCTCTTGGACTATTTTGCTACTGGCCAGCGCCCCTATGGGCTTGGCCTCAAGCGGCTGCAGCATCGTTATTGGGAAATCCGCATCGGGCTGGACATCCGTCTCCTCTTTGAGCTTCAGGCTGACCGTCTGACATTTGTGCTCGTTGGAAGCCACGATGACATCCGCCGTGCCCTTCGCCGCCTCTAGGGCAATCGCATCACGACCCCCACCCGACGTGTTGCGCCGCCGTCGTCCCTCTCCCTCACCTCGAACGGCACGCTCGAACAGACCTACCTGGATGCTCTGACGCGGCGCCTCTAGAAAACGGGTGACAGCCACCAACCTGACTGTCATCTCAGTCCCACCACACACTTCTCACTGACCGCCGCCCGCTGATTTTTTACGTACTTTTTACGCATTCCTCAAGCCGATTTCACACCCTTCGCGTACCCTGACCAACGATGTTTCGTGAGGACGCAGCAGAAAGGAGACGGGCGATGGCGCATTGGAGGGCATGGCTCCTCGTAAGCGCAGTATCGATGGGTGGGTTCGTCGGAGTGGCTTCAGCGGCGAGCGAGGTGGACATCTTGCTGAACAAGCTGGTCGAGAAAGGGATCCTCACGAGCGAGGACGCGGGCCAGATCCGGCGCGAGGTGGCCGCGGAGGCGAAAGCGGAGCAGAACCCGCAGGTGGCCAAGGAAACTCTGCCGGACTCGTCCCGAAACTGGAAATGGGGCGGCGACATCCGCCTACGGCATGAATCCCGCAACCGGACCGGAACCGGCACCGACGTGAACCGCGAGCGCATCCGTTTCCGCTATGGGTTTGAGGCCAAGGTCGCCGATGACCTGAAGGTCGGGGCGCGGCTGGCGACCGGCAGCACGGCCGATCCGATCTCGACGAACCAGACGTTCAACACGGCGTTCAACCATAAGACCATCGTGCTGGACCGGGCCTTCGTCGAGTACAGCCCGCAGGTTCCGGGGATCAGCAAGACCAAGCTGACCGGGGGCATCATTGAGAATCCCTTCTGGGGTGTCGGACAACTGGTCTGGGACGATGACCTGAACTTCGACGGCGCGGCGGCTCATCTCGAGAAAGAGATCGGCCCGGCGATGCTCTTCACCAACAACGGGCTCTTCTCCATCCAGACGGACATCACGGAAGCGGTGGCACTTTGGGCTACCCAGGGCGGGGTAATCCTGAAGCCCTTTCCGGGTTCCGAGGACGAGCTGCTCAAGAACTTCAAGCTCACCGGCGCGTTGGCCTACTACGACTACCAGAACCTCACGCGGGGCCTCTCCAAACAGACCGTGACCGGCATCACGAACGCCGTGACCTCAGCCGGCGGCTTCAAGGGCAACAGCAACGCCGGCGGCCTCTTCCTGGCCCAGGATTTCAACCTGCTCAATCCCACCATTGAGGTCACAAGTCAGTATGCGACTATTCCGTTTGGATTCTTCGGAGACTGGGTGCACAATACCGCGGTGACATCCGCAGGCAATGGCTTTCAGATCGGGCTGAAGCTGGGTAAGGCCAGCGTACCTTTTGACCTCAAGAAGGGGTGGGAGGCCGGCTACTACTATGAGCAGCTGGCGCCCGATGCGACGTTCGGGGCGTTCACCGATTCGGACTTCGGCAACAGCGGGACAAACCACAACGGCCACGTGTACTGGGTGAAGCTCGCGACGTTGAAAAACTCCAACTTCCAGTTCAAGTACTTCAATACGCATGAGAACCGAGGCTCGAAGAACAACGCCGACACGATCCAGATGGACTGGGTGACGAAGTTCTAGGTCGAGAGTCTTCCCGCAGTTCCTAGCTCGACGGGATTGTGGGATACCAGGGAGGCGAGAAGGAGGAGATATGGACCGGACGGGAATGAAATGGGTGCTGGCGCTTGGGCTCATCATCGGTTCCGCAGGCCGTTCAGCGGCGGAAGAGTTGCAGGGATCGTTGCAGATCAAAGGGTCTGATACGATGGTGAACCTCTGCCAGGCCTGGGCCGAGGCGTTCATGGCCAAGCATCCGAAGGTGACAGTGGCGGTCACCGGCGGCGGCTCAGGGACCGGCATCGCGGCGCTCATCGGCGCCACGTGCGACCTGGCGGCGGCCTCTCGGAAGATGACGGAGAAGGAGATCGCCGCCTCCAGCGCGAAGGGGGCCGTCCCACAGGAATGGACGGTGGCGCTCGATGGATTGGCGGTGGTGGTCCATCCGAAGAACCCGGTGAAGCAGTTGACCCTGCAGCAGCTGGCCGATCTCTTCACCGGCAAGGTCCGCAACTGGAGGGAGCTTGGGGGCAGAGACGCCGCCGTGGTGCTGCTCTCCCGCGAGGTCAATTCCGGCACGCACGTCTATTTCAAGGAGCATGTGCTGGGGAAGACGGCGGACGGGCACACGAGAGAGTTCGCTCCGGACGCGCTGCTGCTCCCCTCGTCACAGGCTATCGCGGATGAAGTGGCGGCTAATCCCACAGCCATCGGGTACTACGGGATGGGCTACCTGAATCCGAAGAACGTCGCGGTTGGGGTTGCGAAGGCCGCCGGGGAACCGTCCGTGACGCCGTCAGAGGAGGCTGTCCGCTCCGGCCGGTATCCGATCTCGCGGCCGCTCTTCCTCTATTCGCGCGGCGCCCCGCAGGGACTCGCGAAGGCTTTCATCGAGTTCGTCATGTCGGCGGACGGGCAGCGGATCGTGAAGCAGATCGATTTTGTCCCGGTGCAGTGAGCGCATGATGAGGTGGCAGCGTGGTCGCGAGCGGCTGATCGAAGGGGCGATCTGGGTCTGCGGGATTTCCTCGATCGCCATTGTGGCGCTCATCTTCGTCTTTCTGCTCAAGGAGGGATTCGCGCTCTTCCGGGTGGTGTCGGTGGGCGCCTTCCTCTGGGGGCGGCACTGGTATCCCATTTCCGAACCGCCGCAGTTCGGAGTGCTGCCGCTCATCCTGGGGTCGTGCTGGGTGACCGCGGGTGCTGTGATCCTGTCGGTCCCGCTTGGAATCGCGAGCGCCCTGTTCATTTCAGAGATCGCCAAGGGCTGGGCGAAAGAAGCGCTCAAGACCGGCATCGAGCTCCTCGCCGCGATCCCCAGCGTCGTGCTGGGGTTCATCGGCGTGACGGTGCTGGCGCCGCTCATCAAGCAGGTCTTTCACCTCCCGACCGGACTCACGGCGCTGACCGGCTCCATTACGCTCGCGTTCATGGCCATGCCGACAATCGTCAGCATCACGGAGGATGCCCTCACGGCGTTGCCGCGGGGCTATCGGGAGGCAGCGCTCGCCCTGGGTGCGACCCGGTGGCAGATGATGAACCGGGTGCTGCTGCGGGCGGCGGGCTCGGGGATCGTCGCGGCGGTGATGCTCGGGATCGGCCGGGTGATCGGGGAGACCATGGCGGTGATGATGGTGACCGGCAACGCCGCGGTCATCCCGCGGTCGCTCCTCCACCCCGTGCGGACGATGACGGCCACCATCGCGGCGGAAATGGGCGAGACGGTGCGCGGCTCCGATCACTACTTCGCCCTCTTTGCCATCGGGATTGTCCTGTTTGTCATCTCGTTTGCGATCAACGTCGTGGCGGACCTATTCCTTCACCGAGAACGCACCTAACGATATTCTGATGCCGGCCGAACCGTGGCGCCGGGCGCTGGGGGTGCAGCGCGCGGCGTTTGCCCTGTTGTTCCTCGCAACGTCCGTGGTGGCGCTGGCCGCCGTGGCGGTGATCGGGTTTGTGATCGTGCGGGGTTGCGGGGCGCTCTCGTGGGCGTTCTTGACCACGATGCCGTCGAATGGGATGCGCGCGGGCGGCATCTTCCCAGCGATCGTCGGGACGCTGGAGCTGGTGGGGCTGACGGTGGTCTTCGCGTTGCCGATGGGCGTCGCCGCCGCGATCTATTTGACCGAGTACGCCGCGGACAACTGGCTCACGCGTCTGGTCCGGCTGGCGATCGTCAACCTCTCAGGAGTTCCCTCGGTGGTGTACGGCCTCTTCGGGTTGGGGCTGTTTGTCGCGTTCTGCCGGTTCGGGACCTCGCTCCTCTCCGGCTCACTCACGCTGGCCATCATGATCCTGCCCGTGATCATCACGGCCTCGGAGGAGGCGCTGCGCAGCGTCCCCAAGAGCTTCCGCGAAGTGAGCCTCTCCCTTGGGGCGAGCCGCTGGCAGACGATTCGCCACTCGGTCCTCCCCTTTGCCATTCCCGGGATCATGACCGGGACGATCCTCGGCATCAGCCGGGCGGCGGGGGAGACGGCCCCGATCCTCTTCACCGTCGCGGCGTTCTACCTGCCGCGCCTGCCCCACTCCATCTTCGACCAGGCGATGGCGCTGCCGTACCACCTCTATGTCATCTCCACGCAGATCCCGAACATCCCGACGGCCCAGCGCTACGGGACGGCGTTGGTGCTGCTCCTCTTGGTGTTGTCGCTCAACGTGCTCGCGGTGGTCCTCCGGGCACACTTCCGTCAGAAACGCCAATGGTGAGCGGGACCTCTATCATGACCAAAATGGCGGTTCAGGATTGGTCGGTTTGGTACGGAGCCATCCACGCGCTCAAGTCCGTCACGCTCGAGATCGCCCCGCGGGAGATCCTCGGGGTGATTGGTCCGGCCAACAGCGGGAAGACGTCGCTCTTGCGCAGCCTCAACCGGATGAATGAGACGAACCCGGCCTTCCGGTACACCGGGACGATCACGCTGGATGGCCGGGATCTCTACCGCGACCTTGAGAGCCAGCAGGTCAGGCGTCGGGTGGGGATTGTCTTTGCGCTGCCGCTGCCGCTGCCGATTTCCATCTATGACAACGTCATCTACGGGCCGCGGCTGCGCGGCGAGCGCAGTCGAGGCCGGCTGGATGGGCTGGTCGAGCGGAGCCTGGACGCCGCGTCGCTCTGGGACGAGGTGAAGGATCGATTGCACCAATCGGCGATGAAGCTCTCGGGCGGCCAGCAGCAGCGCCTCTGCATCGCGCGGACCCTGGCCATGGAACCCGAGGTCATCCTCTTCGATGAGCCGTGTTCCGGGCTGGATCCGATCTCGACGGCGAAAGTGGAAGAGACGATGGTCCAGCTCAAGACCCGGTACACGCTCGTGCTCGTGACCAACAACACCAAGCAGGCGGCGCGTGTGAGCGACCGCGTGGCCTTCTTCCTCATGGGGGAGCTCATCGAGTTGGGCCGCACCGATCTCATCTTCACCGCGCCGCATGACCACAGGACCAATGACTACATCACAGGCCGATTCGGGTAAGCCCGTGGGTGGGCTCGCCATGCCCCAGCGTCCTGACGAGGGCCGGCCCCCGCAGGGACCGCCCAAGATCACGGTCGAGGGTCTCGATCTGTTTTACGGCGACTTCCACGCGCTGAAGACGATCCGCATGGCCATCGCGCCCTGCCGCGTCACCGCCATCATCGGCCCGTCCGGATGCGGGAAGTCTTCGCTGCTGCGTTGCTTCAACCGCATGAATGAGCTCGTGGAGTCCGCGCGGGTCACGGGCCGCATCGTGCTGGACGGGGAGGACATCACCTCGCCGGCGCTCTCGCTTGTCACCTTGCGCAAACGGGTGGGCATGGTGTTCCAGCGCCCGAACCCGTTTCCCCTCGCGGTGTTCGAGAACATTGCGTTCGGCCTGCGCATCCATCAGCTGGCCAGCGGCGGAGAGATCGCCGCCGTGGTGGAGCGCAGCCTGCGGGCCGTCGCGTTGTGGGATGACGTGAAGGACCGGCTGCGCCGCTCCGCGCTTTCGCTCTCCCTCGAGCAGCAGCAGCGGCTGTGCATCGCGCGCCTCTTGGCGGTACAGCCGGAGGTCCTGTTGATGGACGAGCCGTGTTCCGCGCTGGATCCGGTGGCGACAGCCCGGGTGGAGGAACTGATCCATGAGTTGAAGACGCGTTACACGATCGTGATCGTCACCCACAACATGCAGCAGGCCGCCCGCGTGTCGGACTCCGCCGGCTTCATGCTGCTAGGAGAGCTCGTTGAGTTTGGCGCGACGGAAAAGCTATTCACCACCCCAGGAGATCCGCGGACCGAGGCCTACATCACCGGGCGGTTCGGGTGACGCATGCGAAGTGATCGTCATCACGTGAGAGCGACAGGGAAGCGGCTCGCCATCATTGATGTGGGGACCAACTCCGCGCACCTTCTCATCGGTGAGGTCGTGCCCGGCGGGCGGTTCCGCGTGATCCTGGAACGGCACGATCCGATTCGGCTGGGGGACGGTGGGCTGGCGGCGGGCGAGCTGAGCCTCGCGGCAATGCGCCGGGCGATGGCGATCCTGCGGCGCTATGCGGTCCTGCTGAAACGGCGTACAATCGATGAGGTGGTCGCCGTCGCGACGAGCGCGGTCCGCGAGGCGAGAAACGGCCGGGCATTCGCGCGCCAGGTCCGCGCACAGCTCGGCTTGCCCCTGCGCATCATCAGCGGCCGGGAGGAAGGGCGGCTCATCTACCTGGGCGTGCGATCTCTTTCCTGCGTTTGCGGCCCGGTCCTCCTCGTGGCCATCGGAGGAGGCAGCGCGCAGGTCGTCCAGGGGGAGGGGGCGCGCCTTCGCTACTCGGCGAGCCTGACGCTCGGATGCGCGCGGCAGGCGGAGCGGTTCATCCGCCATGATCCTCCGCGTCCGGAGGAACTCGACGCCCTGCGCGCGTACGCCCGCGTGGCGTGGGCCCCGGTGGCCCGAGCGCTCCGCCGCCGTCATCGGCGCGTGGCGCTGGGCAGCTCCTCCACCATCGGCCAACTCATGCGGATGATCAGCGCTCGGCGCCATGGTCGGTTCCCGGCCAGGGCTCGACCGCTCACCGTCAGCCGACGATCGCTGCGGGAGGCCGTGGCACAGCTCTCAGGCCCGACGGCGTCTGAGCGTAGACGGTTGCCCGTGACCGATCCGCGCCATCGGGACCTCCTGCTTGCGACAGGGGTGACGCTCTTGACGTGGATGGAGTCCTGCGGGGTCGTGATGGTCCGGTACGCGCCCGGGTCGCTGCGGGAGGGGCTGGTCGCTGAGTGCTTGATGGAGCGAGGCATCCGATGACACATAAGGGAGGTGAGAGGCATGGAACGCCATATTGATGTGGAACTGCGCCGGCTCAAAGATGAGCTCGTGCGGATGGCGAGCCTTGCGGAGTCGGCGATCGGCTTGGCGGTGAAAGCGCTCGTCAGCCGGGATGCGGAGATGGCGCGCCAGGTCATCGCGTCGGACGACGCGATCAACATGCTGGAGATCGAGATCGACGACCTGTGCCTGCGCACGATGGCGCTCTACCAGCCTGAGGCGAAGGACCTGCGGTTCCTCGCGATGGCGCTGAAGATCGACAACGATCTGGAGCGGATGGGGGATCAGGCGGTCAATATCGCCGAGCGGACGTTGGAGCTGCTGAAGGAGCCGCTCCTGAAGCCCCTCATCGACATCCCCCGGATGGCGGAGGTGGCGCAGCGCATGGTGAAGAACAGCCTCGACGCGTTCGTGCAGCAGGACGTGCCCCTCGCGCGGTCGGTCTGTCAGCAGGACGACGAGGTGGACCGCTATGATGACCAAATCTTCCGCGAGCTGCTCACCTATATGATGGAAGATCCCAGGACGATCACCCGGTCGGTCAACCTGATCCTCGTCAGCCGCCACCTCGAGCGCATCGCCGACCACGCGACCAACATCGCGGAGGACGTCATCTACCAAGTGGAAGGGAAGAACATCAAGCACCATCTCCAAGACCGCGCGCCTGCCGAAGGGAGATGAAGGGTGATGAGGGGTGATCAAGGGGGGTGAAAGGGACTCCACACCGCTCTTTTCGTTACCCCCTCTTATCCCTCGATCACTCTCCCCAATCCTTCATACTCCTTCTAGTATCTGTTGACGAAACAACGAGGCCACGGTAGCATTGTGGCAGCCATCATGAGTCGCAACCCCCCAACAGCTCAGGGGTTAGGGCCATCAACGTCGCGCCCCACGTTCGGTCAGGTTTTCCGTCGGTATTTCGTGACCGGTCTGGCGGCCCTCTTTCCGCTCTGGGTCACGGTGTGGCTGCTGGTCTGGATCTTTCAGTTCGCGGACCGGCTGCTCGGCCGCTACTTTGGGTTTCGATTTCCGGGATTGGGGCTGCTGGTCACGCTCCTTGTGATCCTGGGCGTCGGCGTCCTCTCGGTCCATTTCTTCGGGCGCGTCCTGTTGCAGACGATCGAGAGCGGCATCGTCCGGATCCCTTTCGTGAAAAAGATCTACCCCGCGGCGAAGCAGCTCTCGGGCTTCCTGTTTAAAGAGGAAGGGAGCGGGCCGAGCGCTTTCCGGCGCGTCGTGCTGGTGGCATATCCGAGGCCGGGGTCCTACTCGATCGCCTTTGTGACGAATGAGTGGCAGACAACCATGACGGGGAGCGCGCAGACGATGCTGACGCTGCTCATCCCGACCCCGCCCTCGCCGCTGACCGGTCCGATTATTTTCGTGCCCGAGCACGACGTGGTCCCGTTGGATCTCTCGGTGGAAGACGCGTTCACGCTGGTCGTTTCCGGCGGAGTGGTGGCCCCGCCGCTCAACGCCCTGGCCGCTTCCAAAAGCGAGTAAAGGAGTCCCGATGGAGTCATTCTTCACCGTCATGGCCGACCCCAACTTCTCCATCTGGGAGCGGGTCGCTCTCGGCGGCGTGCTCATCGTCGCGGTCCTGGGCCTCTTCTACGCCGCGTTCCTCGCCGCCGAGGTGCTCGGCAAGGACCAGGGAACGGAGGCCATGCGCAAGATCAGCGGCGCCATCCGGCTCGGCGCCAACGCCTACCTCTTCCGCCAGTTCCGGGCCCTGGTCGGCCTCATCCTCATCCTCGCCGCGGTGCTCTACTTCACCGCCGGCGAGCAGCACATCGCGCTCGGCCGCTCGCTCGCCTTCCTCATGGGCTCCGCCTTTTCCTTCCTCGTGGGGTTCATCGGGATGAACATGGCCGTGCAGGGCAACGTCCGCGTCGCCGCGGCGTCGCGCACGAGCTTCGCCGAGGCGCTGAAGATCGCCTACCGGACCGGCACCATCACCGGCATGCTGACCGACGGGCTGGGCCTCCTCGGCGGCACGCTCATCTTCATGGTGTATGGGGAGCGGGCATATGAGGTCCTGCTGGGGTTCGGCTTCGGCGGGACGCTCTTGGCACTTTTCATGCGGGTCGGCGGCGGCATCTTCACCAAGGCAGCCGACGTCGGGGCGGACCTCGTCGGGAAGCTGGAGAAGAACATCCCGGAGGATGACCCGCGCAACGCCGCGACGATCGCGGACAACGTCGGCGACAACGTCGGCGACTGCGCCGGGATGGCGGCCGACATCTTCGAGTCGTACGAGGTGACGATTGTCTCGGCGATGATTCTCGGGTGGGCCTCGTTCGGGCACAAGGGGGTCATCTTCCCCCTCCTCGTGCGCGCGGTCGGCGTGCTGAGCTCGATCGTGGGGACGTACCTCGTGCGCACCTCCGAGGAGGCGCGCGCCGCCATGCGCGCGATCCACACCGGCTACGCCGTGTCGGCGATCGTCTCCATCGTGGGCTTCTGCCTCATCGGGTTCTGGTACCTCCGGTTCCCCGACGCGGCGGTGCTGCCCCACTGGATCAGCCTCGGGGTCGCGGGCCTGGACATGCGGCCCGTGTGGACGACCCTGATCGGCATCGCGCTCGCCGTCTCCATCAACTACCTAACGGACCACTTCACGGCGCCCGAGAAGTCTCCGGTGCAGTTCGTGGCGCGCGCGACGCAGACCGGCCATGCCACGACGATCATCAACGGGATCGCGGTGGGCTACGAGAGCAGCGTGTGGGCGATCCTGACGATCGCCTTAGCACTCTTCGGATCGTTCCTCATCTACCAGGGGACGAACCCGACGTACATCGCCTACGGCGTGGCGATGTGCGGCATCGGGATGCTCACCCTTACCGGCAACAACATCTCGATGGACGTCTTCGGCCCGGTGGCGGATAACGCGAACGGCATCGGCGAGATGGCGCACCTCGACAAGAAAGCGCGCCAGACGCTCGCGGACCTCGACGCCTGCGGCAACACGACGAAGGCGATCACGAAGGGCATCGCGATCGGCTCCGCCGTCATCGCCGCCGTGTCGCTCTTCAACGCCTACATCACCGACATCGCCAAGTTCACCCACAGCACCTACGAGCAGGTCGTCCCGCTCCTCGCCATTTCCGAGCCGCTGGTCTTCATCGGCTTCCTCATCGGCGGCTCGATCCCGTTCCTCTTCAGCTCGCTGACGATCCGGGCGGTCGGACGGGCCGCCTTCCTCATCGTCCACGAGGTCCGCGCGCAGTTCGAGGACAAGGCGATCTGGGAGGGGACGAAGACGCCGGACTACGCCCGCGTGGTCTCGATCTGCACGACGGAGGCGCAGCGCGAGCTCATCGGTCCCGGGCTCCTGGCGGTGCTGACCCCATTCATCGTCGGCATCCTGCTCCATAAGGAAGCGCTCGGCGGATTCCTCGCCGGCATCATCCTCTCAGGCCAGCTCCTCGCCGTCTTCATGGCCAACGCGGGCGGGGCGTGGGACAACGCGAAGAAATTCATTGAGGACGGCCACTACGGCGGCAAGGGCTCCGATGCGCACAAGGCTTCGATTACCGGAGACACGGTCGGCGATCCGTTGAAGGATACCGCCGGCCCGGCGCTGAATCCGCTCATCAAAGTGATGAACCTCGTGTCGCTCCTCATCCTGCCCTTCGTGGTCCGCAATCAGCAGAGCCCCCACTCCCTCATGTGGCTGGTCGCGCTCGTCGGCCTCATCGTGCTGGGGATTGTCATCTACCGCAGCAAGCAGGAGTCACCGGAAACGATCAAGTGGCAACAAGCCATCGAGCGGGCCGCGTGATTAGTCCACCCCGGCCCGCCCTTCGGGCTTGGCGGGGCGGGCAGTCCATCGTCCCTCGTCCACAGACGAGGCGGCGCGCCCGTTCTTACTATGGACTATCGACTATGGACTATGGACTGTTCGCGTTGGCTGCC
>Ga0209515_10004562_pt1 | contig 18626 bp, 16 predicted proteins | sample Subgroupgradi54m_FD_187454 | JGI IMG/M metagenome (GOLD analysis project Ga0209515, IMG submission 187454) | Subsurface groundwater microbial communities from S. Glens Falls, New York, USA - GMW60B uncontaminated upgradient, 5.4 m (SPAdes)... ...
AAGAAATAGGATTGATAATGTACTTAGAAGACATAGAATGGATGAAGAATGCTGGTTATAAATTTTATGATATGCAGGGCTCGGGAGATGATGGGGGATTAAAATTCAAGATGCAATTTAATCCGGTGATTGAAAGAAAAACGGATACCTTCTCAATTCAGATAAAAACTTGATTTTTTATTCAAAGTGTGATATAATTAAAGCCTATTTAAAGCCGTAACTTCACAAGGAGGGGCTGATGAAAGTCAGAATTTTCAGGGCTGAACTGCCCGGAGATGCTCAGCTCCTATCGGAGCTGGACCACAAGATATTTGGGCAGGGCGATGCTTTTGATCCCGAAGACTTCGAGCTGAATTCCAGATGCTTCTTTGTCTCTGTCGATGGCAACATTGTCGGTTCAGTGATGATAGAGGAGCATGTCACTGTGGGGAAGGACTACGATGATTGCGAAAAGCCAGATCAGGGCTCGTTCTATATCGCAAGCATCGGATTCATTCCCGAGTGGCAGGGAAAAGGAATCGGTTCTATTGTCCTTGGCCGTTTAATAGAACTGGCCAGAAAAGAAGGCTTCATGAAAATGGTAGCGAACATGCGCAAGAGCAATCTTCGCAGCATCGCTCTTCATGAGAAATTTGGGTTTAACAACGTGAGTGTTGTACCCAATTACTATGAGGATCCAGTGGAGGATTCTGTGGTCATGGAGCTGAAACTCAGAGCGGGCGCATAGCGCCCGCTCTTTTAATCTTTCTGTTTTGGTTGGTTTTTTTCCATAATTTAGATCTCAATTTCAAGATAATCAAAAGGTTCTCCATACCCTTGCCAATTATCTAAAGTTCTAATGAGTTTTGCATCGTATCTTTTTTGTAGTATTGTGCTGAGTCCTTCACTGGTTCTGGTATGCATAGAAAGTACTTTAAAATTTTTAGCTCTCGCCTCTTTTGTAAGAGTTCTAACAAGATTCAAAAAATTAGCTAGGCTTCGTTCTTTATCTCCAATTGCTACGTCGTAAACATAAAGACTTTCTGGGTCATCTTGAAAATCATGGTCATCATCATGAAGTTCTTCGTATACATCATTATTGGGTAGGGCAACAATAAATCCAAGTACATTTTTGCTTGTATCTCTAATTATCACAGTAATAGTGTTAGGTTTTTCAATTACTGCTTTTAGTTCATTATCTTCGAGGGCTGAAAATGCTCCAGTAGAAACTTCTTTTTCAATAGCAAAGATGCCCGATAAAGTACTGTCGGATATATTCTTGACCACTTCGATGACACTTTGTTTAATGACAACCTCTTCTTTATTACCTTTTATAAAATCAATTAGTTTCTGCAATTTTTCTCCGGCGGTGCAATTATCAGAAATCCATTTTCTTGCCTTGCTCTCGGTCATTTCCTGGTTGCGGTAAAGAGCTATTATTGCTTGAGCATTTTCTTTTAATTGAGCCAAAACCTGTTCTTGGTTTGTGATTCTTATTTTTTGTCCATCAAAAACCACTATTTCTTTTTCGAATAGTTTATTTAATACATAAACTCCGGCTTTATAATATTCATCGTCTGAATCACTGCCCTCAAGAACTTGAAGTGGCATGGCTATGGTTACGGCTGTGTATTGTTCCAAGGTAAAATCTAACTTACCTTTTTCAATCATCCCTTTGGCTAATCCTCTGTGAATTGATTCTGCAGAAACCTCGGCTATTACTGATTCCGGTTGAGGACCCAGTCTTTTGGCTTCAGGTGTATCTTCAAAATAAACTGAATGAGAAAATTCGTGGAGCATGGTGTCGTCTCGAGACATCTCCTCTATTCTTTGTTCGGAAGTATCAGCAAAAGCTCGGTCTGATACTTCGATTAAGGCTAGGAATTTCTTAAGATTTATATCATAATGTCTTCTCTGTTCATTAAGGAAAAGAGTTATAACCTTGTCTGCTTCAGCAGCAGCGGTGAAAGTAAGTCCAGCTCCATAATCACCGATAGATAAAAAACTTTTGGCGACTTTTTTTATCATGCCATCTTCAAATTCAGAAACATTAAGACTTACGAGCTCACTGGCCAGAGCTTCTTGAAGTGGGCGAAAAGATTCTTCCGCAGATTTTGTATCGGGTGTTCGTAGGAGAACTTTTAGTTCCGGATCAAAATAAGGAGGTTTATAATATGACCCAGTTGGGGGAGCTATGAGAATTGGGAAATCTGAAGAAACAAGCCGGGCATAAGAACTCTCTGTTTTATCTTCAAGTTCTTCGGTTTCTAAAATATTTTTTGTGCTAAAAAACACTTCTAGATTTTTTATATACTCTTCAAAATCTTTTGCTCCCGGCTGTTCTTCCCATGTAGGTTTAGTCTCTAATATTGCCTTTAATTTTTTTGATATAAATTGTGTTTCATGTGGAAATAACTCGGCCCAAGTATGAGGTTTTCCGTCCTGGCCGATAGGGGTGCCTGCTCTGACTTCTTCAGGCGGTTTGGGCGCCAATTGAGAATAGGCTAAGAAGCGTATGAACAGAGGATTAGATTTCACAGAAGCATCAAGTACATCTTGGGAAAGTTGGCGCAAACTTCCATTTAGGCCTAGTTTTTCAAGTTGTTGTTCGTCTGCTGTTTCAATAATTTTTCTATATATCCTAGCTTCTATTTGTTTGGTTATATTAGCTAAAACAGCCAGAAGAACTTCTTTTCTTTTTCCGCTTACTTCCTCTCCTAATTCTTCAAACCAGCCATTAGCCAGCGCCTTCAGTAATTTATCGTCTGGCAAGTCTTCAATCTGGTCGATTTTTTCTTTTATTGCTGGAAATTTTGACAGAAGATATTCTTTTACAATCTCTCTTATGTTGTCTGATAATTCAAGGCTTGAATCCCATGGCCCAACCTTTTCATATAAATCTTTCCAATTTATTTTCTCGCCATCGGGGCCTTCTTCGGACTCAAGAAGGACGAGAGTGTCTTCTATACTTCTTAGTCTTGGCCGATTTGGAATAAGCCTTTCTTTTTGTTGTTGTGATTCGATTGATGATTTTTCCATAATTTTTAAGATTGGCTATGTCCTTTATATATAGCCCCAAGTCATGAGTTTGTCACTGTCCTCACCCCAAGCCGCTCCGATGTCGGTTCTATAGAACATGTTAACTAATATAATATTTTCTATTCTTAGATAGGCTTGCTTTCGGGCTTCTTCCATGGTTGACCCACTTCCAGTGACGATTAAAACATAAGCGCTGTTTCCAGCTACTCGCCAAACTCCGTCAACTATTTTTACATCACCCATATGCGTACCTTCTATGTTTGATTTTTTGAATAGAATTGAAAGGTCTTTGTATATTTCCATCTGGATGTGGTCATCATATGGGAACGGTGGAACTACGCAAACAATACCAATCTGAAATCCTTTTTTGGTTCTAAGTTGATAATCTTTGTGGTTGGCAATGGCATATAAAAATTCACCCCATTCGCTCAATACTCCTTCTTGTTGGATTGAAATTGTCGGATATCCAAATCGGCAGGTAAATTCAAGAGGGTAAATGCCCCGGCCATTAACAATGCAATTTATGTCTATGTAGCCGATATAGCCAGACTTGCGGAGATCTTCTTCCAGTTTGCCGGTTGTTTCTTTGAATAGTTTATTGGGCTCACACCAGAACATTGAAGTTCCCATTTCTCCTGTCATTGAACCAAGCTCTCCCGGGAAAAGCCTCTTGTGTTCAAAAGCTACAAGAATCGGAGTGATAAATTTATCTCCATTGAAAAATGCTGATGCCCCAACCTCAACTCCATTTACATGTTTTTGAAGCTGAAATTGTTTTACTTTTCGGTTTAGGACCTTTTTATTTTGCTCGATTATTTCATAAAGATCTTTTCCATCTTCTTCTTTGCCGGTGAACAGTAAACCCTTTTTTAAATCGCCTGATGTAAATAAATTAACAGAAGTAAAGGTTGTGGGCTTATAGACATATCGGCCCGGGTTTTCTTTTATAAATTGAAGCGCCTTATCATAATCATCAAAATCCCAAGAGGGAAGAGTGAGCATTCCCAATCTTTTTAATTCTGATTGGCCAAACTCCCGATCTTCTTCAAGTCGGTCGGTGTAGACACTTCCTCCAACAACAGCTTTGCCGCTCTTGCGTAATGCGTCGGCTTCTTTGCCAAAGCCTACATCATCAAAGACAACGACATCAGCCCAATCAACCAAAGATTTCCATTCCGGAACTTTTTCCAAGAAACCGTCGTATTCGTCTGTTGAGTTTTTGATATAGCATTTTACTTCGTGACCTTCGTTTTTTATTTTCCAAGCCAAATCGCCTGAAAGTGCCTCCCAGCTTACGAACAAAAATTTATATTTTGGTTTATCTTGGTTCTGACCATTTGAATTTTCAATCCCATTTCCGTTTGCCATAAAATATTTAGAGTTGATTTCAATTTAAATTTAAACTATAATTTGGTTGATGACAATAACTATATCCACTAAAAACATTTCTTTGGATGATTCGTTGAGGGTTTTTATAGAAGATAAAATAGGCGGACTGGATCATCTGATTGGAAATGGCGATGGGCAAGCGAGAGTTGAAATAGGCAAACCGTCCGAACATCACCGAAGCGGAGATGTTTTTTCTGCTGAAGTTAATCTGGTTCTCGGAGGCAAATTATTAAGAGCGACATGTACTCACGAAGATCTCCGCAACGCCATCACTGATGTCAAAGACGAACTCCAGGTCCAAATAAAGAAGTTTAAGGAAAAAAGAACCGATCTCTCAAGACAGCCCAAGGAATAATTTTAAAAACCTACCCTCTCATTGACTAATTGTAAAAACCTGATATGGTTTTATCACGTTGATTTTTGACAAGGAGAAGCGTGTGAATAAATGCATTCGTTTTTGGCGTCGATTGGCTTTGTTTTTTGTGGTGGTATGCACCTTAAGTATAACAGTACTACACGCGCAGGTTGGAGGATTCGTTGAGTCTGCAACGGCTGCTGGTTTAAGGCCGCGTATGTCGGCTGGCGAAATACAGGTATTTATACCGGCGCGCGGCCAGTTCAAGTTTCCAGCACCTTATTTTACTACAGGAGTGAGACTGACTAACAGTAGCGATTGTGGCGGGAGCGACTGTGTGATTCCAGTTGGTTATTCATATTGGCGAAATACCAACAATCACATTGGTAGCGATACAATGCTGGTATTTCTAACACTTGAACGGACAAAGGGTGGAGGCGGGCCCAATTTGTTCAGTTACAACAAAGTTACCGGAAACACACAAAACCTGGGACCGCTATTCTCTCTCGACAGTCCTTATCGTTGGAGAACTGGAGAAGGGTGGTATTTCAGTGCTACTCAACCAACCACACTTTATATGAATGATGGTTCTCGGATGTTGCGATACGATGTCATTACTCATGTTTTTGAAACGGTTTATGAGGTTTCAAGCAATCGTTATCTTTGGCAAATGCACTCGAGTGGCAATGATAGAGTGCATTCCGCTACTTTGCGCGATAGCAATAGTTACGAAATGCTTGGATGTGTGGTTTTTAGCCAAGATACTGGTCAGATGCTGTTCTACCCACACAAAGGTGATTTCGATGAATGCCAAATTGATAAGAGTGGACGCTGGCTACTGATTAAGGAGAATATCGATGGTCGTAATGGTGAAGATAATCTTATTATTGACCCGCAAACAGGCAATGAACAAATTCTACTTGATGAAAATGGCGCAGCAGGCCATTCGGACATGGGCTATGGCTATATGGTCATGGAGGACAATTTTTATTTTCTACCTGGTGCTGTTCGCGTGATTCAGTTCGATCAGGAATATAATCACAATGATGGATTGGTGTATCAGCTCTCCTCATGGTCTTCAGGTCTTGGCCACATTTCCCACAGTAATGCCAAACCAGGAGTGCCGATTTCGGATCAGATGGCGTGCAGTAGCAATGCCAGCCGTCTGAATCTTCCACGGGTTAATGAGATTGTTTGTTATCGTTTGGACGGATCCCTCAATGCCTTAATTGTGGCGCCTAACTTAGTTGATCTGAACGCTTCAGGTGGTGGTAGCGATGATTACAATAAATTTCCCAAGGGCAATCTTGATGTGACTGGGGAATATTTCATTTGGACTGCCAACGCTGGTACGAATCGCATTGACGCCTTCATTGTTCGGATTCCGCAAATGATGTTGGGGCTGAATCCTTAATAAATATCAAGCCCGCATAGTATTATCGCTGTGCGGGTTTTAAAATTATTTTTGAAGACGAGGATTAGGGTCAAAATTAGGGAATGGATGGGGAACCGGCTTTATTTTTACTAAAAACCATGCTAAAATAGAGGAACTATGTCGTTTTTAGCTAAGATATTCGGGGATGCCAATGCCCGTTACATAAAATCACTACAACCAATAGTTGACCGAATCAATGAACTCGAGAAAGATTACGAGAAATTTTCAGATGCTCAATTAAAAGAAAAAACTGCGGAATTCAAAAAACTTCTTTCCGAAGGCAAAACACTGGATGATATATTGCCCGAAGCATTTGTCGCGGTTCGGGAAGCATCTAAGCGCACATTAGGTCAGCGGCATTTTGATGTTCAGCTGATGGGTGGGATGACTCTCCATCGGGGAAATATTTCAGAAATGAAAACTGGAGAGGGCAAGACACTGGTCGCCACTCTGGCGGCATATCTGAATGCGCTAACTGGCGCCGGAGTTCATGTTGTTACCGTAAATGATTATCTATCCAGACGTGATGCGGTTTGGATGGGGCAAATCTATAACGCTCTTGGTTTGACTACGGGCTGTATTGGCCATGAGTCAAGCTATCTATATGACTCTTCTCATACCGACAAGAGCGAAGATAAGGAGCGAGATGTCGTTGGTGGATTTAAGGTTGTCCATGAATTTTTAAGGCCGGTTTCTCGAAGAGAGGCGTACTTGGCCGATATAACATATGGCACAAATAATGAATATGGTTTTGATTATCTCCGCGACAATATGGCTTATTCCGAAATTGACATGGCTCAAGCTAAAGGGCATAACTTTGCCATTGTTGACGAAGTAGATTCTATTTTGATAGACGAAGCCAGAACGCCTTTGATAATTTCCGCGCCTGATGAAGACTCTGGAAAATTATACGATACATTTTCCAAAATTGTTCCACGACTTGTTGAAAACGAGGATTACAATGTAGACGAAAAATTAAAAGCAGTTTCCATAACTGAAAAGGGAATTGAAAAAGTGGAAAAGGCATTGGGGCTGACCAATATATACGATGAGGGTGGCACCAGATATGTTCATCATATGGAGCAGGCGCTCAAGGCCCAGATATTGTTTAAACGTGACCGGGATTATGTCGTTAAGGATGGTGAGGTAATAATTGTTGATGAATTTACGGGGCGCTTGATGCCTGGCCGGAGATGGTCAGAGGGATTGCATCAGGCAGTTGAAGCCAAAGAAGGAGTAAAAATAGAAAAAGAATCCAAAACATTGGCGACCATTACTTTTCAAAACTATTTTCGTTTATATAAAAAGCTTGCCGGCATGACCGGTACTGCCCAATCGTCGGCCGAAGAATTTCATAAGGTGTATAAACTAGATGCTGTTGTCATTCCAACCAATAAGCCGATGGTCAGGAAGGATCTGTCGGATAGGATTTACAAAACCGAAGCCGGAAAGTTAAGGGCAATCATTAAAGAAATAAGAGAAGTGCATGAAATGGGTCAGCCGATACTTGTTGGTACTGTTTCTATCGAAAAGAATGAATTGCTTTCTTTAATGCTTGAGAGAGAAGGGATTCCTCACAATGTTTTAAATGCTAAGAATCATGAGAAAGAAGCTGAAATGCACGCTCAAGCTGGAAGGCCGGGAGCGGTGACCGTGGCAACGAACATGGCCGGCCGAGGCGTGGACATTATTTTAGGTGGGAATCCTCCCGAAACGGAATTGCAAAACCAAGCTATAAAAGCGGGCGGGCTTCATGTTATTGGAACCGAGCGCCACGAAGCAAGACGAATAGACGACCAGTTGCGTGGTCGTGCCGGAAGACAAGGCGACCCGGGCTCTTCCAGATTTTTCGTTTCTGTGGAGGATGAGCTTGTTCGTGTCTTCGGAGGCGATAAATTGAAAAATCTAATGGATCGGCTTGGAGTAGGCGAAGACGATGTTATTGAGAACAGGTTTGTCTCAAGTGCTATTCAACAAGCTCAATCAAGAATTGAAGGCCATAATTTTGATATCAGAAAATATGTCTTGGAATACGATGATGTGATGAATAAGCATAGGGAAGCAATATACCGCTTGAGGAAGGAAATCCTGTCGTCTGAAAGTTCTAAAGAAATTGTTTTGGATTATCTGCGGACTCAAATCAGGAATTTGGTAAATTTCCACATGGTGAAGTCCTCCGAAGCCTTTGGCGAAGGAGGAAACATAGAGGAGATAGGTGAATCATTAAAAGCTATGCTTCCTATTGAGGGCGATATCCATACTCAATTACTTGATGTTGCTAAAGTGAGAAACAAAGACGAATTAATTGAATTTATTATCAAAAAAACCGAAGAATTATATGAAGCGAGAGAAAAAGAAATGGGCACTGAAAACATGAGGCGTTTGGAAAAGATGGTCCTGCTTCGCACAATTGATGAATTATGGATTGACCACATTGAAGCCATGGAATATTTAAGAGATTCAGTTCGTTTGCGGGCTTACGGTCAGAGAGATCCCTTGGTTGAGTACAAAATAGAAGGGCAGAATATGTACAATCAACTAACGGAATCTATCAAAGGACAGGTTGCAAATATGATATTTAAAGTCTCGTTTATTGATCAACCCAAACCAACAAAAATTGAAGAGAAGATGCCCGAAATTTCAGGTGACTCTGGCCACACTCATCAATCGGTTATAAACGAGCCTGCCCATAAAGACGATAACAAAAACATCGGTAGAAACGACCCCTGCTGGTGCGGATCCGGTAAAAAGTATAAAAAGTGTCATGGGAAATAAAAAGACTAACATCTTTTGGTTAATAGCCGGAATTATAATCACGGTAATCTTCTTTTTGCCTATCATCTTTTCTGATTATCAGAAATATGTGATTAGTTTCATGGGCAGATCTCCTTATCTAGCCCCCTTTGTTATTGTTATATTTAGGTTTATCGGTGTGGTATTAGCTCCTTTACCCGGAGCGCCGATTTCTTTTGCTTCAATGACGGTTCTGCCTTGGTATGAAGCTTGGGCTTGGAACTTTATTGGAGCGGAGTCAGGCGCCATCGTCGCATTTATAATTGCTCGAAAATTTCGCGAGCCGGTAGTGGCACACTTTGCACCTTTGGGTAAAATCCATCAATGGCAAGACAAGGTTTCTAAAAGAAGGCAGTTTTGGAGTTTTACGGGATTCCGCTTTGTAACTCTTGTTGCCTTTGACTTTGTAAGTTATGCCGCTGGGCTGACAAGATTACCCTTCCGAACTTTTGTTGTTGCTACCTTTTTAGTAGATATTCCAACTAGTCTTCTATTTTTCTACTTTGGGGGTTTGGCTGTTAAATATAGTATATTTATTTTGGCAGTGTTTGGGATTATGTTTATGGTTGCCATATCTATTTTAAATCATTTTCAGAATAGGAAAGAAATGTAAAAAAGTGGTTTCCCAAATACTCAAAAGCCACTTTTGGGACTGATTGGCAAAACAAAACGAGGCTAGCCGCCTCTTTTTAATTATCAACATAACCTCTTGACACCAAGTTTATCTTAAGATAAACTTGGTGTATTATGAAAACACACATTTTAGGACTCAAAGAATTAAGAGAAAACATGCAAAAGTATGCCTCTCGAGTAGAAAAAGGCGAGTTTTTTATAATTGTAAAAAAATCAAAGCCGTTGTTTAAAATTTCTTCTCTGGATGAAGATGAGGGGCTTTGGGAAACCATAGTTGATTTTACAAAAATAAATAAAAATGGAGTTCCTGCTGGGAAAGTACTAAAAGCTCTCCGTCAGTTGAATGCCCACTCTTAAAAAGTTACTCTCTAAATTCAATAGAGAAGACAGACAGATTTTAGAGTCGTTAATTGACAAAATTATTTCTCTTGATTGGTATGGTTTAGATGTTAAAAAACTTAAAGGTGAGAACGATATTTTTAGAGTTAGGAAGGGCAAGGTGAGAATAATTTATCAAATTAGATATGGTCAGATATTTATTTTAAAAGTAGGTCACAGAAAAGAGGATACTTATAAATTATAATTTCCTAATCATTTAATACATCAAAAGGTGCCATGGAGCATAATAATAAAAAACAAACCGTGGTTGCTGTGTCAGGAGGATTTGACCCTCTTCATATCGGCCATATTCGGCTTTTTCAAGAAGCTAAAAAATTGGGCGATAAATTGGTGGTTATTTTGAACAATGACAACTGGCTGCGGAATAAAAAAACCCAAGTCTTCATGCATCAAAATGAGCGAAAAGAGATCTTGGAAGCTATGGAAGGAGTTGATAGTGTTGTTACTTCCAATCATTCCACTAATCCAAAAGACATGAGTATTTCTGCGGAATTGCTTAAAATCAAGCCGGATATTTTTATTAAAGGAGGCAATCGAAAACAAGACGATGTTCCCGAAGCCGAAGCGTGCAGAGCGATAGGTTGCAAAATGGTATTTAATGTTGGTCCGAAGGGTAATTTTCAATATAGCTCATGGCTCTTGGCGAATTATATTCGAAGCTTAAATAGGAAAAAACAGATTGATCTAAACAAAACTCTTGCCAAGATCGGGCGGACGCTTAAAAAATCTAAAACCCCGGTTTCTTTAAACATCAAATTGGCATTAAGCGAAGTTGTTTTAAATGTAATGAATCGGCGTCAGGCCTTTGGTTTGTTTGTTGTTTTGGGATGGCATGATAAATGGAGAAAATTTACCGATACCCCAGATAGCAGTCAGGATATTTACAAAAAACATCATGTAAATTTGAAGGACCTTGTTAAAGAAGGCAAGCATTATAGAGTTGAATCCACTTTGGACTTTGACGGTGCAATCTTAATTGATAAAAATGGCAATATCTTAGATTCAGGAATTATAATTGAAGGTCTGCGGCCTAGGGTTATTGCTAATAAAATAAACCCAGGTGAATTTAAAGACCTTTCCGAACAATTCGGTTTTAAGGGCAAAGTTCATTCACGCCATCTTTCGGCAATTACTGCCTCATACATTTTCAAAGGAACGACAGTATTTACTGTTTCCGAAGAAAATGATTCTTTTCATATTTTTGAAAACGGAAGGATAATTTTTTCTTTGTAGCTAGTTTACAAATTAAAAAGCGGCTATAAAGCCGTTTTTTACCTTATCATACATAAGATTTGTTTCCTCAATCAGTTTTTCTTGTGTTCCTGGGTCAGTTCTAGCATGACCGGCGGTTGTCCAGTGAAGTGTTGAATTGGGTAATGCAAGATGAAGAAGTTGAGCTGATATGGGTGTACAGACCATATCATATCTACCTTGCACTATGCTGGTGGGAATATTTGCCAACCCCTTTGCATTATCAAGGATAAATCCTTTAGACATGAAACATTGGTTCAAGAAATAATGGCATTCAATCATAGACATTGCTCCGTATGGGAAACTATGTATTTCTTTCTCTATTTCAGCTTCTGGCATTTGAACCAGATGAGACATTGAGTACTCATAACGCGCTAGTTCGTAAGCAAACAGTTCAGAGATGGTCTTGTCTTCGCTTAATATTTTTTCGTAATAATATTGAAGAGGATTGGAATTAAAAACTGATGGAACGTGGGATATGTATCTTCCCCAATTTTCTGGAAAGTACATACCGACACCGTCAAATCCGTCTTTATAAAAATAATCTATCTCTTTTTTAGTTCCCAGGAAAATTCCCCTTAAAATAATCCCTAAAACCCTTTCGGGATAAGTGATAGCGAAGGCAAGAGCTAGGGTTGAACCCCATGAACCGCCGAACAATACAGCTTGTTTTATTCCCAGCAAATCAAGTAGGCGCCTCATGTCGTTGACGAGATCAGGGGTGGTGTTAGCAACAATTTCGTCAAGTGCTTGGCTCTTGCCACATCCACGCTGGTCAAAGAGAACTATCCTCCATTTGTTTGGATCGTAGAATCTTCTGTCTGTTGGTTCAAAACTTCCTCCCGGGCCTCCATGAACAAACAGCAATGGAATTCCTTTCGGGTTTCCACACTCTTCAAAATATATCCGATGACCGTTACCGACATCTAGTATACCTGCATTATATGGCTCAATTTCTGGATAAAAATCTGTCATTTTCGTCTCCGGATTGGAAATAAGCTGATTGAATTGAACCATTGTTTTTAAAACAAGTCAATCTGTTTGACTATTTTCCTATTCTGTTGTATTTTCTTTACAAGAACTTTGACATTTAAAGGATTCTCTGTATGCCCAGAAAAAGAGTAAATAGCGCCCTCCATGACGCCATTAGGGCTGTTCATGAGTGGAATTTAGATGTTCGGCAGTTTGCCATTCACCTTACCGGTGAATCTCAAGTTTATGAAAATGGTGACTTGCCAGGGGAGCCTGGCGTAGAATATCAGATGAGTGCCCGGTTTATAAAAAATCTTCAAATATTGGCAGATCAAGATCCGGCCAGGCCTATTCTTGTTCATATGAAAACCTGTGGCGGTGATTTTACTGAAGGCATGGCTATATATGATGCGATTTATTGTGCTCCTAATCCCATTGTTATTTTGAATTATACCCATGCAAGGTCTATGAGCTCTATTATATTTCAAGCAGCCGATAGGCGGGTTATGATGCCCCATAGCCACTTTATGTTTCATGAAGGGACTCTCGAGGTATCAGGCACTTATAAAGGAACTATTACCAACCTAGAATGGTCAAAAAAAGAACATCCTATTATGGTAGATATTTATGCCAATCGAATGAAAGAAAGGGGCAGATATTCTAAAATTGCAAAAGCAGATATCAAAAAAATGCTTGAAAATCAGATGGATAAAAAAGAAGACGTTTTTTTAACTGCTCAGCAGGCCGTAGATTGGGGTTTGGCCGACTCTATTTTTGACGGTAATTGGGCGAAGCTGACCAAATATGTTAGACGACGCTCGAAATAATGCCCGGATTTATCAGGGCATTTTATTTTAAACAAACTTTAGTGTAGTATAAATTAATGACTTCTAACTTTTCAACTCTAAAAATTTCCCGAAGCGGATTAAAACTATTTCTCGATTGTCCGAGATGTTTTTGGCTGGATATTCATCATAAAGTCAAAAGGCCCCCCGGATATCCATTTACACTTTCAATAGCTGTAGATTATCTCGTTAAAAAAGAATTTGATACCTATCGTGAAAAAGGGCAACTCCCACCTGTTTTAAAAAATTACGGAATTAAAGATGCCAAACTTTATAATGGCGAGGATCTTTCCGAATGGAGAAATAATTTTAAAGGCATTTCTTATTTTGACGAAAATCTTAATGCTTATTTGTACGGCGCTGTTGATGATGTACTTGAATTTTCAGACGGTTCTTTAGGTGTTATTGATTATAAATCATCAGGTGCAAAAGAAATAACTATTTATGATGATTATCAAAAACAGATGGATGTATATAACTACATATTAAAACAAAAAGGCCATGAAACTTATCCCGAAGCATTTTTTGTTTTTTATAAAGTAATAAAAGAGGGAGAAACCGGCTTTAGTAATGCCTTAAAATTTACAGAAGAAGTCAGACCGGTCAAGGTTAATACTGACTGGGTTGGCCCCGCCTTTGAAAATGCCGTAGAGCTTGCCCGTTCTGATATTTCTCCCGCTTCAGGCACATCAGGCAAAAATGGTTACTGTGACCATTGTCATTTTGTGGAAATGGCCAGCCAATTTAAATTAATTCCTGATCTAAACATTTAGCACTTCAAGCCCCAACCCCATCACTTTTTTGAATAGGTCACACAACCTCTATGCGTACGGAGGGAGACGCTTTTTTAAAAATCTATCCCGCCTTAGCGGGACCCCGCTGTGGCGGGGCTAATTTTGTAAAAAGTGTCTCCCTCCGCTGGTTGCTTTAGTGAATTATTACGATTGGCAATAGAAGTTCAAATAAATTAATAAAATCGGCTCAAAAGGCTGTTTTTTATTGTCCAACTTGACTATCTAACTATTTAGTTATATGATTTTGTTATCTTTAAAAACACAAGGTGAACAAGTTTGGATCACAGTATGTATGTGAATATTAATTTTTTCACTCAAGTTCTTGAAAGGGTTAACATTGTTCTTCGCGAGTCGTTTCTTCTTTTTGAACACGATTCTGCGTGGTCAGGACGTACTGGTGCTTACTTCTGTCTTGCAAACAGAATGACCGGTCTGCCATTATTGATTGCATCAGTTGGATCAGTGCACAGTGATAAAGTTGAGAAGTATCTCACCTTCTGTCAAGAGAAAGCGAAGCGTTTGAGAAACAATGGTCGCCTGTCTAGTTGGGAAAGCCGTAATCCAGCAAAAAATCAGTGGGGAGGCGCAGTTGCTATTAATGACGATCTGATTTTTTCTATGTCCGGCTTGCCGGAGCTGGGAGATGAGGCCGTGATGCTTGCAAGTGCCTACTGGATATACCCTGATAAGATGGCAGGTCTTGTCCATCTCGATGAGATTGCTCGACGAAGTAACAATCCCTACTGGGAGCCACTGAAGGATTTTCTAAACAGATAGAGTTCTAATTTTGGACTCAATATCTAACCATAAATCCTAGTTAAAAACCAAAGGCCGCCTTGGTACAGTTCAAGGCGGTTTTTTATTTTAACCTTGAATCTTTATTGCCAATTGTCGTTTAATTACCCAATCAACCGGCGGAGGTAGCGTGCTTTTCTGAAATCAGCCCCGCCACATCGGGGTCCCGCTAAGGCGGGATAGATTTTTCAGAAAAGTGTGCTACGCAGCATGCATAGAGGTTGTGTGGTGCCGTTAGAAATAAAGAACTGGATTTTTTAAAAGAGCTATGGTATGTTAATCACAAGGACAAGGAAAGTTAATTAACAACCAACGAAAAGCAGTTGAATAACCAATTATGAATGGGGCTAAAATTGGCCATACTTCTCAATGTAGATTGAGGTATGTGGCCAGAATAGGTGCTCACTCTTTTGTTGGTGTTTAGTCATGGAAGTGAAAAATTATAAGATCGAGTTTGGGGGAAAAACTCTCAAAGTTGAACTTGGTCGTCTTGGCGGGCAAGCCAACGGTGTTTGCGTTATCCAATACGGTGAAACTACTGTTATGGTCAACGCTACCATGTCGGCTGCTGAAAAAGCCGTCGACTATCTCCCTCTTCAGGTTGAGTATGAAGAAAAATATTATGCCGCCGGAAAGATTAAGGGCTCAAAATGGATGAAACGTGATGGTAGGCCTTCGGAAGAAGCGATACTCGCGGGCCGGTTAATTGATCGCCCCCTTCGTCCTCGATTTAATAATAAAATCAGAAACGAAATTCAGGTTGTAGCAACAGTTTTGTCATTTGATGGTGTCAACGATCCTGATATGCCGGCTCTTTTTGGCGCGTCTCTGGCGCTAATGATCTCCGATATTCCTTTTGATGGGCCGATTGCCGGTGTTCGTGTGGGCCGAGTTGATGGTAAATTAGTCTTTAACCCCACCTATGCCGAACGAATTTTGAGCGACTTCGATATTGTTGTTGCCGGAACGGAAAATAGAATTAACATGATTGAAGCCGGTGCTAAGATTGTACCAGAAAAAGATATAGCCGATGCAATTAAGGTTGGTTTCGAATCATTTAAACAATTGATTGATTTTCAGAAAAAAATTGCGAGCGAAGTTGGAAAATCAAAGAAACAACTTGTTATTGCCGAACACGACAAGGCTTTGATTGAAGAAGTCCGAAAACTTACTGAAGACAAGCTTCGAGTCGCCCTTTACCTACCAGGCAAAGGCAAAGACGAACTTTACGAGGGAATAGGCAAGATAAAGTCGGAGCTCATGGATCATTTTAAAGAAACTTATGCTGCCGATCTTACTTTGGCCAAGAAATTGAGCGAAGTAAGTGTAATTTTTGAAGAAGAAATAGACCGTATGGTTCACAAAAATGTTCTTGAAGAAGAAAAGCGTCCAGATGGCAGAAAAATTGATCAGCTTCGCGCTCTTTCTGCTGACACCTCGATCCTTCCCCATACCCATGGTTCGGGCTTATTCAACCGTGGAACAACCCAGGCCTTGTCCATTCTCACTCTTGCTGCACCAGGCATGGAACAATGGCTTGAAACCATGGAGATTAACCTCACTAAGAAACGTTTTATGCATCATTATAGCTTTCCGCCGTATTCAACCGGCGAAGTAAAACGTGTTGGTGCTCTTGGCCGCAGAGAGATAGGCCACGGTTATTTAGCAGAACGCTCTCTTGAACCAATAATTCCGAATAAAGATGAATTTCCTTACACTATCCGCTTGGTGTCGGAGATACTCTCGTCTAATGGTTCTTCGTCCATGGCTTCAGTCTGCGGTTCTACACTCGCACTGATGGACGGCGGAGTGCCTATCAAATCCCCTGCTGCCGGTATTGCCATGGGATTGATGTTTGACGAAAAAAACGAGAAGTACAAAATCCTTACCGATATTCAGGGTCCGGAAGACCATCATGGCGATATGGACTTAAAAGTTGCCGGTACCAAAGATGGCGTTACTGGAATGCAGATGGATGTAAAAGTAGATGGTATTACCCCAAAAATAGTTGAAGAAACATTAGTCCAAGCTCGCAAGGCTCGCTTGGAAATTTTAGATGTTATAACCAAGGCGATTGGCGCTCCGCGGTCTGAACTATCAGCTCATGCGCCGCGCATACAGAGTGTGAAAATAAACCCGGCCAAGATAGGAGCTCTTATTGGTCCCGGAGGCAAGATAATTAATGAAATTATAGAAAAAACCGGAGCAGAAATTGATATTGAAGATGATGGTTCGGTGTTTGTTACATCCATGACTCCAGAAGGAATGAAAAAAGCGCTGGCTCTTATCGCAGAAGTTACCTATGAAGTGAAGCCGGGAGATGAATTTGATGGCACAGTTGTGAGCATTAGAGACTTCGGGGCTTTCGTGGAAATAATGTCTGGCAAGGATGGCATGGTTCACATATCAGAAATCAGCAACGAAAGAGTAAACAAGGTAACTGATGTTTTGAAAATGGGCCAACAAGTTCATGTTTGGGTTAAGGCGGTTGATGATATTGGTAAGGTTAGTTTGACAATGAAGCCTCCTCGAAAATAGCACTTCCCTGAACAGCTCACACAGCTTCTATGCATGCTGCGTAGTACCATTTTTTAAAATACTGCTGATTTTTAAAAATGGTACTACCTCCGCCGGTTGCTTAGTTTTCGGCTTACATTTGGCAATAGAGGTTCAAACGAATAAGAAAACCGGCTCAAAAGGCTGGTTTTAGTTTGACAAATTTGCAGGAAATGATATAAGAATATCACATAGTTATTTACAAAAGGAATAAAGATCATGGCATCAAAGGCGGCACTCCTGGTTAAGTTTCTAACTTTACTGGACAGTCTTGACGGTCCTGAAGAAACCCTCGAAAACCAAGCCATCGATAACCTGCCTGAAGAATTTAGAGATGGCTTTAGGGGACTTATAGATCATATGGAGGTAGACATAAAATTCCTTGCCTATTGAGAAACCAATGAAAGTTGCCAGAAGGCATTCAGGGAGTTGATGCAACGGCGTATTGATGGGATGGAACAAATGATAAAGGTTATGAAGGAATTGATTGCCTAAACATGTGGCCGAGATAACCTCGGCTTTTTTGTTTGTGTGTTTACAACTTATTTTTCGATTGTGTTAAAATAAATTTATTAAACATAACACAGCGCGCCTGGCGCATTACAAAAAAGTAAGCGAATGGCGAGCAAACTATAAACATGGCGGATGATCAAAAGCCCAAAACTATGGACATAAACGACCTAGTCAGAGAGTTAAGTAAGAGCTCCACAAGTCCAGCAGCTCCTTCTCCTGTGCTTCAAACACCTAAACCAATTACTCCATCTCCAATGGCAGGCTCATCGCCAGCTCCGTTTATGCCAAAGCCTCCTGTTTCAGTAACACCAACTCCTCCTCCAGCTGCCCCTTCTCAACCAAAGCCTTTAGAAACACCGAGACCCCAATTTAATGTTCCTCCTAAGCCATTTAGCCAGCCAAGTCAGCCCCTAGCCGGACAGGTAAAACCGGCACCAGTCCCTCCTCCTGCTGCTCCCCTCCCAACCCCGGGAGTAAAAGAATACCAATCATCCATAAGAACAATGAACGAAGATATTTCTAATCTCAAACAAGGCCAAAGGCCGACAGGGATTGATATTCCAAGAAAAGTTGAGCAGGTTGTTTCTGTTCCCCAACCAATGCCCTCCAAACCGGCAATGCCAAGCCAACAATTCAAAGTTCCGAACGTAAATCTTGGTGAAACTCAGAAGACAGCTCCTATGGCACCATCAAAAGAGATTCCAAGATTTCCGTCAGCTCCGAAAGTAGAGCAAAAACCACAAATCTATGTTCCTCAAGAAGGACAAAAAGGCGGCAACCGCAATATGTTATTTATCGGAATTGGCGCGGTAGCTATAGTGGCAGGATTTTCATATTGGTTTTTTGTTTTAAGATCACCGGCACCGGAAGTTGTTATA
>Ga0209515_10004563_pt1 | contig 18624 bp, 16 predicted proteins | sample Subgroupgradi54m_FD_187454 | JGI IMG/M metagenome (GOLD analysis project Ga0209515, IMG submission 187454) | Subsurface groundwater microbial communities from S. Glens Falls, New York, USA - GMW60B uncontaminated upgradient, 5.4 m (SPAdes)... ...
CCCTTTTTCAGGTCGGCCAGCCGCGCCTGGGCCTGGCGCAGGCGCTCGGCGGCTTCGCGGAGGCTGGAAATCTCGGCGCTCTGTTCGAGGGAGAACAGGGAGGCGCCCGCTTCGATGCGCGCGCCCTTTTGCACCGCCAGTTTCTCGAGCCGGCCGGGCAGGGGGGCGGCGACATAGACGAATTCACCTTCGAGATAGCCTTGGAAACCGGTCGCGTCCCGCCGGGCGCAGCCGGCGGCGAGCATAATGGCGACAGCAAGCACCGTAAGGGCGCCCTTGGCGCAGGGGCGGGCATTCATCCCGGCAGCGTGGCACGCGGGCCGGCTGCGTCCAAGCGCAAAGGCGGCTCCTGCCAGTGGCGGTGGGGCGGACCGCAGCGGGTGCAAGGCGTTTTAGTCGGGCGGGTCGGCTCGCTGCATCTGCGTGGCGCACGCCCAGCGCTTGCTGCAGCCGATGCAGGTGGGGAGCAGATGCAAAGGCTGACGCCCCTCCGTCCCGGCGGCGTGGATATCGCGAAAAGCCAGGATGTCGTCGAAGCGATCCTCCCGCCAGTCATCGTAGCCGCAGGCGGCGGGAACTTCGCTCGCCTTCGGATTCCGGAAGGTTCCGAAGAGCACGTCCCACAATGGCAGGTCGGCGAAATTCTGGGTGGTGCGTTTCCTGATGCGGGAGGATGCGGCCGGCCGGATGAGTTTTGCGCCGCTGCAAAGCGAACCGGCGCAGAACTACCTCCGCGCCCAAGGACTGCCGACGGCGGATTTTGACAGCCTGGTTTTTGTGCCGGACTGGCAGCGACCCGTGGCCGGAGCCTATCGGTTGCGGACCGCCGGGGTGCTGGGAGCGGCGGACGAAGTCGGGGGGCTGTGGCGCGCGGTATCGTGGTTGCGCGTGGTGCCGGCGGCCGGGCGCGACGGCGTCTACAAATTTGTCGCGCGCTCGCGTTACGCCCTGTTTGGGAAATACCAGCCTACGCCGCTGCCCGAGCCGGAATGGGAGAGACGGTTTCTGTCGCACTGACCGGCGCGGCAAGAAAAAGGCCGGACGCGCGTCCGGCCTTTGAAAGGATCGTGGGAGGATTTATTCGCGGCCGTAACCGCCGCCGCCGCCGCGCTCGCCGCCGCGATAGCCACCACCACCACCACCACCGCGACCGCCGCGATAACCGCCGCCACCGCCGCGACCACCACGGCCACCGCCACCGCCACGATAACCGCCGCCACCACCGCCGCCGCCATCACCGAACGAACGGGGGGCGCGCTCTTCGCGGGGGCGGGCAATGTTGACCGCCAGTGCGCGGCCTTCGAGTTCATGCCCGTGGAACTTTTCGACGCCTTTCTGGGCTTCCTCGGCGTTGGCCATGGTGACGAAGGCAAAACCGCGGGAACGACCGGTGAACTTGTCGAAGATGATTTCAACGACACTGACGGTGCCAACTTGGCCAAACAGGGCCTCGAGGTCCTGGGCGGTGCTAGCGAAGGGAAGATTCCCCACGTAGAGCTTACTGTTTTCCATTTGATGATGAGAGCTGATGCTGTGCCTTACCGCCCGTCCCCGAAACTCGGATTTCAAATCATCACTGAACTCTGACGCTCACCTGACAATTTTCCGTAGCGATAGAATCTAACAAACAACCAACCCAACAACGCGCAGGCTGGCGGCGCGGGTATTTTAGGCAAGCGATTTATAGGCCAAGTCCATGCAAGTCACTGACGTGCAATCGTGGCGCCAGCCGCCGCCGATCCGGGCCTGGCGGTCGCCGGCTGCACCGCCGGCTGCACCGCTGGCTGCGGGCCGCGGGCCGGTGCCCGGAAACGCCCGTGTGCCAGCCGAAGTATTCCGATCACGCACCATCCCGCGCCGGCGCAACGGGGATCACTTTGGGGCGACTGCGGCGGCGAAAAACGGCGCGCGATGCTGCGGTCGCGCGGCCAGGGACGGCGCGGTCCCGTCCAAGGTGTGGGAATTGGAACGTGCGCAGGCGGCGCCTGCGACCGGACGAAGCGGGCCCGCGGGCGCCGCTTCAGGTCCAGCCCGCGTCCGTTGCGCGCACCACCAAGCCCGGACGCAGCGAACGTTCCGCCGATGCGCCGTGGCAAAAGCCGCAAGACAAAATTTGCCGATCTGCACCGATTTCTCCTCTGAAAAAACGCAATTCCCCTCTAGAAAATCGTTGCATTGCATCAGACGGGTTCTATGACGAATAGCACTATGGCTAAAAAATCCTCCCGTAAACCCAACGCCGCTTTCATGAAGCCGGTTACTCCTGACGCCGCGCTCGCGGCTGTCGTCGGTTCAAATCCGCTGCCCCGCACGGAAATGACCAAGAAACTCTGGGCCTATATCAAGAAGAACGGTCTCCAGGACAAAAAGAACAGGCGCATGATCAATGCGGACGCCGCGCTGAAGGTTGTCTTCGGCGGCAAGGGCCAGGTCAGCATGTTCGACATGACCAAGCTGGTCAGCAAGCACGTCTCCTAAGCACTCGCTTCAAGCGACTTTTTTTGAAACCGCCGTGGAGCAATCCGCGGCGGTTTTGTTTTGGCGACCCGGAAAGGATCGGAGTCCTGTAGGGGCGCAGTCTTGCTGCACCCTTCTTGCTTTCGAAGGCGCAGCAAGACTGCGCCCCTACCCATTATGATCGTTGCCGTGGACGTTGATGTCGCTTCGCTCGGTATCTTTCCTTCGTTCAGCCTGACCAACCGGATCGGTTCCCCCTCGATGTCAGTCCCTCCCCCGCTCCACCTCCGCGCCGTCCTCTGGCTGCTGCTCGCCAATTTGTTTTGGGGACTGAGTTTCCCGCTGATCAAGGCGCAGGTGCTGGTGCATCAGCAGATGCTGCCGGGCAGCAGCAACTGGTTCATCACGGCGGCCACGGTCGCTCCGCGTTTCCTGCTGGCCACGGTCGTGCTCTTGCTGGTGCTGGCCGCGAAGCTGCGCACCTTCACGCGCCTGGAAATCAGGCAGGGCGTGCTGCTCGGCACCACTGCCGCCAGCGGCATGCTGTTCCAGATCGACGGCCTCCAGTTTACTTCGGCTTCCGTCTCCGCATTCCTCACGCAGTTTTACGCGATCATGATTCCCGTCTATGTCGCGCTGCGGCTGCGCTGCTGGCCCTCGGGACTGATCCTGCTGTGCGGCGCCCTGGTGCTGGCGGGCGTGGCGGTGCTGGGGCGATTTGATTTTCACGCGATGCGGCTGGGGCGCGGCGAGATCGAAACGCTCGTCAGCTCGGTCTTTTTCATGATGCAGATTCTCGTGCTCGAGCAGGGCAGGTATGCCGCGAACCGCGCGCTGCCGGTCACGCTGGGCATGTTCGCGACGGCGGCGGCGCTCTTTTCGGTGATGGCCGCCGGCACCGCGGCGGCGCCCGGTGATTTGCTGGTGCTGTGGACCTCGGGACCGTGGCTGGGTTTCACGGGGCTGCTCACGTTGTTCTGCACCCTCGGTTCGTTCACGATCATGAACCGCTGGCAGCCCAAGATCACGGCGACGGAGGCGGGCTTGATTTACTGCGTCGAGCCGGTGTTTGCCTCGCTGATGGCGCTGTTCCTGCCGGCGCTGTTTTCGACCTGGGCGTTGATCAACTATCCCAACGAACGTCTCACCTGGCATCTGCTGGTGGGCGGAGGGCTCGTCACGCTCGCCAACGTGCTCATCCAGCTCAATCCGCCGCCGAAGCTCCCGGCGCGTTAAGGCCGGCGGCACTCCCGCCGGGGCTCCCCGGCTGATGTCAACGATTAGTTGACATGAGCGCCCTACCAGGCGGGGCGTTTTCCCGGCCGGCGCGCCTGCAGCCACTCCTGCAGCAGCAGGGTGCGCTCGGCGTCGGGCATCCGGGTGCGGCTGACAAAATACTCGTTCACCGCCTGCCGGTGCACTCCGAGCAGGCGGGCCGGCCGGGCTTTTCGCCCCGCCGCTGCAGGATCGATCGGGCTGCACTTCCTTCACCAGCCGGCGCCGGGTCGCAGCGTGGCCCCGCCGGCATGCCGGCGCAAGGTGCGGCGACGGACGGAGGCGCGCGCCGCGGGCGAAGGGATCTCCAGCAAGGCCGCGAAGGGCCGGAGACCGGCTGGGGTCGAATCGGAGGCCATGCTTCAAGGAGCCCGGGCCCACCGGCTGATGTCAACTAATAGTATACTTGGGGATCGGGGCGGGCTTGGTGGGGCATACCGGGTGGGACTGACCACCGAATGCGCACAAGGTCCGGCCCGGACCCGGAGCGGTCAGGCCGCGCGTCCGCGCACGGACGCCACCGCGCGCCAAGTGACCGCGCCGACGACGATCACGCCGCCAAACAACGACAGCGGACTTGGTTTCTCACCGAGAACCAGCATCACCCAGATGGGATTCAGGATCGGCTCGATCACGGGAATGAGCACGGCTTCCAGGGCGGTCACATGCCGGATGGCACGGACGTAGAGGAGATAGGCGACGCCCAGCTGGACGACGCCGAGCAGCAGCAGCGCCGCAGCGCTAATTCCCGTCAGGAGCGGGGCGGACCAGATCGCCGGCAGGCCGATGAGAAAACTGAAGCCATTGCCGAGGATGACCGACTCGATGGGCGAACCATCCTTTTGTTTCCGGAGCAGCATGATCATCGCGGCGAAAAACACGCCGCTGGCGATGGCAACCAGGATGCCCGCGAGATCGTTGAGCCGCAGGCCGTCATACAGGAACACTCCCATGCCGGCGAAGACGGCGAAGATGGTCAGCCAGTCGGCCCGCGTCGCGCGTTCGCCGAGCAGCCACGCGCCGAACAGGGCGACCCAGACCGGCGCGGTGTATTGGAGCAGGATGGCGTTCGCCGCGGTGGTGAGCTTGTTCGCGGTGGCGAACAGGACCGTGCACCCGGCATAGGCGAGGGCGGTGCCGAGCTGAAGCGGCGTCCAGGTGAACCGCAGGTTCCGGCGGCAGACGAGCAGCAGAAAAAGCGCGGCGACCAGCCCGCGGCCACCGGCGAGGGCGAGCGGAGGCCAGGCGACGGATTTCAACAGCACCCCGCCGAGGCTCCAGCACAGCGCGGCCGCCAGCAGCAAACCGACGGATCGGGTGTGGGCAGGATCTCTCACGAACCGTCACTCATGACGGAATTGTGCCGCATTGGAAATCCCGAAAGACCGGGGAAACGGCAGCACCGGAAATATTGTCGAGCGCACTGCAGAAAGTCCGCTTGTAGGGCCGGCGCTTGTCGCCGGGCCGCGTTGCTTGCAGACGGTCCGCCGGCAAGCGGCGACCCTACAGGCAACCGCCGGCCGGCTCAGGCCGCCTGCGCGACGGGCCGGGTGCCGGGGGCGGCGATGCACCGTCCGCCCGACACGCGCTCGCGATACGCGCGGGGCGCCGCGCCGGTGATGCGGTGAAACACACGGTTGAACTGCGAGAGGGACTGGAAACCGGCGGCGAAGGCGGCCTCGCTCACGCGCTGGTGCGGATCAAGCAGCAGCTGCTTCACGGTCTCGACGCGTACGCGCGCCAGATAATCGGTGAAGGTGAGACCGGTGCCCCGTTTGAAAACCTTGCAGAAGTGAAACTCGCTGACGTGGACCGCCTGCGCCACGGCCCGGAGGTTGAGGTCCTCGGCCTGGTGCTCGGCGATGTAGGCCCGAGCCCGGGTGATCACCGGGTTTTCCGCGGCGGTTTCCTGCACCATTACCTGATTGCTCAGGGCGGAAAGATGCTGGGCGAAAACCGCGAGGAGGTTCACCACCGACTCGTATTGCCGGCGGGCGAGGATGCGGGTCTGGAAATAGGCCGTCTCGAGCCGCCGGGCGTCGCCGAGCGAGCCCCAAGCGGCGAGTTGCCGGAGGACCTGGCGGAAGCGCGCCTTGGTGGGTGGCGTCAGGAAAACCTGCCCCGTCTGGAGGTAGCCGAGGATCTTGTCCCCGACGCGGACGGGCACGGCGGATTCGCTCAAGCCGGCAAAGCACTGCAGCGTGCGGGTGCCGAAGGAAGCTTCCTCCTCCACGCGCTGCTGGAGCTGCAGGCAGGCGGCGCAGGTCTTGTTGTTCTTCGCCATCAGAGTGCAGAAGGCGTTGGCCTGCTTGGAACCGTGCAGGGGAGACTGGAACGAACCCGCGGTGCGCAGGGCCATGGGCAGGCCGGTGGCGGTTTCGTAGGCTTTCTGGTAGTCGCGGAAAATCTCCGACTGGCGCAGATGGGCGGTGACATTGCGGGTGGAATCGTTCGCGGGAGCGAGCGGGGCGCGTGCGTGGGACACGTTCGTTTGCATGGCGTGAGAATAGCAGTGGCCGGCGGCGTTGGTAATTGGAGACGGGGCGGTATCTCGCTAAGGGATTTCCCTAGCCCGGGCTTTCAACCCCCGTTTGTCATTCTGAACGCAGTGAAGAATCCATTGGGATGATCGACAACGGATATCATGATGGATCCTTCGCGCGGCTCAGGATGACGGGTTTCGAGGGTCTCTGATTGGAAATCAACATCAGCTTGGTGGGCGCTGGCGGTCGGATCGGGCAGGTAGGCAGGCACGCTCCAGCCCCGCGCCGGCTTTCCGCCCTTGCCACTCGCGCCGGAGCGGCCCAATCCTGCGGGCGTGTTCTCCGACTACGCCACGTTGTCCCGGGAAGAGCTGATCGAGCGCGTGCGCGCCTTTGAGCGGGGGGAGGCCAAGTTCAAGGAGGAGTTGTTCGCGGCGGTGAAGGAATTGCGCGACGTCCGGGCGGCGCTCGACGAGCACTCGATCGTCGCGATCACGGACGCCGCGGGCCGGATCACCTTCGTCAACGACAAGTTCTGCGCGATCTCCCAATACACGCGGGAGGAACTGCTCGGGCAGGACCATCGCATCATCAACTCGCGGCACCACCCGAAGGAGTTCTTTCACGATCTCTGGTCGACCATCGGCCACGGCCGGGTCTGGCACGGGGAAATCAAGAACCGCGCCAAGGACGGCTCCCACTATTGGGTCGACACGACGATCGTTCCCTTCCTGAACGCTGCCGGCAGGCCGGTCCAATACGTCGCCATCCGGACAGACATCACGCACCGCAAGGCCGACGAGGCCAAGTTGCAGCAGTCCGCCACGGAACTGGCGGAGAAGAACAAGGAGATGGAGACCATCGTTTACACCGTGTCGCACGATTTGCGCTCGCCGCTGGTCAACGTGCAGGGCTTCGGCCGGCAGCTCAACCGGGCTGGCGAAAGCATCCGGGCGGCCGTCACCGCCGCCGCGGGCGGCCCGGTGCCGGCGGACGCGTTGCGGTCGCAGGTCGAGGTGGTCCTCCCGCAAGCCCTGCGTTTCATCAATGCGGGTGTGGCCAAAATGGATTCGCTGCTCACCGGCCTGCTGCAGTATTCGCGTCTCGGCCGCGTGACGCTGGCCATCCGTTCGCTCGACATGAACGCGCTGCTGGCGGAGATCCTCGCCAGCATGAAATTCCAGCTGGATGAGGCCGGGGCGGAGATCCGCGTCGAGACACTGCCCGCCTGTCTCGGGGACGGCGCGCACACGAGCCAGGTTTTCGCCAACCTGCTCGACAACGCGCTCAAGTACCGGGCGCCCGACCGGCCGCTGCGGGTGAGTGTCAGCGGCCGGGTCGAGCGCGGCCAGGCGGTCTACACGATCGCCGACAACGGCATCGGCATCGCCCCGGAGCACCAGGCCAAGGTGTTCGAGATTTTCCACCGACTCAACCCGGACGTCGCCGGCGGCGAGGGCCTGGGCCTGACGATCGCGCAGCGCGTGCTCGAGCGGCAGAAAGGCCGGATTTGGGTTGAGAGTGCGGTGGAAGTCGGCTCCACTTTCCATGTCTCGCTGCCGGCGGCCTAATGTGGCCCAAGCTGCCGGCTCCACGCATGAATCAATCTCCCACGATTCTGATCGTCGACGACGACGAAGGCCACGCCATTCTCATCCGCGAGAATCTCGAGATGGCCGGGCTGAAGAACCGCATGCAGCATTTCCGCGACGGCCAGGCGATCCTGGATTTCTTTTTCGACCGCAGCGGCCAGGTCCAGCGCGGCCACGACGGCACCTACCTGGTCCTGCTCGACATCCGCATGCCCAAGGTGGACGGCATCGAGGTGCTGCGGCGGGTCAAGGCGGACGCCGACCTGCGGAAGCTGCCCATCATCATGCTGACGACGACGGATGACACGCGTGAAGTCACGCGATGCCACGAGCTCGGCTGCAATGTCTACATCCAGAAGCCGGTCGACTACGACAAGTTCGCCGAAGCGATCCGGCGGCTCGGGCTGTTTGTGATGCTGCTGTTGGTGCCGCCGGTCGGGAGCAATTAGGCGGCTTCAAATTGGCCCATGAACCGTGCCGGTCATTCTGAGCGCAGCGAAGAATCCATGCATTCGCCGGTGGCATCCCGTTCGTGGCCGTGGATCCTTCGCTGCGCTCAGGATGACAATCCTGTTTGAAAACGTTCCTTAGTCCCGCCCCCGTGCCACCGCCGGACCCTGCCGCGAAAGTCCTGATCGTCGATGACGACGAGGGCCTGCTGCTGTTGATGGCGGAGGCGTTACGGACCGAGGGGCACGAGGTGGTGACGGCCGCGTCGGGCCGGGCCGCGCTCGAACAAATCGACCGGCAGGCCCCCGACCTGATGCTGCTCGACCTCAAGATGCGGGGCTTGGACGGCCCGACCCTGCTGGCCAAGATGCAGGAGGGCAAAACGCGCGTGCCTTTCATCGTGGTGACGGGCCAGGGCGACGAAAAGGTCGCGGTCGAGGTGATGAAGCGCGGCGCGCTGGATTACATCATGAAGGATACGGCGCTGCTGGACCTGCTGCCGGCAGTGGTCCGCCGGACCCTGGACGCCCAGGCGCAGGCCCGGGCCCTGGCGGCGGCCCAGGCCGGGCACCAGCGGCTGGAGCGCGAGGTGTTCGCCGCGGCCGAGCGCGAGCGGCATAGCATCGGCGCCGATCTGCACGACGGCCTCGGACAGTTGCTGACGGCCGTGGGCTTGATGTGCACGGCGCTCAAGGAGGAGACCGCCGTGAGCCAGCCGGCGGTCGCCAAGAGCCTGGAACAGATGAGCGGGCTGCTGCGCGAGGCCGTGGCACAAACCCGCTACCTTGCCCGCGGGCTGGTGCCCGTGGGCGGCGAACCCGACGCGCTGCAGATCGGACTGGCCGAGCTGGTCGCGCGCACCAACGGGCTGGGTGGAGTTCGCTGCGAGTTCGATTGCCGCAAACCGGTCCTGGTGGAGGATGCCGCCGTGACGGGGCATCTTTACCGCATCGCCCAGGAAGCGGTGAACAATGCGCTCAAACACGCGGGGGCGGGTCGCATCATGGTCAAGCTGGCGCAAAATCAGCAAGGGCTCCTGCTGGAAGTGAAGGACGACGGGACCGGCCTGGCGGAAAAACGGCCCACCGGACTGGGCATTGGCCTGATGCAGCATCGCGCCGGCGCGGTTGGCGCGAAACTGACCGTCGGGTCGCGCCCCCGGGGCGGCGTCATCATCACCTGCCAACTGCCCCTCACTCACTAAAGATCCCCGTGGCCAGCCTGGGAGCATTCACCAAAACAATTAACATGGCCAACTTTTCACCCGGTTCGGATTTCCCTGGTAGCTGCGAGCGTGCGCGAGTGGTCGACCGTCCACTCGCTCACGCTCGCGGCTACAGCCCAACCAAGCCGAAGCAAGTTTCAAGGTATCGGACCCCTCGCGCATGAGCCCGCGGCCTAAAAAAACCTCCGCTCCTGCGCGGCCCAATCCGGCGCCGGGCCCGGCCGCGCCGGCGCGCCGACGGATTCTCATCATTGACGATCATCCGTTCATGCGGGCCGGCCTGGCGCAGTTGATCGACCGGCAGACGGACATGCAGGTTTGCGGGGAGGCGGGCAATCCGGCCGAGGCCATCCATGAGCTGGCGCACTGCCAGCCGGACCTCGTGCTGACCGACATCACCATGCCGGGACGCAGCGGGTTGGAATTCATCAAGGACCTGCTGACCACCCACCCGAAAATGCCGGTGCTGGTGGTCTCGATGCATGACGAGGCGATTTATGCCGAGCGCGTGCTGCGCGCAGGCGCGCGCGGCTACATCATGAAGGAGGCCGGTGGGGAGAACCTGCTCGCGGCCATCCGCCAGATCATGCGCGGGGAAATTTATGTGAGTCCCGCGATGGCGGCCCGCATCCTGGAAAACCTTTCCGCCCGCCGGCCGCGCGGCTCCAGCTCCCCGATCGAGAAGCTGACGGACCGCGAGTTCGAGGTGTTCCGGCTCATCGGCCAGGGCAAGAGCACGCGGGACATCGCGGAGCAACTGCATCTCAGTCCCAAAACCGTCGATGTCCATCGCGGCCATATCAAGGAAAAGCTCGAACTGAAGGACGTCACCTCGCTCGTTCGTCACGCGGTGCGGTGGGTGGAAACGCAGAGCCTGGATGCGTGACGGAGGGCGTGAAATCCGGCAGGTTGAGGTTCATCCCACAGCCCGGCCGGTTTACACGGAGGATGCAGAGAACGCGGAGTTGTCGGATTAGACAGCATGGGCTGGGGCGGAGTGACTTATGGAATCGCCTCGGCCGCGCTGAACGAGGCAGGACCGACAATGGAACATGCCGTCTGTGAATTTTGGGTGACGGGGGAACCGGCGGGGTGAGGGTGCTTTCTAAGGGGGATGCACATTTCACCGAACATCAACAAGGTTGTCGGTTACCTCCTGATTGTCGGCGTGGTCGTGATCGGGGTGATCCTGGCGGCGGAGGTCTTGGAAATCGTGATCGAACATATTCGCGGCGACGTGGGGGACTAGCAGCCTGTCGGACTTGCCATGAAAATCTTACTTTCGAACGGAAATTTGCGGGCGAGCTTGGGGAGTTATCGGCAAAATCCGCTGCTCGCCATTCTGAGCCGTGCGAAGAATCCAGCGGCGTGCACGAATCCCTTCGCGCGGCTCAGGATGACCGGTGGCGGAAATGATCGGTTGGGCGCCAGTTTGAACCGCGGACGGTGAGGTCGCCGTGGCTCCAGGGATCCGATTCTATTTCGCCGCCTCAAAGAAAGCCGACAATACACGATTGGGAGTCAGCAGTTCGGGAAGGATTACGGGATCGGGCTTGCCGGGGGCGTAGACGAGGTTGAAGGGGACGGCGGAGCGGTTCCAGCGCGCGAGCTCGGCGGTGATCAGCGGGTCGCGGTTCGTCCAGTCGCCGCGGAGGAGGACGACGTTCTTCTTGCGCAGCTCGGCGAGCACCTCGTCGCTGTGGAAGACCGCGGCCTTGTTGGTCTGGCAGGTGGCGCACCAGCGGGCGGTGAAGTCCACATAGACGAACTTGCCCGCGGCTTGGGCGGCGGCGATGGCCTCGGGACTCCATTTTTCCCAAGTGACTTGATAGCTGCCGGCCGGCGCGATCTCGGGCGCCTTGGGCCAGCCGACCCAGAGTCCGCCGACCAGCAACGCGGCGGCGAAGATGCGTCCGGCCATTTGCCGGCCGGGCTTGCCATGGGCCTGGCCGAAGCGGCCGTAGGCCCACGCGGCCATCGCGACGAGTACGAAGCCGAAGGCGATCAGGAGCAGGGCATTGTCGTCGTCCTTCGTCTGGCCGGCGAGCACCCAGAGCAGCCAGCCGACGGTCGCGTAGAGCGGGAAGGCCATGAACTGCTTGAACGTTTCCATCCACGCACCGGGCCGGGGCAGGAGTTTTATGGCTTGGGGGAAAATCGAAAGCAGCAGGTAGGGCAGCGCGAGGCCGAGCGCGATGGCGGTGAAAATCAACATGGATTCACCGGCGGAAAACGCGGCCGAGAACGCGGCCCCCAGCGCCGGAGCCAGGAACGGTGCGCTGCAGGGCGTGGCGACCAGCACTGCCAGGGCGCCGGTGAAGAACGATCCGGCGAAACCTTCCTTTGATTGCAGGTTGCCGCCAACGGCGGTGGCGGAGAGGCCGACCTCGAAGAGCCCGCTCATGTTGAGGGCGAAGGCCAGGAGGAACACCGCCATGCCGAAGACGAAGTCGGGCGACTGCAATTGCGCGCCCCAGCCGAGCTGGGCACCGCCGGCGCGCAGGGCCAGCAGAATGCCGGCGAGCGCCCAGAATGAAAGCAGCACGCCGAGCGTGAAGACGAGGCCATGCGCCGTGATCATTTTGCGGTCGTTGCCCGACTGGTTGACGAAGCCGAGGATCTTGATTCCGAGCACCGGAAAAACGCAGGGCATGAGGTTGAGGATCAGGCCGCCCAGGAACGCGAGCAGAAGCGTCGCGAGCAGGCTGCCGGGAGCGTCCGGCGGGGTCTGGGATCCGGGGTCCGGGGGCTGGGGGTTGGGGTTTGAAGTGGTCTGGCCGCCCGGCGCGTTGGGGGCAACGTGCCCTACCTCAAAGGGCGCGTCGATGACGAGGCCGTCGTAGCCGGAGCCGGCCGACCAACCGTTGGCGGAGGCGAGGACGCCGGTGAGACGGGTGGCGGCTTTGTCTGCTGTGGAGTCAATGGGCAGCTCGATCACCCAGCCGCCGTTTTCCTGACGGACGACTCCGGGCTTGGCGTAGTCGGTGAAACCGTCGGCGGCGAAGAAATGCAGATCGGCCGGCTGGTGCGTGGTGCCGGGCCTGGGGGTCAGGCGCAGCGTGGCGGTGGTGGCGTTGTGCGCGGCCGCGACATTCCAGCCGGTGTTGGTGTCGGGCAGCCTGGTCAGCGCGGCCGCGAGCGGCTCGGTCCAGCGAGGATCGGCGGTTCCCGCGGCGGCGACCGGGAAGACGATTTCCAGTTTCGCGTCGCCGGGCATGCAGACATCCTTGCACATCAGCCATTCGGCGAGGGCGGCGAGTTTGACTTCCGTGCCGGGCCCGAGGTTAGCGGGGGGGAGAATCTCGACGAGCAGAAAGGCTTCGTCGTTGTAGCCGTTGCCGGTGATTTTGCTGGCGGTGTCTACGACGGTGTGGGGTGTCGGCCACTGGATCTCGCCGGCCTTGAAACCTTCGGGGAGGGTCCAGTTCAGCGACGTCGGATAACCCGTGCCCGGGGCGATCCAGTAACTGTGCCAGTGCGGTTCGTGTTGCAGGCGGAGGGCGACCGTGAAGGGTTTGCCCGGCTGGATGCTGGCGGCGTCGGAAACCAGCGTGGCCGTGACCGCGCCTTTTTTCGCCGGCTGGGAGTTGGCGGCGGGCACGAGCGAAGGCAGGACAAGCAGCCCAATCGACAGGCTCAGGGCAGGGAGCGAAAGCAGGCGGGGCAATTTCATCTGGCGGTGAGAGTAGGCCGGGGGGCGGTTTATTTCAAATGCGGAGGATGCTGCCCGCGAGATGCAAACACAAGAAGGCTCCGACCGTAACTTCATCCTTCGCCAAGCCTGCAGACGACGGGTGCCCGCCAAGTGCAGTTTGCCTGTCAGCCATAGCCTGCATATTTCACACTCCAACTGCTTTTGTTCGTGTGTTCGCGGATGCTCGCAGTGGGATATCATCGAGAATTGCTGGGATATGCAGGCTAAAAGCAAAACCGCCGGGCGGTTTTGCCGTTAGCCCGGATGGGCCCAAAAGCGGCAAAAGCAGGAAATATTTTCTCACAGGGTGTGGGTGGGCCGGAGAGGAGAGTGTGAAATATCCGGGATACCCAACGATGCAGTTGAAACCACGGATTACACGGATGGACACGGATAATCCAGAGACAGAACCAGCAATCAAAAGCAGATTCCGCTGCGCACCGGGGGTGTAACTGGAAGTGAAGTCAGCGCCCTTGGAGTAGCCACAGGCCTCCGATACTGTGGGATCGGGAAGAGCATGGGCGGAGCGCGAGTCAACTTCGGCAGGCAGGGACGCCTGCCGCTACGCCGGAATGACTCAAGCTGACTTCACTTTCAATTACACCCGCGCACCGGACGGTATGTCGATTGAGGTCCGCGTTTTGTCTTTAATGCCTTGATCCGTGTCTGCTGAAATCTGTGGTTAATTTCTTCTGAATTGATCCGGCTTAGAAGAGCGAATTGGCCACGACGCCGACGGCGGTGATGGGACCGGAGTCGCCCATGGTGTCGAGCGCCCGATCGGCCTTCTTTATGGTCGACTGTACGCTCAGGTAGAGGCTGTCGTCCGAAATCAGTTTGCCCAGCGTGCCCTGGCCGCTGTTGAGCTTCTCGGAGACTTCCTTCAGGTTGTTCACGGACAGCTTGAGGCTGTTGGCGGTCGGCTCGTCGTAGAGCAGCACGCCGAGGGCGCCCTTGCCGCTCTTAACGTCGGCGACGATGGTCTTGGTGTCGCTCATGAAGGTGCGGGCGTCGGCGGCGGCGGCCTTGATTTCGCTCACGCCGGCGAGCAGTTCGTCGTGCAGCTTCGGGTCGTTGATAAGCTTCCCCATCGTGCCGTCGCCGTTTTTGATCTTGGCCGTGATGTCCTGCAGGTTGCTGATGCTTTCCGTGAGCTTCGGGCCGTTGTCGGTGACGAGCTTGTCGATGCGGGCGAAGATGCCGCCGCCCTCGCCGCCCGTGCCCATGGATTTGCTGATCTCGCCCATCACCTGTTCGAGCTTGGAGCCGAGGTTGCCGAGCTGGCTGATGACCTCGCTCATGTCGACCGTGGGCTTGGTCTTGATCTCGTCCTGGTCCTTGAGCAGCGGGCTGCCGGGGGTGCCGAAGGTAATGCCGAGATAGTTGCTGCCGAGCAGACTGGATTGCTCGACGCTGGCCACGGCGTCGGTCGGGATCTTGACGCTGGGCTCGATCGCGAGCAAGGCCTCGACCCGGTTGCCGGCGAGCCGGGTGAGTTCGACGGCGCCGACCTTGACGCCGGCCATGCGCACCTCGTCGCCGGTCTTGAGGCCCTTGAGGTTGGCGAAGCCGGCCACGAGCGTGTAGCCTTCCTTCTTGAAGAGCCGACCGCCGTTGAGCGACTCGAACGTGATCCAGGAGAGCGCGAGACCGAGCAGAAAGAAGAGGCCTACGCGGATGCTTTGGGATGTATTATTCATGGCTGTTTTCCAGTTGTTTGAAGCGGGGATTCTTGAGGTCGATGACCGGGTTGAGAAAATTGGCGATGACAGGGTCGGCGGGTTGCTTGAAGTCGGCGGGTTTGCCGATGCCCCGGATGCGGCCGTCCATCATGAAAGCCATGCGGTCGGCGATGTTGAACGCGAGGTCGCGGTCGTGGGTCACGACCAGGCTGGTCACCGCCGTCTGTTCGCGCAACGTGGCGATGATCTCGGTGAGCGTGGCGGACATGACCGGGTCGAGTTCCGAGGTGGGCTCGTCATAGAGGAGCAGTTGCGGCTCCATCACGAGGGCGCGGGCGATGGCCACGCGCTTTCTCATGCCGCCGGAAAGATCGGAGGGGAAGAGTTTGGCGGCCTTTTCCAAGGAGAGGATCTGCAACGCGTGCATGACCCGTTTGCGGATGCCGGCTTCGTTGCACTGCCGGTGCTCGCGGGGATAGAGCGCGAGATTGTCGTAGACCGAAAGGGAGCTGAAGAGGGCGCCGGCCTGGAAGACGAGCGCAAGATGCACCTTGTTGCGGGTGTCGGGATCGGCGGCGTCGTATTCGCCGATCTTGACCTCGCCGCTGGTGGCGGTCTCGAGCCCCGCGATGTGTTTCAGGAGCACCGTCTTGCCGGAGCCGCTGGGGCCCATGAGGCAGAAGATTTCCCCGGGCTTAACCTCGAGGTCGATGTCCCGCAGCACGGTGGTCCGGCCGAATTTCTTGTTCAACTTGGCGACTGTGACGCCGAAGGTTTTGCCGACGAAAGGGGAGGCGGTGAAGGAGGTGGAGGAAGAGGTGCTCATGACATGAGAAGGGCTTTGGTGACGAAGTAATCGAGCACCAGGATGAGGATGAGGGAGGCGACGACGGCCTTGGTGACGGAGGCGCCGATTTCGCGCGGGCCGCCCCGGGTGTTGAGGCCGATGTAGCAGCAGACGAGCACGATCACGAAGCCGAACACCTCGGCCTTGATGAGGCCGTCGAGCACGTCGCGCGGCTTCATGTAGGTTTTGAGGGCGGTGAAGTAGGCCTCGGAGTCGACGGAGATGGAATGCGTGTATTGGCAGACCAGCGCGCCGCCATACCAGCCGCAGAGATTGGCGATGATGGCCAGCACCGGCATCATGACGGCGATCGCCGCCAGCCGGGGCAGGACCAGCATGCGCTCGGGCGGGATGTTCATCGTCACGAGGGCGTCGATCTCCTGGTAGACCTTCATCGAGGCCAGCTCGGCGGCGATGGCGGAGCCCACGCGGCCGGCGATCAGGATCGCAACCATGACGGGGCCGAGTTCGCGCGCCATGGTGAGGCCGACGAGTGTGCCGATGAACTGCTTGGCCCCGAAATTCTCCATGCTGTAGCCGCTTTGCAACGCGAGCACGCTGCCGATAAAGAAGCTGAGGATGGTGACGATCGGCAGGGAGGTATAGCCGATGAGATAGCACTGTTCCGTGAAGCGATGGAACTGGCGGGGCAGGGTCGGCAGGTATTTCAGCGAGCGCGCCAGCAGCAACAGGGTGCCGCCGATGTGGCCGGTGACGAGTTTGAGTTGATTCATGGCGAAGCGGCCGGAGCGGCCGGGGAGGCGAGTGGCAAACGAAAATCCAGCAGGGAGAATTTCCAGCGGCCGGTGGCGGGCTGTTTTTGCCAGGCCAGCAAGCCGCAGCCGAGGGTGACGCGAGAGCGTCCGGGCGTCGAGCGGCGGCTGAAAAGCGGGCCGAGGTGGAATTCCCTTTCGCGGGGGGATTTTTTCCAGCTCAACAGATTGAAGAGCACGGAATGGCGGGTGTCGCCGGGCGCGTTTTGCTCAAAACGATACAGGGCCAGCAGCGGAGTATAGAGCTGGCGGACCGGCTCATTGGTGGGGAAGAAAACCTCGAAAGGACTCAGCAATTGCAGTTGGCGGCGGCCGGCGCCGTTGTTCCATGAGCTCACCAGCGGCCAGACATGGGTCTTGCGGGCCGGGGCGGCCGCGGGATTGGTCGTGCTCCGCTGCGTCAGCGACCAATAGAGGAAGAAAAGGAACTGGTTCTTTTCCTGGGCGATGCCGGCGTCTTCCCACTGCGTGTGACGGTATACCGGCCAGGCGACCCAGGTCTTGTCATAGCCCTTGATGATGGAGTGGGTGTAGAAGGGGGCCCAGCGGTTGACGAAACGTTGGTCGCCGCGCCCCTGCACGAAAAACGGCCAGAAGTAGCGTTGTTCATCATAGCGATACGGCTCCGTGCGGTGGGTGTAGCCGAAGAAGGGCCACCCGTAGGTTTCGTTGATGTAGCCCGGGGCGATATCGCGGGTGTAGAAGGGCAGGGCGCCCACGCTCACCGCGGGCTGCGGCTCGGAGAGATTTTTCGCGGATTTGTAGAACAACGGCCAGAGGTAGAATTGGCGGTCGTAGTCGCCGGCCCGCCTCCGGTGGCCGAACAACGGCCAGAATTCAAAGCCCTGATGTCCGTCGCCGCCGATGAAGCGCAGGAAGGGCCAGGGGGCATGGGTGGTGTGGGCGCCGTTGTTGTCCACCCCGGCATACAGCGGAAACAGGACGAAATGAATTCGATCCTTGCCGAAGCGGCGCTTGACGGTGCCGCCGAGGGGAAAGAGCGCGCGGTAACTTTCCGCCGGCTCGCCGCTGTCGTGGGAAAAATAGAACGGCCAGACATCGATGCTGCGGGCGGCCGGGCGGCCCGGGTTCTCCTCCCGGCGAAAATTAACCAGCGAGAAGAAACTGAAATACCGTTCGTCTCCTTCCTTTTGCCACGTGAAAAACGGATAGAGCAGCCGGGTGGTTTCGCGCGAACCTGACCGGGTATGCAAATAGAGCGGCCGGATGCCCTGCAGTTGCGAACCATCCTCGGAGGTTTTCGTGAACCCGAAGGGGACCCCGTATTCGCCCGACGCGATCGTGCCGTCCGGATTCACCTGTTGGACGAAAAAAGGCCAGACGTTGCGTTCCCTGCCATGCCCGGCCACGCCGCCGGCAAGCGCAGCAAAAACCAGCCAGACGGTCAGTCGGGAAATCATGCTTGGTGGATTGTAAGGCATTGCCTTTGCACGACACGGGAGCCAGTTAGGTGGCTGGCTCCAATACGGCGAACGGAGAGAGTAAGTGCCTCCCGTTGGCGTGCAAATGCTATGTTACAACCGCTTCCAATAACAAGTGTTCCACCCGAAATTCCCGGCGGGCCGGATTTTCCAGCGAATGGGATTCTCCCCTCATGCGCATAACCGGCGGTCAGGCTCGCGGCATCCCCTTGTGCCTGCCCAAGGGCGACGCGGTGCGTCCGGCGACCGATGCGCTCCGGCAGGCGGTGTTCTCGAGCCTGGCGGCCCGCGTGCCCGGGGCGCGTTTTCTGGATTTGTTCGCCGGCAGCGGGGCCTATGGCCTGGAAGCGCTCAGTCGCGGCGCGACGGGCGGAATGTTTGTGGAGAAGCATGCCCCGACCACGGCTTTCATCCGTCGGAATATCGCCGCGGTCTGCAAGAGCCTCGCTCGCGCCGCGGATGATCTGCAGGTCGTCACGGCCGACGCCGTCACGGCTGCCTGGGGCGAGCCGGCGGAGCTCGTGTTCATCGATCCGCCTTACGCGAACATTCGGGAACTGGCCCCGGGCCTTTTCCAACGGTTGTCGGGGTGGCTGGCGGGCCAGGCCGATCCGATCGTGGTGTTCGAAATGCCCGGTGAAATCGAGCTCCTGCCCGAAGGTTGGACCTGCGTGAAACGTTTGGGCAAGGGATCCCGGCAGCCG
>Ga0209515_10004564_pt1 | contig 18622 bp, 19 predicted proteins | sample Subgroupgradi54m_FD_187454 | JGI IMG/M metagenome (GOLD analysis project Ga0209515, IMG submission 187454) | Subsurface groundwater microbial communities from S. Glens Falls, New York, USA - GMW60B uncontaminated upgradient, 5.4 m (SPAdes)... ...
CTATTATCAATGTACACAAAGGCGATCTCAATGTTGCTAGTACTTTAAGTAAGGGAACTACAGTCACTATAACTCTTCCCCGTGTTAAGAATTCTTCATAACCTCTTAAGTAAATCTTCATAATTGGTTTCCTATACTTAACCTAAATAAGGAGGTGATCATCATGAATACCATCGATACTATTCAAACCAGCCATGCAGAGCATGCTCAAGGGCAAAGTAGTACTCTACTTTCAGCCCGTACACTTGGCATTTGTCTTGCTCTTGCTGCTCTTGCCATTGCTGCGGTTACAATATTCAAAATATCACTTTCGACACTTGGATTTGCAGCCATATTGTTGGTTTGTCCATTGCTTCATGTATGGATGATGAGAGATGGCGGTCATAAACATTAGGAATTCTTCATGCTTAACTCACAGCACTCAATGACATATGAACTACGACTACGGAAACTGGTTATTAGTACTTGCGAACATTCTTATTTTTCTTTACTTTATCAAAAGTGCGTTTAAACCGAGGACAAAGACAGATTGGACAACCTACAAGATATTTGGTGCATTTATCGTTGCGTTGTTTGCTGAAATGTATGGTTTTCCGCTCACAATTTTTCTTATCACTTCACTCTTTGGTAATAAATTCCTGAATCTCGACTTTTCTCATGACAATGGTCATCTTCTGAATAAAATAGTAGGAATCAGTGGTGATCCACATTTCAGCTTTCTGCATATTTTCAGTAATATCCTCATCATAGGAGGATTAATCCTTTTAGCCAAAGCCTGGGAAATACTCTATAAATCACAAAAGGCACATCGACTCGCTACAACCGGTGCCTATCATTACATCCGACATCCTCAATATTTTGCTTTTATTCTTATTATTATCGGATTTCTTCTTCAATGGCCAACGCTAATTACCCTTCTTATGGCTCCCATTCTTATTGTCCGTTATATCCGACGAGGTCATGCTGAAGAAAAATTTATGCTTACAAAGTACGGTACTACTTATGAGATATATAAAAAAGAAACTCCCGGCTTTTTTCCATCGGTGAAATTTCTATTTGAAAATTTCCTTAGGAAATTCAGTATAACCAAAACATGAGAGAAGGACTATGGAAAACGGTCCCGTTTATACAAATGGAGAAAAAAAAGAGTATTCCACCTCTTTATCTTCAACAGATAAAGTTCACGACCTTGAACCAATCAGAGGAAGCATCTAGCCTTTGATCACATTAAATTTTCATAAAATCTTCATGAAGATTCAGTATAATAAAAGTTATTGACCGAATAATGCAAAATAACTACACTATGTCGTAGATACACTAACATATGAAACACGATCATCATATTCAGTATCCTACATCGGGTAAAACCTACACTTGCTCCATGCATCCAGAAGTTATCTCTCAAAAGTCAGGTACTTGTCCAACGTGTGGCATGCAATTGGTAGAATCCCAAAGACAACTTGATGAACATGGCATTCATCAAGGACATAGCATGAAGTCTGTTTCGCTGATGTCTTTTTGGGAAAAACTTAAGATGAGTATGACCATCATTGTCGCTACCAATGCAGTGCTTCTCAATAGAGTTGAAAAAGATTTAGTGACTGTATAAATTTCAAGTGTGATACTCATAGAATCTTAATAATTGCTTTGGTAAGCTAACGTTTATTAGTAATATATTCTTCATTTCACAAATTGTATGTTTAAAACAACTGTTCCGATCAAAGGCATGCACTGTAGGTCTTGTGAATTATTAATCGAAGGAGAATTATGTCAAATTCCCGGTATCAAAAACGTTGAAGTGAATCATGCAAAAGGACAAGCAGGTATTTACCATGATGGTCAGCTACATGCTCAAGCGGTTGAACAGGCCATAAAAAACGCTGGGTATGAAGTTGGGATAGCAGACAAGAAACCATGGTTTACAAAAAACATATATGTGTATGAACAGCTGTTGACTTTTTTCCTGGCCATTTTTTTTGGGTATATTTTACTAGACACATTTGGCATTAAGATCACCACTCCGGCTGTGGCTAATCACCCCTCTTCCTTATTTATTGTCCTTCTCATCGGGCTTACTGCGGGATTCTCAACCTGTATGGCTCTGATTGGTGGACTGGTGTTGGGAGTCTCGGCTCGATTTGCGGAAAAACATCCCCTTGCAACGCCAATGGAAAAATTCAAGCCACATCTTTTTTTTAATGCGGGAAGAATAGTTTCCTATATTGTTTTCGGCGCAGTGATTGGACTTGTCGGATCATTTTTTCAACTTTCAGGATTTGGTTTAGGACTTCTTACTGTAGCAGTAAGTCTCGTCATGCTTCTGATGGGTATTCAACTGACAGGCATCTCTCCCCGGCTGGAACATGTAAAAATTACCTTGCCTTCAAGCATTGCCAGACGCTTAGGAGTTCACAAACAACAAAACGGAGAATATAGCCATACGAATTCTGCCATCATGGGCGCCCTTACATTTTTTCTTCCGTGCGGCTTTACCCAAGCCATGCAGCTTTATGCAATGACGACGGGAAATCCTGTGTCGGGTGCACTCATTATGGGAGTATTTGCCATAGGTACTGCCCCTGGACTTCTGGGTATCGGTGGTCTTACTTCAATAGTAAAAGGAGCGTTTGCCCAAAGTTTTTTCCGTATAGCAGGGGTTGTGGTAGTTTTGCTATCGCTATTTAATCTGAACAACGGATTAAACCTTTCAGGCATAAATCCCCTCTCACTCAATTTGAGAGGTACCCCAAACGTTTTAGCTGCTGCTGATACCACCATTCAGCTTGAAAATGGCAAACAAGTTATAAAGATGATCCAAGATGCACGTGGCTATAACCCGAATTCATTCATAGTGAAAAAAGATGTACCTGTGCGTTGGATTATTGATTCTAAAGATCCAAACACCTGTTCTGCAAGTATCGTATCCGATAAGCTGGGTGTCCGCAAAAATCTTCATCCAGGAGAAAACGTCATAGAATTTACTCCCAGTGAGATAGGAACAATTCGATTCACCTGCAGCATGGGTATGTTTGCAGGTGTATTTAGTGTGGTTGAACAAGGAAATACTGCTGTAGCAAAGACAAACGTCCTTGTGGCTTCCGATACCAAACAAATAAATGCTCCAGCAGGCGGATCATGTGGAACAGGAGGATGTGGTTGCGGTACACGATCAAAAGCGAATACCACAACAGTCCAAACAACACCGGTAACTGCAAAATCCGCAGATGGTGAACAAATAATTCAAACTACCTACACAAAAGATAAAGACATTTCACCCAATGCATTTACGGTTAAAATGGGTCAACCGGTTCGTATGGAAATTGACGTCAAAGACAATGGCTCAGGATGCATGAGTACGATTACAATTCCGCGCTTAGTAGATGATCCCAAGTTTTTAGCAAAGGGACAAAAAATTGTTTTTCAGTTTACCCCATCAAACACAGGTGATTATCCCATCACTTGTGCAATGGGAATACCACGAGGAGTTATAAAAGTTATTTAACAAGAAAGGATTTATATATCAACAACACTACTACAACGACCGTATCCATTTCAGGTATTACCTGTGATGCCTGTTTAAAACTCATTAAACGCAGAGTCGGCTCAATAAGTGGTGTTTACGACGTGGCTGTTGAGCCAACAGGCGTGACAACTATTATCGCTGATAGATCATTGTCAAACAAAGAGATCGCTCAAGTTCTAAACGGAACTAATTATAAAATTAATTAAACTATTCTACCTATGAAACAATCATTACAAGTAAAGATTTCAGGTATGCACTGTCAGTCTTGTGAACTTTTGACAAAAGATGAGTTGTCTTTACTTAACGGTGTTAGTGATGTTGAAGTGAATTATCAAAAAGGTGAAGCAAAAATTTTGCTTGATACAAGCGCCAGTTCAGAAGCAGAAGTAATTGCTGCAATCAAGCGAGCCGGATATGAAGCGGTAATTGAACAGGGTAAATATAATGGAATTGCCGGAAATAGTGTAACGACTGATACAGTAGTCAAAGCCTTGGGCAAACCGGTGAAAATTGTCATCGAATCAACTATTGAGGCCGAGGGAAAAGTGTGTATTGACGAACACGGTAAACCATACTTTGATGGAACAATTAGAAATAATAAAAAGACCAATCTATCAGTACCACAGGGAGTAAGAGAGTCACCGAAGTTTCTTCAGCAATTGCTTGATACAGTAAACATTTCTAATATTATTGATCATATTTCATATTCGAGTAACGGACATGCTCAAAATATCAAAAGTGCATTATCTATTCAATCTACTCAAGTAGATGAAAAGGATGCTTCATCTAAAGAAGTCCAAGGGAAAAAACGCGTCTCCCTTTCGTTATCCGGCATGCACTGCTCATCGTGTGCTTCTCTCATTGAACGATCTCTCAAGAAAGTTGAGGGTGTAATAAGTGCAAATGTGAATTTCCTTGCAGAAAAGGCGATGGTTGATTATGAAGGAGCAAAAACTGACATGACTCTGCTGATCAAAGCAGTTGAAAAAACAGGCTATAAGGCAAGTCTTGTTGATAGCACTGATAGCCAATTTGAAACTCGTAAACGGCAAAAAGAAACAAAACTACTTTATTCAAAATTTGTCTCTAGTCTTATTTTGAGTTTCCCGCTGCTTTATTTTATGCTGTTTGATTTCTTTCCTTTTATACCGGGAAAAGCATTTTTCCTACCGTTTATGGGTATCGTTTCTTTTATTCTCGCTACCCCTGTGCAATTTATCTTAGGTGCGGGATTTTATAAAGGGATGTGGTCAGCGCTTCGGATGAAAACGTTTAATATGGATAGTCTCATTGCCATCGGCACATCGACTGCATATTTTTATAGTGTCATAAATTTCTTTAAATATTTTGCTTTAACCGGCTCACCTCTGTCTATAACTGCTGAAAAAATCCCAGAGCTGTATTTTGAAACTTCAGCATTCTTAATTACCTTTGTCCTTTTAGGCAAATGGCTTGAACTTCGGGCAAAGGGAAAAACATCGGATGCTATAAAGAAACTCATGGGACTGCAAGCAAAAACTGCACGGGTTATCATAAATGGCAAAACAGAAGATGTGCTTCTTGATAAAGTTATCAAGGGCAACGTCATTCTCGTTCGACCAGGAGAAAAAATCCCCGTTGATGGAAAAATTATCAAAGGATCCTCAAGTGTTGATGAATCAATGATTACCGGTGAAAGTATTCCTGTTGAGAAAAATGTGGGAGATATTGTGGTTGGATCAACAATCAATAAAATGGGCAGTTTTGAATTTGTGGCAACTCGCGTTGGCTCTGAGACTACTCTTTCACAAATAATCCGTCTGATTGAAGAAGCACAGGGCAGTAAAGCACCCATTCAAGCTGTCGCCGATCGAATATCAGCATGGTTTGTCCCGGCAGTTATCACTATAGCCGTCGCAACATTTATCATCTGGTACTTTGCTTTAGGAGCATCGTTGTCATTTGCACTGATGGCATTTACGGCAGTCATCGTCATTGCCTGTCCATGTGCACTTGGTCTTGCCACACCAACAGCGCTTATGGTAGGGACAGGAAAGGGAGCTGAACACGGAATACTGATAAAAGGCGGTGAACCGCTTGAAAAAGCCTGTAAAGTGACTGCTATTGTCTTTGATAAAACAGGTACGCTTACCAATGGAAAACCAATAGTGACTGATATAGATAGTTACAGTGAACTAGATGAAGATGATGTTCTCACTCTCGCTGCAAGTCTTGAAAAGTCATCTGAACATCCACTTGCTGAATCTATCGTTGCCTATGCCAATGAAGAATCAGTCACACTTTCAGAAATTGACCAGTTTAAAGCAATTGCCGGACATGGTGTGGAGGGAGTTATAAACGGTGAAAAATACTACTTAGGAAACAGAAAACTCATCACCGATGTGGCCAATTTAGATGCTGACAAGGTAAATAGAAAACTAGCAAGATTAGAAGAGCAGGGAAAAACTGCTATGTTGCTGGCAAGCAGCAAACAAATTCTTGGTGCAATTGCCGTTGCTGATACTGTGAAAGAAACAAGCAAAGATGCCGTCGATGGCTTAAAGAAAAGACATATAGAAGTCTACATGATTACAGGTGATAACGAGCGAACTGCCCAAGCGATAGCCAAACAAGTCGGTATCACTCATGTTCTTGCACAAGTTCTACCAGAAGATAAAGCGAGTGAAGTGAAAAAGATACAAAATGACGGTCATATCGTGGGGATGGTTGGAGATGGTATTAACGACGCACCAGCTCTTGCTCAAGCTGATCTGGGTATTGCGATGGGATCAGGAACTGATGTGGCTATGGAGGCTGGAGGAATTGTGATTGTAAAGAATGACTTACGAGATGTTGTAACAGCGATTAATCTTTCTAAAGAAACGATGGGCAAGATTAAACAAAATATGTTTTTTGCCCTCTTTTACAATGTCATTGGTATCCCAGTAGCCGCGCGAGCGCTTACTTTTATAGGGTTTGTCTTAAGACCCGAGCTAGCCGGTCTGGCAATGGCGCTCTCATCAATTTCTGTGGTGAGCAATTCTTTAACACTGCGCTATTTCCGTCCGGGAAGACGTAATTATGTCTCTCTAGCAGCGCCGCTTGTCATGGCTATTTTCTTTACACTCATTTTTGCAGGATTTGCCAAAATTAGTTCAACAATGGCAACTGCAGTGAAATAACGACATGAAAAGGAGGTTTTTTATGAAATCACACAAAATTCAAACGAGCAGTCCCGATCGTCTTATTTTCTACATTATTGGCGGTCTTATATTGCTTGCTCTTGTATTTATCGGCATTTTCTCCCTCAGTGAATCAAAACAGGCACAGGGAGCAGCAGCTCTTGTCTCATATACAGTCAACGATAATGACAAACCAAAAGTTGAAGCGTCATCTTCGTTTGCAGATTTGGGAAACATGAAGGTAAAAGATGAAAAAACCGCAGAATTTACAATCGTAAATAAGGGCAGTAAACCGCTTCAATTATTTAAAGTAAGTTCTTCATGTGATTGTACATTTGGACAAATAACGATAGAAGGGAACAAAAGCCCTGAATTTGGCATGCACTCAAAAAATAGCTGGGTGGGAAGTCTTGAACCAGGAAAAACTGCAAAAATCGCTGTCGTCTACAGACCATTTATCATGCCGGTTAAAGGAGTAATTACTCGTGATGTTTATGTACAAACTAATGATCCGCAGCAACAGCAACTTACCTTTACTGTCAAGGCATTCGTTGAGTAATTATGAATACCAACCTTTTATTCGGCGTATCCCTTACAGCATCTTTTTTAGGCGGGATGGTTGCACTTTTTGCCCCATGTTGCATCACCTTTCTTTTTCCTTCATATTTAGGCACGATATTTAAAGAAAGGAAAAGAATTGTTTTTCTGACCCTTGTTTTCGCTCTCGGTCTTGGCTCAATTCTGGTTCCCGTGGCATTGGGAATGAAAATCATTGTCTCGTTCTTTGATCAATTTCATACGACCACCTACCTATTAGGTGCTCTCTTTATGTTTATCTTAGGCCTGATGACACTCTTTGATAGCAAGCTTATGCTTCCACTGCCTCACTTCACTATGCCAACCAAAACTACAGTTACATCAACATACATTCTCGGGCTATTTTCCGGTATTACCTCATCATGCTGCGCTCCAGTGCTTTTTGGTGCGATTACACTTTCATCACTATCTCCAACCATTTTTTCCTCTCTCATTGTTTCTGTGATGTATGTCCTGGGAATCGTATTTCCACTATTTTTTCTTTCATTATTTTATGAAAGAATCACTAATCAATACCTCTACAATGTGAAAAGACGAGTTGAAAAACCACTCAAATTTCTTGCAGCGCTTACCTTTATGATTTCAGCCATTATTATTTCATTTTTAGCCCTCACTGATGGAATAAAAATGGGAGACAACATGGCCTATGGAAATCAACTCAGATCGTTTATATTTGCCATTTCATCGAGACTTCAAAATCCTTTTCTTGATGTCTTGGTGCTTATTGCGATTATTCTCTTTTTTAAGATCATGCTAAGGGAGGCTCACCATGAAAATAAAAAGGAAGATTTTAAAAAATAAAAAATATTTTTTGGGTTTAGCCACCGGATTTTTACTTGCACTACTTACTTTAAAGCTCATACCTCTTTTATCAGTAAAAACTAGTACTATAAATATCAGCTTACCATTTATAGCAAAACGTGCACCAACTTCTACTCCTGATCCAAAGAATCTAGAACAGGAAACTACGAAAGAAGTACTCCCTGATAAAGTCAATCTGGGGATTCATTTCGGTGATGCGATAACAAAGATGATTACTTACGGGGCAATCGATAAGGAAAAATTCCTCAAACTTTATGAAGCAAGAGGTGGTATCAGCCAAGAAGAAAAAAGGCTTCTCAACGAGCAATCAGACCAAGAAACTATGGTAACCCGCGGAAACGCGGGACTAATTCTTAATCTTCTCTGGCCGCTTGGAATTGCAAACAAAACAAATGTATTAGCTGAAGGACCGATGGGTACGAAGTACAAAAAAGATGTAGGAAATTTTGCCTCAACAGGTGGTTGGACTGTTGGTCGGGAGGGTGGAGGAAAATTGTTTAATCGCTTCTCGATTATTCAACTTAATCCCGAACAAGAAGCTGTTGTTAAAGAGATTGCAGAAAATATTTATCGTCCCTGCTGCGGCAATAGTACATACTTTCCCGATTGTAACCATGGAGCTGCAATGCTTGGCTTTATTGAGCTTGCAGTATCACAGGGCATGAGTAAAGAAGAAATCTACAAGAAGGCTCTGCTACTTAACTCATATTGGTTTCCGCAGACATATACTGAATTAGCGATCTATTTCAAAACCAAGAAGAGCATACCATGGCAAAATGTAGATCCGAAAGAATTGTTAGGAGCAAATTATTCAAGTGGACAAGGTTATAGAGCAATTAATAAAGAGTTACAAGCCGAAGGTCTACTTCCTAAAGTTGAAGGTGGCGGAGGTTGCGGAGTATAACGAAGGAAAGGATAGAATGAAAAATTTTTCTCGCATTCCTAAAGAATATCTTTTTCTGGGCATTGTCCTTATTTTGATTGCATTTGTAAGCATTTCAGAATTGGCAAAGCCTACACTTTTGACTTCGAATAGAGAAAATTCACCACAACAAGCTCAGGCACTTAAAAAACAAGAAAAAGAAGAGAACAATGTAACTGTTAGTCTAGAGTACCTTCCTGAGAAATCAGACAGCACAAAGACTGTCTTTGCAATCGCACTCGATACTCACTCTGAAAACTTAGATGGATTTGATTTTCAAAAAGACATCTTTCTGGGAAAAAATGGCGAGGATAGTCTGCCCATTTCGGTAAACCAATCGGGAAGCGGCCATCACAAAAAAGCCGAGGTCACATTCAAAAGAACTGCTTCCCCTTTTGTTATTGTGCTTAGTAAGCTCGCAGATGTATCTAAACGTGAGTTTCAGTTTTAAATCTTTAAAGGGGGTGAGAAATCATGAAGCATGAACCATCTGCTACAGCGAATGCGGTGGGTGTCACTACAGCGATTGTATATGTGATATGTCGAATATTAGTGAGTTTATTCCCTGATCTCATGTTTACTATTGCTCAATCCTGGTTTCATGGAATTGAATTGAGCCGATTGGGTTCTTGGAATTTGACAATTTCATCATTCCTAACTGGCTTAGTCTCATCGACAATTACCGCATGGCTGATCGGCTATCTTTTTGCAAATGTATATAACTATTTTGCTAAAGGAAAGTGACACAGGATGAAGTATTTTCGATCTTTTTTAGCAGGGTTAATAGGTTCTATTGCGCTGCTTGCATTTTATTTTATTACGATGCGCCTTCTTGCGGGTACGTGGGATGCTGCATGGTCTCAATTTGAAAAGTTATGGTACTACATGATTCCTTTGAGTGCAGGTTTCGGCGTACAAGTTGGTCTCTACACCATGCTGCGAACTAGAGTAAAAAATGCCGGTTCACAGCGTGTCATGATGGCAAGCACAACGACATCAACCGTGGGAATGATTGCTTGCTGTGCTCACCATATAACTGATGTTTTACCGATTCTTGGTTTGTCAGCAATTTCTTTATTTTTAGTGAAATTTCAAGCGCCAATTCTTTTTCTAGGCATAGTATTTAATCTCTTTGGGATAATCCATTTAATGGGTAAAGTTGAGAAATTACAGCAACCCACGAAAAATTAGCTGGAGCCCGTCGAAGCGGGACTAACATAATGACTTTCGACATTTTTTGTAAACTCCTAGCCATGACCCATGCAAAAAAGAAACAGGTGGCTTATCTGTTCCACCTAGCAGGTGGTAATACATGAACTTTATATTGGTCAAACGAATAATCTTCAGAATAGAGAACAAAAAAGGCCCCTTGAGACTAAAAAAGGTTGGTGAACTAGTGTTTGGTTTTAATGAGGATGATCCTTCTAAAAAGGCTAAAAATAGTAACATCTCACGTTTCCGACACAACCAGGCTGAAATTTGACTACCTCCTCATAATTCTGCTAGCGTAAATAGTCCATGTCACTGCCCAATGATTTATCTTCACGTTCCCAGGGAGAACTCATTCGCATCATTTATGAACAACGTGATCAGATCGAGGCATTAACAGTACAGGTAGCAGAACTTCGGTCACAGATCAAAGGACAGGGCCCAAAACAAGATAGTCCTCCCTCATGGGTAAAACCCAATGTGAAGAGAAAACGTACAGGAGAACGAAAACACCGCACTGAGGGATATGCTCGTACACTTGATATGCCAACCAAGCGCGTCTTTCACTCCTGTGCTGTTTGTCCTGACTGTGGAGGACTCTTGGGAACACCTAATGTTTCATATACGCGGCAAGTCATTGAGATACCAGAAACACCCGTTGAGATTACCGAACATGTGATCTTTAAACGCTGGTGTTTTTCCTGCAAGAAACGAGTTGTGCCAACGGTGAATTTCCAGGGGATTGTTGTAGGACAGCATCGGTTTGGTATTCGGCTCATGGGATTAGTGAGTCTGCTCAAAGAAGCCTGTCGACAACCCATAGAAACGATTCAATCGTATCTCGATATTGTCCACAATCTGCATCTGTCCCAAGGGGCATTAATCAACATGTTACATACGGTTGCAGAAAAAGGCAAACCCACCTATGATCAGGTCAAACAAACGATCAGAGAAAGTTCATGTGTCCATGCGGATGAGACTGGTGGACGGGAGAATGGCAAGAATCGGTATACATGGAGTTTTAGTACTCCAGATGTGCAGTTTGTGGTCTATGGGAGGAGGAGAAATCAGGAGGTTGTTGCAGACGTTCTTGGAGAAGAGTTTGAAGGGGTATTGGTGACTGATTTTTACACCGCATACAACATCTATGCCGGATTTCACCAGCGATGTTGGGTCCACTTTCTTCGTGACATCCACGACCTCAAAACACAACTGAAAGGCAGACATCCACCATTGAACGTATGGGCCAAAAAGGTCAAAGTGGTTTATGAACAAGCCAAAGCCTATGTAGGACCAAATCGATCCCTTCCCGTTGGTAAACAGGAACAAGAACGGATTGCCAAACAACAAGTATTTCAAGATCAACTCCGCCAGATTTGTGAACCGTATCTGACCAGGGAGTCACCCATGAGTACCTTGTGTGGACGGGCAATCAGTTATCTATCAGAACTGTTTGTGTTTGTTCGCTTTGCCTCTGTTCCCTCAGACAACAATGCGGCAGAACGAGCAGTACGTCACCTGGTTATTGCACGAAAGATTTCAGGAGGAACACGGTCAGCCAAGGGGTCAGAAACCAAATCCATTCTTGCTTCTCTGTTTGGAACATGGCGATTACAGCAGAAAAATCCTCTACAAGCCTGTCAACTTCTTCTCTCTTCATGTCCGTAAACGTGAGTTGTATCTATATTTATATCCGCTTGACAGAACTATAAATTTGTCATAAAGTTATCATAATATGGCCTTAACAGTCAAGCCTCTAACGAACAAACAAAAGGATGCGTTGGACTTCATAAATTCCTTTATGCACAAAAAAGGATACGCCCCTTCTTTGCGTGAATTAGCTAAGTTTTTAGATACTGAAAATTTGAGCACCGCACAATATTACGTTGAAGAGTTGGAAAAAAAGGGTTATCTGAAACGAAATCCACATAAAAATAGAGGTATAGCACCAATTACTCAAAAACAAATCATCCCTTTACTGGGTTTTATAGCCGCTGGTGAACCAATAGAACCAATCGAAAACGCCGAACCCATACAAGTACCCAATAATATTAAACTGAGACCGAATCAGTCCTATTATGCCTTAAGAGTAAAAGGTGACAGTATGATGGATATGGGAATCCTCGATAACGACGTCGTTCTTGTTAAACACCAAATGACAGCAGATATTGGAGATACAGTAGTTGGAATTACGGAAATAGGGGCAACGTTAAAAGTTCTAGGAAGAAAAGATGGAAGAATAATCTTACAACCAAGAAACTCAAATTATGAAATAATTATTCCAAAACAATTAGAGATAAGGGGTAAATTTATAGGTTTAGTTAGAGGTAGTTTTTAGTTACGATTAAATAAGTAATATGAATAATGTAACAATTACTCAATTAGTCGAAAAGTATAAATCTAATAGAGAAACTTATTTAACACCCACCTACAAAGAGGCGCAATTAAGAATTGACTTTCTGGATCCTTTCTTTGAATTATTAGGTTGGGATATCAAGAATTCCAGTGGTAAATCTACAAATGAAAGAGAGGTGTTGGTTGAAGAATCGCTTAAAGAAGATCTTTATTCGACTACAGAAAAACCTGACTACACATTTCGTCTTTTCTCTGAAAGGAAATTTTACTTAGAGGCAAAGAAGCCTAGTGTAAAAATCGAGGCTGATACTGAACCAGCTAAGCAAATTCGGCGTTATGGATTTACATCTAAATTAAAGATCTCGGTACTTTCCAATTTTGAATATTTGGCAATTTATGATTGTTCATCAAAAGTCGAAGAAACTGATAAGGTTTCAATATCTCGGGTAAAACTTTACCACCATACTGAGTACGAATCAGCTTTTGAAGACATTAAAAAAGCACTCAGTCGTGACAGTGTTTACAGTGGTTCATTTGATGAAACCTGGGAATACATTGAACAGCAGCTTAAACTTTTCAGTGTTGACGACCTATTCCTTTCTCAAATCAACCAATGGCGCTTAATTCTAGGAAAAGAAATATTCTTACATAAACCTAATCTAAATGAGACGGAGCTAAATGATTTAGTGCAGAAGTACATAAACAGCATAATCTTCTTGCGGGTATGCGAAGATAGAAATCTCGAAACATATAAAACTCTTCTATCTAGTAAAGGTCATTACGAAACTTTAATTAAACTTTTCCAAGAGGCTGATAGAAAATATAACTCAGGCCTATTTAACCACACATTAAACGAAGAAATTATCAGAAACAACGGCTCTGCGTTTTGGACAATAATCTCTCAACTATATTACCCTGAGTGTACTTATTCTTTTGTTGTTTTTGCCTCTGACATTTTAGGAAATATCTATGAAATTTTCTTGGGTGAAAAGTTGACTATAAACAATGATGAGATTTCTCTGACAAAGAAACCAGAACACATTGATCGTGATATTGTCACCACACCGACTTTTGTTATTAGAGACATACTAAGAAAAACGGTTCTGCCATTTTGTGAAGGTAAGACTGATACTGAAATACTCAACTCCTCATTTGCTGATATTGCCTGCGGATCAGGAGCATTTTTACTAGAAACATACCAGCTCATAATTGATTATTTAGTAGACTATTACTTCGAAAGCTCTCCTAAAACATTAATTCAAACAGGTGTAAATACATACAAGTTGTCTTTTCAAATAAAAAAACAAGTACTAGAGAATTGTCTTTACGGTATTGATAAAGATTTTAATGCAGTTGAAGCTTGTAAGTTTGGCTTACTACTCAAACTGCTTGAGGACGAAAATAATACTAATATCCCAACACCCGCATTACCACTTTTAGACAGGAATATTCAATTTGGAAACAGCTTAATTGATTCAACCCAGACTTCAAGAGAAAATAGAACACAAATTAATCCATTTGATTTTGGAAAAACTAAATTTGACATTATTGTTGGCAACCCTCCATACATGTCAACAGAACACATCAAGCAATTAACTCCACTCGAGCTTCCAATATACAAGCAAACTTATGTATCTTCCTTCAAACAATTTGATAAATATTTCTTATTTATCGAAAGAGGACTTACTCTCCTTAAAGAGAATGGCTATCTGGGATACATTGTTCCAAGCAAGTTCACGAAAGTTGGAGCAGGTCAGAAGCTTCGAGAGCTGCTTAGGAGTAAATATCTTGTAGAAGAAATTGTCTCATTTGGAGAAAATCAAATTTTCCAAGACAAAACAACTTATACGTGTTTACTTATTTTGAAAAAAAATGATAGGACGTCCTTGAAATATATGGAAGTCAAAGATTTGAATAGTTGGAAAACTAGAAATATTGAGTCGCGTGATTACGACATTGTTGAATTTGATGAGTTAGACGATGAAGTCTGGATTTTGGTTCCTGGCGATCTTAAACCAACATACTTGGCTATCAACAAGCAAAGCGTTTCACTAGAGAAGCTCGTAGGCTTGGATAATATCTATAACGGCATACAAACAAGTGCCAATAACATATATATCCATACCGCTTTGAGAGAAGACGATAAATATATTTATTTTTCGAAAGAGGGGAAGTCATGGAAAGTAGAAAAGGCCCTAACCAGACCTTATTTCAAAACTTCTAGTGGAAACGATAATTTAAATTCGTATCGTCCCTTCAAACCAAACTCTTTTGTCATCTACCCCTATTTAAAGACGGATTCTGGAATAGAATTCGTCAAAATAGACAGACTAAAGAGTGAATTTCCTTGCATGCATGAATACTTAACAACATACAAAGATCCCTTGAGTGACCCCAAGCGAGATATCAAGCCCACACCAGAAACTGATAACGAATGGTATCGGTTTGGAAGACACCAAAGCTTAGAGAAATGTGAAGTTCCAGCAAAAATAGTTGTCGGAATCAACTCTATTGGTAACAAGTATGCTATTGACTTTCATCAAACCCTTATATCCTCTGGTGGTACAGCTGGTTACTGTATGATAACTTTACCCGACAATTTGTCTTATTCTATTTACTACATCCAAGCCCTTCTCAATTCAAAATATCTCGAATGGTACTCTTCCTTAATTGGTGAAGTATTTAGAGGCGGATACATTGCCAGAGGAACGAAAGTATTAAAAAGACTTCCCATCAGAGTTATCGATTTTGCTCACACTAATGAGAAAAACCTTCACAATCAAATTGCCTCAACTCAAAAGGAACTAATAAGAATTCAGGGTGAGATTGATACCAACTCAGGAAACCATAGAGTTATTGATCCTCTACAAAGAGAATTCAATATAAAAAAAGCTGAATTAGACCAAGCGCTTGCACACTTGTATAGGCTGGGTCATATGGATAACCAAATTCCTTTGATTTCAAAAATGTATGAAGCTAATTAATGAAACGACCAAAGAGAAACTACGAGGAGGGTTTTACACCCCCAACTCAATAGCCGCATTTATTTTGAAATGGGGTTTTAATGGTAATAAGGAAAACGATGTTTTAGAACCAAGTTGTGGGGATGGTGTTTTCTTGGAAGAAATTAGAAATGGCGGTTACGAACATGGCAGTATTACTGCTATTGAAATTGATCCTATCGAAGCTGAAAAAACAAGAAAAATTTCCCTTTCTAACAGCAATGTCATCACATCGGATTTCCATGAATTTTGCCTTAAAACAAATCAAAGATTTGATCTAATCATTGGCAATCCTCCATACATTAGGTACCAATTCTTTGATCGTCAACAACAACAGACGGCTGAAAATATATTTGCTAGGGTTCATTTAAAGTACTCAAAATTAACTAATGCTTGGGTGTCCTTCGTAATAGGTTCAAGTCTGTTGTTGAAAGAAAAAGGGAAAATTGGATTTGTTATCCCCGCAGAACTACTACAAGTATCTTTTGCTCAACAGCTCAGAAAGTTCCTTGCTCACTTCTATAACAAGATAAATATTGTTTCGTTTAAGAAACTAGTGTTTCCAGATATCCAACAGGAAGTAATACTTCTTCTTTGTGAGAAAAACGGTTCAGATTCTCACTTGATAGAACATTTGGAGCTAAAGGGCCTACAAGAACTAGAGAAACTTGACGTTACAACATTGAGAAGTCCTAAGAAAAATATTGATTTCAAATCAAATAAATGGACCTTTTATTTTCTAGACCAAGAAGAAATAGATTTTATTGAACATTTCCAAGAAAATGGAATTATTCCTAAGCTTGGTAAATATGCAAAGGTTGAAGTTGGAATCACTACGGGATCAAACCCATTTTTTACGGTTCCATTTTCGATAGTAAAGACCTACAACCTTGAGAAATTCGCAAAACCATTAGTAGGCAGAAGTGTTCAGGTACCAAGTGCAGTTTTCACCAATAATGACTGGTTGGGAAACAAAAAAGCTGAAGCAAGAACCCACTTACTGGTATTCCCTAAAATATCAGAGTTGAAAAATGATTCAGGTGCCATGAAATACATTAAGTGGGGTGAAGAACAAGGAATAGACAAAGGTTATAAATGTAGGATTAGAGACGAATGGCAGATAGTTCCCTCGCTCCGTATATCAGATGCGCTTTTTATAAGAAGAAATAATTTATATCCTAAACTCATAATTAATGAGGCTTGTGCATATACAACTGATACTATGCACAGAGTTACAATCAAGCCAGATATAAATATAAGAGCCTTGACAGCAAGTTATTATAATTCTTTATCTTTAGCATTCGCTGAAATTTGCGGAAGGAGTCATGGGGGAGGCGTGCTGGAGTTAATGCCAAACGAGGCGGAAAAAATATTACTTCCCTATAACCAAAGTAATGGTGAATTACTAGATACAGTTGACAGTATGATTCGAAATAAAAGAGATATATCAGAAATATTGGAACTAACTAATAAAAGAATCCTAAAAGACAACTTTGGGTTATCCTCTAATGATATTAAAATTGCAGAAAGTATATGGGAAAAGTTATCTAAAAGAAGATTGGGTAGGAGTGGTAACTAGTTATCTTGGCTCCTTTATGAAGCGAAAATGATATTTTCTCGTAGTACAATTACTGAATGACAATAGAGGAGTTTGAGGAGTTGGTGGTTGAGACGCGAATTTAGGGACGGTCCTGGAATATGCTGTTACCACGATCTAATGAGAAAGGTAAATAGACTTCTTCTCTCCTACAACTCCTACCAACCCCACCCTCCTCCCTTCCCGCTCGCTAACGCTATAAGGGGTAAAAGCTATGGAAAGGCAAGGTTCAAGCTTCATTTGATAAATTTAAAATGTGAATTTGGGGACGGTCCTAAAATAGACTGTTACAACGGTCTAATGGGAACGGTAAAAAATTAGACTTCTTCTCTCCCACAATATTTTCAATTAAGCACAATCATGAGGTGATCCAAGACCCATCCCTTTTTCGCACCTTTTTATTCACTAAATATCAGCCAAAAATGAAACTGGCCGTTAGTTCAAGTATGGTATACTTTATACAGTAGAGGCATAAGTATGGATTGGAAAGCAAAGTTTTTAAAGGTATATGCCAATCTTCCGTATTCCGCCCGCGAGGAAATCCTTGCTGTTGTCGATAATGACCCCTTTACCTGGAATTCTGCAAAATTAGAGATTGAAAATGACACGCTAAAAGGAAAACAAATTTTAGATTTAATTATTAAATTAAATATCTTAAAAGACCATGAATGAACAAATATTTCAAGATAAAAATCTATTGGAACAACTGAAGCGACTGACACTTGAGCGTTTGAAGGCAATGCCGGAGAACACCGAACTAGCCATAGGCTCAGACAGTTATTCTAAAAGTGATCTCATAACTCACGTAACTGCAACCGATGAGCTGGGCAAAGAAATTATGTCGATTCAACTGGAATTTCTTCAGGATTTGGCTTCCGGAGAAATCTACAAGGATGAGAATTCTTATCACACGTCCTAGACACGACAAAGCGACAAACTATCTCTATTTTTGGTCTGAGCCAGTTATTGATATAGTCCAAAAGAAAAATGTTACATTGACGGACTTATCAGCAGATAAAGCAAATAAGACCCTCCTTTGGCAATATTGTAAAAAAGTAAAACCTTCGATCATTTTCTTTAACGGTCATGGATCTGCCGATACAATCGCAGGTCATGAAAATCAACCACTGGTTACCACTCTTGATAATTTATCCATTTTTACCAATTGTATTTTTTATTGCCGAAGTTGCGACTCAGCATCAGTATTAGGGCAGGTACTTATCGATTCAGGAGCTGCTGGATTTATTGGCTATCGGCGTAAATTTACCGTTGGATATATGCCGCAGTTTTTGACTCATCCACTCAGTGATCCTCTGGCCAAGTTATTTTTAGAGCCTTCAAATCTCATACCAATCAGTCTAATAAAAAGAAATAGCATGCAGGAAGCGTACAGAAAATCTCAAACTGCTATGCATACAAATTTAAGAAAACTGC
>Ga0209515_10004567_pt1 | contig 18617 bp, 14 predicted proteins | sample Subgroupgradi54m_FD_187454 | JGI IMG/M metagenome (GOLD analysis project Ga0209515, IMG submission 187454) | Subsurface groundwater microbial communities from S. Glens Falls, New York, USA - GMW60B uncontaminated upgradient, 5.4 m (SPAdes)... ...
CATTGCTTTGCACCACCCCCTTGCGGGCCGTCATTGCTTTGCACCACCCCCTCCGGGCCGTCATTGCGAGCGAAGCGAAGCAATCCATCTTGGAGAGATGAGAAATGATTGTCACTACACTTAAGTTGACACCATTGTATGAACGATTATTCCTAGTGCTTTCTACTTCCTAAGGTGTTTGCATGAAACGTTTTTTTAGTAATCGATTTTTGCCCCTGGTATGTTACTTAGCAACCTTTGGTTTGGTGTTATCTATTTTTCATGATTATCCTGCCTTAATTAATGGATTTTTTTTCTTGAATGGGTTGGCGGTGGCGGCCTGTGTATTACTTTTTTTAGGTAAGAAAAAAAATGTTGTCATTAAAATGCCGCCGATCAAAATGACGCAGCGTGTTTGGCCCTATCCTCCTATGTTACGCATGATGAAGCAGATGATGAGGGCGCCTATGCCCACGTTAGCGGTGGCAGAAGGGGTCGCAGTAGAAGACACCATGCTATCAACGATATTTTCTGCAGAAAAAAAGAAAAAAATAACTTTGCTGTGTTTGCAAGCCCTGTTGATGATAGCGTATCTCACAACGCTGTCTTTATTTTATAAATTAACTTATCCCGACGCGACGCAAGTGGCTTTTAAATCAGATATGCAGCAGTTAGCCGTGCAATTTTATTTTTTATATGGATTTTTTCCTTGGGCGTTGTATGTCATTTTAACGTTGGGTTTTGCGTATCGTTATTACAATGAGCGAAAAAGAATTTCTTTGAGCCGCATGGTTCGTTATTTGATCCCGCATAAGCAAGTGGGCATTATTTCTATTGGTGCACATATTTATTTTCGCTACATTACTTCGATGGGCATCAGCATGACGGTGGTGCTGTGTGTTATTTACATCGCGCAGTTTTTGTTGCAACGTTTTTCTATTCCACTGATACAAGGCTTAAACGTGCAGACCTTGTGTTTGTTAAGTGTGTTGATGATGCCACTGGGCATGGCATGGGGTCAGCCCTTTTTGAAAAGGTTGCATCAAAAACTGCGTTTGGGCGGCTTAATATTAGTGTTATTTTGTTTTTTCTTGTTCGTGATCACGGTGCTTAGCGCGCTGATGTGGGTGAGTCAGTCGGCGATACGCAGCGTGCCATTTTTAGAGACGAGTTTTACAATGCCGCAGGCTTTAGCTGATGCGCGATCCTCCCAGTTGCTTTGCTTTACGTTTGCGTGGTGGATGGCGTTTGCTTTGCCGTTTTGTTGGTGTACGGCGCGGTTAATTTCCGGATTAAAAATCAAAGAAGTGATAGTGAGTTTATTGGGGCTGCCTGTTATCTTGGCGTTGTTGAGTGTTATCCCTGCTGTGCAAGCAGCTTTTTTAGGGTGGTGGATGCAAGAGGGTTTACTTACCTTATTGAGCATAGGTTTGACCTTAGGATTTTTGTTTTTTTTCTTTCAAGACAAACGCAATCTTTTTGGTTTTTGCTCGCTCACACAAAAACGTCTTTCTTATAATGCTTTTCGTAATTTTATTCAAAACGCCATTTTAGTATTTGCTTTTTATTTGCTGACGCGTTTCACCGCACTTTATTATTTTATGATGGTGATGGTGGTGATGGGGCTGATTTATCTTTTATTTTGTGTCGTATCTTTCATAAAACACTTGTATTTTGATTAAAAATTATACATCATTGGTGGTATCGTATTGAGTGATTAAAGGAGCGGTCAGATGGGGCAGGCAATAAAGAGACAGGCACGACACGCATTACTTTTGCCCTATATTGTATTTTCTGTTGCAACGTTATTTTATTTTTATGATTTTTTCTTAGGGGTGTTTCCCAGCGCGATCTCATCAGATTTAATGCGCACGTATCACATTGATGCAGCAGGGTTAGGCTTGTTGCAAGCCTTTTTCTTCACAAGTTATATGCCGATGCAAATTCCAGCAGGCCTGCTTTTTGATAGGTTTGGTGTGCGTAAAGTCTTGGTGATGGCCACTTCCGTTTGTGCCTTATCCATTTTTATTTTTGCATTAAGCACGCACCTTTATTTAGCTTCCGCAATGCGTTTATTAATGGGGTTGACCTCGGCTTTTTCTTATGTGGGCGCGGTGATCATTGCTTCACATTGGTTTCCAAAGCGTTATCTCCCCATGATGGTGGGGATTGTGCAAGTGATGGGCTCAGTCGGCGCGGTCGTGGGGGAGGGCCCCATTTCTATCATGGTGAAGCACATAGGCATGATGCCGGCATTATTGGTGGTGGGCGTGGTGGGTGCATTGATGGCGCTGACATTTTGGTTGTTTATCCACGATCACCCTGAGTCACATCATCACAATTATGCAGAAAATGCCTTGAGTGAATGGCAAAAATTAAAAGTTATTTTTGGCCGTGCACAAAATTGGTGGAATGGCTTATATGGCTTTGGTGTGTGGGCGCCGATGTCGGTGTTTTCAATTACCTGGGGTGTGTTGTTTCTGCGTGCAGCGTATAGCCTGACGAATGAAAGTGCGGCATTCATGATGTCTTTTATCTGGATGGGCGTGGCGGTAGGTGGGCCTGCCTTAGGGTGGTGGTCTGGATATTTAAGAAAACGTAAACCCTCCATGGTATTGGGCGCTTTGTTTGGGTTGATTGCGTCAGTGGTATTGATTTATGTGCCAAGCTTGCCGTTGTGGTGCTTATATGCTTGTTTGTTTTTTTATGGAGTGGCTTCTTCTGCCATGGCAGTGAGCTTTGGAGTGGTTGATGATAACAATGCATCGGATATGGCAGGAACAGCCATTGGCCTACAAAACATGGCGATTGTCACAGGGGGGCTGACCTTGGTGCCGCTGGTAGGCTATTGGCTAAAGCAGCATTGGTTAGGCCATTTAATGGAGGGTGTGCCATTTTACACCGCGGTTGAATTTCAACATATTTTATTTGTTGCGCCGTTGTGTTATTTGCTGGCCTTACTGGTTAGCCTCTTTCTTCTTAAAGAAACGCACTGTGAACGGCATTTTCACTAATGTGGTTTACACATCGCTTCCTACGCGTCTTTTGTGGCGCGCCAACAAAAAATAATTCACCCATTTTTTTTGCCGCGCATGTTAGGTTTTTCAGTTCAAACAAAACACGCAATGGGGCGTTTTATGAAGCGACTGCAAAAAAAGGCTTATTAAAAGGAAAATTACTTACCTGCGCTGGGTTAACTTCTTCTCCTGATGTTAAAAAAGTCGCTGAAATACTCAATAAAAAACTACCGCTACAACCTGCTCTTCGGATATTTGAAGTGGGCGCTGGATGGGGGCGCGTACCTGAAGCACTGCGAAAATATTTACGAAGACATCCTTCTTTTTATTACTGTGGTGTAGAAGCCAATATGCGTTTTTATGATGAAGCTTGCGCGCGTTTTCAAAAAGATCCCTATATTATTTTTAAACATGAAGATATTTTGCGTTACCCTTTTGCCGCATCCGAATTTTATGACGCTTTTTTATTGCTGTGGTGCATGATCTATGAATTTACGCCTGAAGAGCGTGAGCGATTGATGTGTCAGCTCTATGAACGGATTGCACCAGGAGGGTGCATTCTATGTGATTTTCCGCCGGAAAATATTGAATTTTCAAATATTACTTCGCAAACGGGTGAGTGTGTGTCTATTGAAATGGAAGAGGGGGTGCCGCCTTGGCATGGAGAGGCTGTCTCTGTTGAAAAATTTACACAATTTGCAGAGAAGACATTACCCGGTGTGCAGGTGCAAGTGCATCCTTACTTAACGGATAAAAAAATAAAAGATCAAGAAAGGCGCTTATGTGCTTTGTGGCAGACCGCTTCTTCAGCGGGACGTATTTTTTCTGCTACGGCAGACGTATCTCGATGCACCCTCTAAAAAAAGAACTATCTGTTGGGAAAGCACGTTGTGAAAATAAGGGCTTTTGTTGAGAAAAATCAGCATTGATGCTGGGGAGTGTTTGGCTGTTGCGGATAAAAGTGCGCGCTGTTTCAAGGCTATGATAAAAATTAAATTTAGCGTTTTCGCTGAGCTTTGACAGGGGGGTCGTGCAAATTTTTAAATGTTCAGCGCTGAGCTGATCTTGGTAAGCCTGTAATAAATGATAAATGGCAGTCAAATCTTCTAGTGCGCTGAGGCGATGTGTTTGCCGGGGTGGCATCTCCAAAGCAGAAGGGTATTGCATCGACAAATAAACTGATCGTGTGTTTTTTTCATGAGAAAGAAACGCATGAGGATGCATGAATATAGGTTGATAGTGTCGCAGTTGATATATTTCCGCATAGATTTTTTCTAGGTAAGCAATGGGCCCCCATTGATCATCAAGGGCAGGTGCAAAACCAGGCAGCGCGCCGACGGCCACGGTAAATAAGTGTCGAACGAAATGATCGATAAAAGGGCTGGGGGAGATGCGTTTATTTGTTTGAATGCGCGTAAAAGTCAGATTCCATACGTATTGATTACGCCAAAATTGACTGCTCTCCCACGCTTCTTGCAAAAATAGATTTTTTAATCCTTGCCAATGCGCTTCTTGCCAGTGCTGAAACCAAGCAGAAGAAAAACAAAGTATTTCAGCATGCCAGGGTTGGTTGTTGTGGGTGGAGTGATAAATTTCTCGAAAGACATGCCACTCATTTTTTAGTTTGTCAGGTTTTGGTGAGTGGATGCCGACTGTTTTTCGCAAGCGTTGGTGACAGAGGGCATCAGAAATTTTAGGCAACATAAAAAGTGAGCGTGCGCCGGCAGTCAAACCCCAGCAAAAGACAGGTGGGCAGTGAGAGATTTCATTATCTAAAATTTTCCATAATCCAAATAAATGACCGGGCTGTAGTAAACGATAAGGGATGATCCGGTCGTCTACATCAATAAAGAGTTCAAGACTGCCTTCTAACACCAGTGAAACCGGGTTTGAAAAAAAATTGTAATTTAAATCTTGCCGAGTAGTTTCAGCGAGGGTGTTGTTCTTTAAGGGTGTTAACAGGCCTTCTTCAGACGGAATTTGAAATTGCCCCGATTTTAAAATTTCATCGCCGAAAGTGTAGCGAATTTTATAGAAAGGGAAATGTTGATCAGGGCTTAATTGATCAATTTCATTCGCAAGTTGCGGATAAAGGCATTTCACTTGTTGGCGAACGGTTTGCCAAGTGACTTTTTGAATAGTGCGGTTTTTCATGGTCATACCAAAGCATATTGCGAGGAGTAGAGTCTTTTCAGACTTGAAGATATTAGGGGCTGTTGACAATGCTAACTATGCTGGCCAAAAACCCTTGATTTTTTGTGCAGATCAACCACTGCTCTCTGGCCGTCATTGCTTTCTCTTCTCCCTTGCGGGCTGTCATTGCTCTGTCAAGCGAAGCAATCCAACCCAAGCGCTTCCATTGCTTTCAATGGCGAAAAGTATATACCCATCACACTTATCGAGGCGAATCTTCATTTTTTGAATAAAAAAATACCCCTTGTCATATTTTTAACGACAATATAACATGCAAATATTGCATGTAAATATTTTTACAGTTCAAAAAATGGATTAAGTTGGCGCAAAAGGAGTTTGCGATGAAGAAATTTGAAGAAAAAGAAAGTAGCGTAACCCCCTCTCTGTTTGAACCGTCTCTTGTAAAATCACAATTTAATATCAATGATTCAGAATTAATAACGCTAAATTGGTTTGGCAGTGAACATTACAACGATGTAGAAAATTTCATTGAAGATTTTTATCAATGGATGGAAAAGTTACCTGAATTCAAAGTATTTTTTACCAATCCTGTCACGATAAACCATGTTAAAAAACAGCAAATTAAATATTGGCATGAGTTTTTCAAAGGAGAAATCACGGCAGAATATCTAAAAAATCGTGTTCATATTGGTGCGGTGCATGCAGAGATTGGCTTACCTATTTATTCTTATTCTTCTGCGATGAATTTTTCTTCAGAATGGTGGAAAAACAAAATTGAAAGCATCAGAAAAAGAAAGGAAATTTTTCTTGAAAATAAAGATGTGAATGAAGTGATTGTCGAATTATCTAATGTGTTTAATAAATTAGTTCAGCTAGACATAAGTATTGTCACTCAAACTTACCATCAAAATACCCAACAAAAACTAAAGAAAACTTTAGAAGAAACGCAGCAAATTGTGCACGATATTAGTAGTATTACCGATGCCGTTTCAAAAGGGGATTACACAAAAAAATTAGTAGGAGACAGCAACTTAAACAGTGCGCTTAATCAAATGATCGATGCGCTTAACACAGCAGCGCAAGAGAGTAAGCGAGATACCTGGTTGAAGACAGGGCAAGCGCAATTATTAGAAAAATTAAGGGGCGATCAAGATTTAGTAGCCTTGTGTGCTAATGCGATTGAGTTTTTTGCAAAATATTTATCTGCCAAAGTCGGTGTATTTTATTTTTTAGAGAATAAAGAAAAATTAATTTTGATGGCAAGTTATGCTTATCAACACCGAAAAAAATTATCTAATGAATTTAAAATAGGGCAGGGTCTATTGGGGCAGTCAGTGCTTGAGCGCCAGGGGATGATAGTAGATAACCTACCTAAAAATTATTTGAGCATTAGCTCTGGCTTGGGTGAGGCAAAATCAGCGAGTGTTTTAGTCTATCCCATTTTATTAGAGGGAAGTGTTATTGCTGTCATGGAGTTTGGCACTTTTGAAAAGTTTGATGAGCTTCATCTAGAGTTTTTAAAACTTACCAATGATGCAATGGCTTCTATTTTAGAGTCTGCAAAAAATAGAGAAAAAATGAGTTTATTATTGGAGGATTTAAAAACAAAAACGCAAGAGATGGAAGTTCAAAGTAAAAAGCTCTCTGAAACAAATAGAAATCTAGAAGAACAAACAAGAGTTATAAAAGAGTCAGAAGAAGAATTAAAATTACAGAGCGAAGAGTTGCAAGCGACCAACGAAGAGTTAGAAGAAAAGACGAGAGATCTAGAAGCCAAAAAAAGAGATATTGAAAGACAAAATGAAAATTTAGAAAGATCACAAAAATTATTACAAGAAAAAACAGAAGAATTACAAAAATCGAGTAAATATAAATCTGAATTTTTATCTAATATGTCTCATGAGTTAAGAACCCCTTTAAATAGTTTATTGATTCTTTCCCAGTCTTTCATGGAAAACAGTGACGGTAATCTGACAGCCGATCAGGTAGAAACCGCCAAAATTATTCATGATAGCGGAGAAGACTTATTAAATTTGATCAATGATATTTTGGATTTATCAAAAGTAGAGGCAGGTAAATTACACGTCGAATTATCTCAATTTAATCCGAGAGAATTAGTAGAAGGGTTGTGTGCCAAACTAAAACCGGTAGCAGAAAAACTGCATGTTGCGCTTGATATAAAGGTAGATGAAGGAGTGCCCAGTGCGATCTTATCTGACACAATGCGGGTAGAACAAATTTTAAAAAATTTACTTTCTAATGCCATTAAATTTAGTAAGCAAGGGGGCAGTGTTTATTTAAAAGTGCATTTACCAAGAGAAAAAATAACCTTCAAGAGAGAAGATTTAGCGGGTGATAAAGTTATTGCATTTTCTGTTGTAGATCATGGCATTGGTGTTGCAGAAAAAGATAAAAATTTAATTTTTGAGGCTTTTCAGCAGGTGGATGGTAGCACCAGCAGAAAATATACGGGCACGGGGCTTGGCTTGACGATTTCTCGTCAACTATCAGAGTTGTTAGGCGGTGAAATACAGTTAGAGAGTAAACCAGGTTTTGGCAGTATATTCACTTTGTTTTTGCCAATAGAAAGAGGGGCGGTGGGAGGTATAAAAACACAGCATCTAAAAGAGAAATCACGTTTTGTAAAAAGTACTTCGCCTGTTGAACCACTGGTGTTGATCATTGAAGACGATAAAAACTTTAACAATATTTTAGGTGATCACTTAAGGAATAGAAAAATCGATTTTATCAATGCCACAACCGGTGCAGAGGGCCTTGATAAAATACATAAATTTAATCCAACCGCCATTATTTTAGATATCGGGTTGCCCGATATGAATGGTTTGGATTTGCTTGATCAACTCACTCGAGACAGTCAAACAAAACATATTCCTGTACATGTGGTTTCAGCATCCAATGTAAAGGAAAAGTCGTTAGAAAAAGGGGCGCTGGGGTTTATTCGAAAACCATTAGACAAAAAAATGATATCAGATTTATTAGATAACGCGTCTAAGGTAATACAAGAACCCGTTCAAAATGTCTTGATTGTTGAAGACAATGCGGTGCAAAGAAAAGAAATTGCTAACTTAATTAAAAGCGACAATATTAATGTCTTAACGGCAGAAATGGGTGAAGAAGCAAAAAAAATATTACTGTCTAATCGCGTGCATTGCATGATTTTAGACCTCACCTTGCCCGATATGACGGGAAAAGAGTTGCTTGAATATATTAATAAAAATAAAAAAATTATGTTGCCTGCCGTCATTATTTACACGGCAAGAGATATTACTGAAGAAGAGGAGATTGCATTGAACGAATATACGCCTTCTATTGTGTTGAAATGTGCTGATTCTCCAAAACGGTTAATTGATGAGGTGAACTTGTTTCTTAATAATATGTATAAAAAAACAGATTATATCGATGTGGTTATGCCTGTTGTATCGGGGCAAGATATTGCGGGTAAAAAAGTCCTCTTGGTGGACGATGATATGAGAAACAATATTGCATTAGGTGCTTATTTAAGAAAAAAAGGATTGCAAATTGTCACAGCAGATAACGGCGAATTTGCAATTGAACGTTTGGCAGAAGATGCAGGGATTGATTTGGTGTTGATGGATATTATGATGCCGGTGATGGATGGTTATGAGGCCATTACACGAATTAGATCAAGAGATAAATATCAAAAACTCCCTATCATTGCGTTAACAGCAAAAGCGATGCCGGAAGACAGAGAGAAGTGTATCAAGGTGGGTGCGAATGATTATTTAACGAAGCCAATTGACATGGAAAAATTATTTAGCGTGATGCGTGTTTGGCTTAACAAATGAACGTGCACGATTCAACAATAGAAAATATTTATTTTGATTTAACGTTAGAAGCTATTTTAAAACGGTATGGTTACGATTTTAGGCAATACGCGCAATTATCACTGAAAAGAAGAATAAGTGAGTTTATAAAAAATGAGTCTTTGGTAGATTTTTCTCAGTTAATAGATAAAATTTTAACGGATGAAAAATACTTTGAGAAATTTTTATTTCAAGTGAATGTCAATGTAAGTGAGATGTTTCGAGATCCTATTTTTTTTGTTCGATTGAGAGAAAAAGTAATACCCCTATTGCGAACCTACCCCTCTATTTCAATTTGGCATGCAGGGTGTTCTACCGGGGAAGAGGCTTATTCCCTTGCCATCTTACTGAAAGAAGAAAATCTTTTGGAGCGAGCAAAGATATATGCAACGGATATTAATGCTGTTTCTATTGATTTTGCAAAACGAGGTATTTATACCCTCGACAAAATAAAACAATATACTCAAAATTATTTAAAGTTTAATGGTAAAAGTGATTTCTCTGATTATTATCATGTTAAATATGGGTGTGCAGTAATTAATACTTCGCTGAGGGAACGTATTAATTTTGTTAAACATAATTTAATTTCTGATCCCATGTTAAGAAAATTTAATTTAATATTTTGTAGAAACGTGTTGATTTATTTTAATAAAAATTTACAAAATCAAGTTTTAGATTTGTTAACGGATAATTTAAAACATTATGCTTACCTTTGTTTGGGCATGAAAGAAAATTTATGTTCAATGAATGTGGAGGATAGATTTGAAGTGATTGATAGCAAGGCGAAAATTTACAAGAAAAATGACTAATGTTTTTTGATTATAAAAATAGGGGTTCATCATGGAACAGAATACCCATATTAAGTTACTTATTGTTGATGATTCTGTCCAACATAATGCAGCGATGATGTCTGTTTTAAAGATAAAAGACGTGGAGGTGCACTCTGCAACGACGGGCAATCAAGCCTTATCCATGATGCTAAGAAATTCATATGCGCTTTTGTTGGTGGATGTAAACATGCCTGAAATGGATGGCATTGAGCTTGTTAAGTTAATGAGGGAACATCCAGAGATGATGCAAATACCCGTGATATTTATTACGGGCGAGGTTCAAGACAAAGAAAAGATTTTTACGGGATATGAAGCAGGGGCGGTGGATTATTTATTAAAGCCATTTGATCCTGCTATTTTATTGTCTAAGGTAAAAGCGTTTGTCCAGTTAAATAAAAATCAACTACTCTTGAAGCGTTTGTTAATGGAAAAAGAAGAGTTGTTGTCTAGGATAAAAGATCAAAATAAAAAATTGAGTTATCTTGCTTGCCATGATTCTTTAACAATGACATTTAATCGAAATGGGTTTGAGCGAGAGCTTTATAGTGCGTTTGAAAATTCAAAGCGATACAAACGGAAATTTGCTGTTTTGTTGATGGATATTGATCATTTTAAAGTGATCAACGATGTTTATGGTCATGATCATGGTGACATGATTTTGCAAGAAGTGGCTGTTCGCCTCAAAAGGACACTTCGAAAAACAGATTATGTTGCAAGAATGGGGGGCGATGAGTTTGCAATTATTTTGAGTGAGATAAAAACGCATTACCATGCAGGAAATGTGGCAGAAAAAATCATTCAAAACCTGTCAAAGACATTTAATGTTTTAAATAGAGAATTGAGGTTAACAGTGAGTATCGGTATTGCCTGTTTTCCCAATGAAGCGATTGATAAAACGATATTTAATGAAAAAATATTACTAAGAAACGCAGACATTGCGATGTTTCGCGCAAAGCAAAAAAGAAATAACACGTATGAGTTTTATACTGCGGAATTTAGCATCAAACACAGAGATCGGTTGATTATTGAAAATAACTTAAAATTTGCTTCTGAAAGAAAAGAATTTTTTCTTTCTTATCAGCCGAAAGTAGAGATTGATACATCAAAAGTAATAGGGTTTGAGGCCTTGTTGCGTTGGCAACACCCTGAAAAAGGCGTTGTTTTGCCGGGCCAATTTATTCCCATCATGGAAGAAACACAGATGATTGTGCCGGTGGGAGAGTGGATTATGCGCCAAGTGTTCGAACGATATAATGCATGGCAGCATATGAAGAGCAAGAATATAAAAATTGCGATCAATATTTCTGCGTTTCAATTGGTGAACCAGTCATTCCCCACGTTTATTCATGCGCTTATTTCAGAGTTAAATGTTGATCCTACTTGTTTTGAGCTTGAGTTGACAGAAACGGCGGCGATGAATGATTTATTGGAAGTAAAAGATTTGCTTTTTAGGCTCAGCGATTTGGGTTTTGCAATTAGCATCGATGATTTTGGCACAGGGTATTCGATGTTGAGTTATTTAAAAAAACTGCCTATCCGTAGTTTAAAAATTGATCTTGAATTTATTAGAGATGTTTTATGTAACGAGAGCAGTGAAATGATCGTCCGCGCTATTATTTCTTTAGCAAAAAACTTTAATTTAGAGGTGATTGCTGAAGGGGTTGAAACAAGCGAGCAGGCTTCTTTTTTATTAAATGCAGGATGTCGCTATGCGCAAGGTTATTTATACAGCCAACCGCTTTTGGAGAGCGAGGTAGACGCCTACTTGTCAGGTGCCATGCGCTAAGCGATTTTCCTTCCCCTACACGCTACCACCCCTTTTACGACCTGATCCCTCTCCTTGTGGCCCGCCCCATATCCCTTCTTCCCTTTTGCCCCGTCATTGCGAGCGAAGCGAAGCAATCCAACCATTTAAATCACATCACAAGCCTTTCTTAAGTCAGCCCCGCTTAATAATGCTCTACCACACTTTAAAACAAGGAGAACATTTCTTACCTGGGGAGGAGTGATGGGAGAGAAAGAGGATGCATCACGCCGAGATCAAGAACGTTTCCCTTTAAGACCACTTGCTTATAAACACAAAAAAATAACGGGCATTGTCACGGAAGGTTCTGGAGTGGTTAGAAGTGAATCTGTACATGCAGTGCAAAAAGCAAGAAAAACATCCCACCCTGGCAAATTACGCTACTTAAAACCGTACAAGCAAAATCAATTAGTAAGGGGGACTCATGAGATAGAGGCGGCTTCTGCTGATATCTACCGTTACTTACTCGGGCCTCATCGTGCGCCAAAAAGTAGAGCCGTTGTGGGTCATGCCGCATTATCCGGGGTGTTATCAACCGAAGTGACGGGTGGGTTTACTGCTTTTTCTGATTTTTTCAAGAAAAACCTGGGTAACGATGTATCTCATATTTCTGCCAGTGATCTGTCGAGCAGAGGGTTTGGTAGCTTGTTAGCGGCGAATTATTTGATGCAAGAAAATGATTGCCACTGGGGAAATTTTGGGTTTAACGGAGAGGGTAAGTTATCACGCATTGACTTTGATCAAAGTATGGCGCCGGTGACGTTTCCAAGTCAGAGTGCCGCTGATTTTTCAATAGCAGACAGTGCCCATGATTTGTTGCATTTGACTCACCCTGAGGATTTCAAACCCTACAATTCCCCGCTGTATCTTGGTCAAGGAGAAACTACTGAGTTTGATTTTAGGAATACGCCACTGGGAAAAGACTTAGCGGTTATAGAAGACAATGATCCCTCTTTTCAAATGGATAAATGGAAAACCATTGTCAAGGCAGGGTTGTTGTCTTTAGACATGATAAAAAAAATATTTTCAGCGCATTTATCTGAGCAAGCAGATATTGATTTATACGCAAGCTTGCTTTACGACCGTTTTCAAACCATTAAAAACACGATGATGAAATTGCCAGAGTTCGAGGCGTTTTTCTCGCGCCATGGCGCAGAGATGATTGCTGAAGTGGAAAGAGAAGTGGATGAATACAATCAAGAATTCAATAAAAAATATTCTGAAAGAAAAGTGGTGGTAGTGCCTCGTGAATTAGAAGAACATTATCAAGAACACTTTGATCAAAATGAAACATTAGAAATAATTGAAAAATTAAAAAAATTATCAGATGACATGGGTGAAAGAAATTCAATTCTCGACGTATTAGTGAAAGAGCGTCTTGCATTACAAGCGCAAGGAAAAGCCTTGTTATTGGAATGTAGCAATCTGATCCAGTCAGTGACGGATAAAGGCATGCTTGAAAAGATCAATGTGGCATTTTCTAAAGTGATGGCGGGGTTGAGGAATTGTGAATCGATTGTGTCAGCGGAATCAGGGGATGTTAGTCGGCTTAAAAGATCACTAAAAACAAAAGAAGATGAACTTAATATTGCACTTCAAAAACAAGAGAGTCGTATTGTAGATTCTTCAATAAAACTAGCCATTTCAGATCAGTCGATTTCTCCAAGACGTCAAGCGTGTGATGAGGTAATGAAAATTCTCGAGAGAACGGGAAGTTTTCCTTTGCGTACGCTGGTGGATCAATATCCAGTCATAGGGAGGTTTGTTAAAAATGAGCAGATGAAGCCTCTTCAAATAATGACATCAACGAAAGAGGACTTTAGAAAAACAGTCAGTACTTTGATAAAAGAGTTAGACTTAAAAAAACAACAAACCCACGATCAACATGCTCAACTTGAAATTCAAAAAAAAGAGATGCTGGAAAAACGAAAAGCAGTATCAATGAGAATACGTGAACTTGATAATAAAAATGTAAGCTTGTTAAAACAAGAGCAGGAAGGCCTTTCAAATATCAGTAATGGTTTTGCTACATTACAGCGTGAGGTTGGTAGAAAAATAAATTCTTCTGTATCGTCAAAAAAAGGGGTGGATCCACTATTATCTAAACGGGTTGAGGAGTTGATTGCGCGGCTTGATAGGTATATTGAAAAAAGTATTTCTGTGTTTCAGGATAAAATTGCCAGGGGAGAAAAGACTTCACCGGAACGATTAGCGGTAAACGAAGAAAGAGTGCGTCTTGCGTCACACTTGAAAGGCTTGTTGATTCATGATGCGCCAACCAGTGAGGCGGGTTTCAATAAACGCATTGATGTTTTCATCGAAGCTGCAGGAAGTGGAAAGCTACAATCCCTTTTAAAAGGGGCCAGAACACCTACTTCAACACCTGTTGCATCACCTACCTCGACTCCTGCGGTATCACCCACTCCGACAACCCCTAAACCACCAAGCCGGTAGCGCTTTCTACCCTTGCCGGCCCATCATTTCCTCTTTCCCTCATTGTTTTTTCTTCTCCCTCCGGGCCCTCATTGCTCTCTTTCCCTCCGGGCCGTCGTTGCGAGCGAAGCGAAGCAATCCAATGGATTTAAAATGCAATCCAACGGTTTTAAAACATGTTCTAACCCATAGACTAATTGTTTTAACTTAATTACTTCTCGAATGGCGAGGAGTATGCCGGGCATATACGCTGCGCGGTGAAATGTGTCATGGCGCAGGGTAAGCAGCTCGTGATCTCCACCAAATAAAATTTCTTGATGTGCAACCAAACCAGGTAAACGAATCGAATGAATAGGAATGTGGTGATGTAAAGCGCCGCGTGCCCCTTTAATAGTTTCGGTTTCTGTGGCGGTGATGTTATTTTGTTTTCGATCGATAAATTCAGCTGTTTTCACCGCCGTACCTGAAGGTGAATCTTTTTTTTGTGCGTGATGCATTTCAATGATTTCACAATTTGGAAAATACGCTGCAGCTTGTTTGGCAAATAACATCATCAACACAATGCCAATAGAAAAATTAGGCACAATGATGCCGCCCAGTTTTTTTTGATCACATTTTTTTTTCAGTAAGTTGATTTGTGGGCCGAGTAGACCGGAGGTGCCGATGACAGGGTGTACACCCTGTGCAATGATGATTTCCGCATTTTTAAATACGGTTTCTGCGCTTGTTAAATCTACTGCGACCTCTGCTTGGCTGTCACGTAAGGTTTTTTCTAAATTATCTTGACGACCTGTTTTGCCTACAATCACAAGGTCAGGCGCTTGAGAGAGGGCTTTGACAGCCTCTTGGCCCATTTTACCTGCTGCACCATTAATTAATACTCGAATAGGGTGGGTCATACGAAAAAACCTCTAGTGGAATAAATAATCTTTATTATCTAAATTTTCCAAGCAAATATATTTTATTTTAAAGCGTTCTGCTAGCTATTGGCGGTCTTTAGGCTTTTTATTACGTTGATGTGGAAAAACGCCTGTGCCACGTGAAGTGACAGCGCGTTCAAAAAGTCGTAGTTGATATTGTTTTTCTTGCAATGCAGTAGGTTGTGCTTTTTTTTCAGTTTTAGGCAAGACGATTAAATTTTCTTCCAGCATTTTTTTCTTCACATCAAAAAAAGCATGTGCTTTTTTGGAGATATCTAATGTGACGAGCTCTTCAACGGTGTCATCATCAAATTCAGCTAACAATTTTTCTAATAACGCGCCACCCACAATGCCTAAGATGGCGCCGATGATCGATCCAATGTCTGGATAAACCCATGTGCCAAGTGCCGCCCCAATGATGCCACCTATCACTGCTTTCCAGAGCGTATTCATCTCTACAATATGAGGGCTTTTTTCTGTGGGTATTCCTGGCTTTTCTGAGTGATTTTCTGGCATAAAAAACGCGCATCCATGTTGTTGAACTTATAAAGTATAGACGGGTTTTTAAGTATTTTTCTTGTCTTGATATTCAAAGCAAGACTCGTCATCATTGTGCTCTTCTTTGGAGAGGCCGTCATGAAAATCTTAGTGGCAGTAAAACACGTTGTTGACCCCAATATCAAAATACAGGTAAAAGCTGCGGGAGGAGTTGATACAACGCATTTAAAAATGGTAATGAACCCTTTTGATGAAATTGCTTTGGAAGAAGCGATACGTTTAAAAGAACAAAAAAAAGCACAAGAAGTGGTGGCCGTCTCTATCGGTGGGCCGCTTGTACAAGAAACACTGCGTCATGCGTTAGCATTGGGTGCTGATCGCGCCATATTCATTCACACCGATTTTTTGTTGTCACCGCTGGTCGTTGCAAAGTTATTGTGTGCATTGAGCAAACAAGAGCAGCCTCATTTAGTGATGTTAGGCAAACAAGCCATTGATTCTGATAACAATCAAGTCGGGCAAATGCTGGCGGCTTTATTAGCATGGCCGCAAGGCACGTTTATTTCAAAGTTAGTGGTGGAAGGTGAGGAAGTGAAGGTGACGCGTGAGATTGATGGTGGGCTTGAAACGCTGGCTTTACGTTTGCCTGCGGTTATCACAACAGATTTACGTTTGAATACACCTCGTTATGTTACCTTGCCTAATATTGTGAAAGCCAAGCAAAAACCCTTAGCTACTTTAACGCCTGCAGAATTAGGCGTTGAAATAACAGCGCCGCGTTACCAAACATTAAAAATAATGCCGCCGGTTTTACGTCAAGGGGGCATCAAGGTGCGTTCTGCTAAAGAATTAATTGAAAAATTAAAAACAGAAGCAAGGGTATTGTAAAAATGACGGGATGCAATATGAAAACCTTAGTAATTGTTGAACATGATAATAAAGTGGTGAAATCCGCCACCTTCTCTGTGTTAGCCGCAGCAAATACATTACCTGGCGATATCACGATATTGGTTGCAGGGTTTCAATGTGCAACAGTCTGTGATTTTTTCAAAGAAAATGAAAAAACAAAGAAAACAATTTGTGTAGATGCGCCAGCGTATCAACACCTACTTGCAGAAAATGTAGCACCTCTAGTGGCTAAGTTAGCAGAAAATTATGATTATGTGCTTGCGCCTGCAACAACGTTTGGCAAAAATATGCTGCCGCGTGCTGCGGCCTTATGTGACTGTGGCATGGTGTCAGAGGTGGTAGAGATCATTGATCCCATCACGTTCGTACATTCTATTTATGCAGGCAATGCCTTAGAAACCGTAGCGCTTCATGAAAAAATAAAATTTTTGACGATTCGTCCTGCAGCTTTTCAAGCGGCTGTTTTAACGGGTACAACCTTACCGATAGAAAAGATAGAAGATCCTGTCTTACACGAAATACCCGTTCGCTTTGTGAGCCATGAATTATCTGCACTAGTCAGGCCTGAATTACAAAATGCACGCATTGTTGTCTCGGGGGGGCGTGGTTTACAAAATAAAGAAAATTTTAAACTGATAGAGCAGCTTGCAGATAAATTAGGGGCGGCAGTAGGGGCGTCACGCGCTGCAGTGGATGCGGGGTTTATTTCGAATGATTTTCAGGTAGGGCAAACGGGCAAAGTGGTCGCACCAGATTTATATATTGCAATTGGTATTTCAGGTGCAATTCAGCACTTGGCGGGCATGAAAGACAGTAAAGTCGTTGTAGCCATTAACAAAGATGCAGATGCCCCTATTTTTCAAGTAGCAGATTATGGGTTGGTAGGAGACTTGTTTGAAGTGATACCTGCGCTAATTGCCGCGTTAGAAAAAGGATGAATAGTGATTGTGGTATGCCGATGACTTATCTTGCAGTTGCGCAAGGTTTGGGAGCAGCGTATGTTGCTCCGCTTGAAGCGTTAACGTATTAGGAGTGCATGATGAAGCTGTGTCATTTTGAAGTGGGGGGGCAACACCCCTTGTTTTTAATTGCAGGGCCTTGTGTCATTGAGAGTGAAGCGCTTGCAATTGATACGGCAGGCAAGCTCAAAGAAGTGTGTGCTGCCCTCAACATACCGTTTATTTATAAGTCTTCTTTTGACAAAGCCAATCGTTCTTCTGCAAAAAGCTTTAGAGGCTTAGGTCTTTCAGAAGGGCTGCGTATTTTGCAGCTTGTTAAAGATACGTTTAATGTGCCGGTATTGACAGACGTGCACGAGGACACCCCGTTAGAAGAGGTGGCGTCTGTGGTTGATGTGATGCAAACGCCTGCATTTTTATGCCGTCAAACTAATTTTATTTTAAAAGTGATGTCGCAGGGTTTGCCAGTCAATATTAAAAAGGGGCAGTTCCTCTCGCCTTGGGAAATGACACAAGTAGTAGAAAAGGCGCGTTCTAGTGGCAACCATCAAGTTATGGTGTGCGAGCGTGGCTTTTCTTTTGGCTATAACAATCTTGTTTCTGATATGCGTTCTTTAGCAATTATGCGTCAAACGCAATGTCCTGTGGTGTTTGATGCAACGCATTCTGTGCAGTTGCCAGGAGGCATGGGAACAACCTCAGGCGGTGATCGCAGTATGATCCCCGTTTTGGCGCGTGCAGCGGTTGCAGTGGGTATTGCGGGTTTGTTTATGGAAACGCATCCTAACCCAGATAAGGCATTCAGTGATGGCCCAAATTCTTGGCCTTTGGGGCAAATCCAGCCTTTGTTAGAAACTATTAAAGCCTTAGATACATTAGTGAAAACCCGAGTAGATATCACAGCGTAAGTTTCAGGGTGCCTTCAGAAACAAGCATTATAATGATTAATGTAAGGAGTGTATTTTGCTTGTTGACACGTCAGATAAGGGAGTATAAACTGCGCGACCTAATCAAATGTGGGCAAGATAAAGAAGAAGAGAAACAGGCTTTTTTTTAGCCTTTTTCCAGAATAAGCAGCATGGTATAAAGCGTTATTCTTTCTGATTTAATCTTCTTGACATTCACCTCTTTGAGAGTAAAATTCCCTCCTCCTTATGTTGAGGGAAATGTTCTTTAAAAATTTAGAGATAGACGAAAAGAGAATAGTTGTGGGCACTTGTATTGGAAGATACGAGACCTGAGCAATGAACTTTGAGAGATTGAAGAAGC
>Ga0209515_10004568_pt1 | contig 18613 bp, 14 predicted proteins | sample Subgroupgradi54m_FD_187454 | JGI IMG/M metagenome (GOLD analysis project Ga0209515, IMG submission 187454) | Subsurface groundwater microbial communities from S. Glens Falls, New York, USA - GMW60B uncontaminated upgradient, 5.4 m (SPAdes)... ...
CGAATTCGAATTTCTTCGAGTGTTTTCCGGTTCAACTTTCGCCCATCAGACTGCTTCATACCCGAAATATAAAAACACTTCTCCTATGTGGCCATATCAATGCACACCTTAGTATTGGTTTCGATTTGGAAAAAAGCAGCAGGAGTCAATCCTTAGCAGCACCCCTTGCATCGGTGCAAGACCCTATCGAATGAAAAGAAACGGTCGGTTCGAAAAGATGAGGATTTTGATCATGCAATTGATTCGTTCAACCGTTCCGGGGCCTGTTCTTTCCGTCCTTAAGGCGAGGTACGGCAAGAGGCTCGTCCTTCGGGAAGATACGGATGATGAATCGGTCAACGTGTTCGAGGCCGTTTGGTACAAGGCTCTTAAAAATACCATGACTCCGGGCAAGTATAGCCGCATCTATCGGGAGAACAAGGATCAGACCCAGGACGAGCTTGGACAAAAGCTCGGGGGCCTATCCCGCCGCTACGTCTCCAATCTGGAAACTGGGCATCGGGTTATAAGTAAGGATGTCGCCAAGCACTTTCGGAACTCTTCAAGCAGCCCGGGGTCCGCTTCCTTTAGCTGATACTCAGCATCATACAGACATCGCTTTCGGCTCCAAACCGGACAGTTGTCCCATCAGCTGCAGAATCCCTTTGAATAGACCGCAACGAGCCAATTCCGCTTTTACTCAGTAGTTTGGACCGGGGCGGTTTTGGCCCGGCGCCGCGCCAAGTCCATTCTTCCGGAATCCCATGAGTGCGCTATCCTATCGGGTGGGAGAAGGAGATTGTATGGTCCTTTCACGCGTTGGAACCCCGTTTTCGGCCCTCGCCGCCTTTACGGCATGGGCCCTGTTCGCCTGCGGCGCTCCGGTCTCCGCGGACGTGCCCACGGACTTCAAGGTCGAAACCATCGCCACCGGCATCAGCCATCCCACCTGCCTCATCCATCTTCCGGACGGCCGCATCCTGGTCAATGAGCTGGGCGGGAACATCAAGGTCCTCAAGAACAAGAACATCACCCAGATCTTCACCCTGCCCGTCTCCAAGGCCGCGGAGCAGGGCCTGCTGAAGATGATCGCGCATCCCGCCTTCGCGACCAACCACTTTCTCTATCTCTACTACACCACGCCGGACAACGATCACCACAACATCGATCGCGTGATCCTGGGCGACGACAACACCGTCACCGGCCAGGTCAATCTGGTCAAGCTGCCGAAGATCACCAACGTCGGCCTGCACAACGGATCGGCCATGGCCTTCGGCAAGGACGGCATGCTCTACGTGGGCCGCGGCGAGGACGTGACCGCGACCTGGTCGCCGCTCTGGACCACCCAGCGCGGAAAGATCCTGCGCTTCACCGAGGAAGGCAAGCCCGCTCCTGGGAACCCGCATTACGACGTGGCCGGCGCGACGGACGAGGAGAAGAGCATCTGGGCGCGGGGCTTCCGCAACCCCTGGACCCTGACCTACGACAACGCCAGCGGCCGCCTCTTCGAAGGGGACGTGGGCAACCTGCACGAAGAGATCAACGACGTGACCAGCCCCGATCCGGCCAAGGACTATTGGTACGGCTACGGTCCCGACTATCCTCCGGGAGACGGCCACGATCCCACCAAGGACGGCAAGACCATCGATCCGCTGTACTATTACAACACCGGATCCATCGGCTGCGCCGTGCTGAGCGAGCTTCCCCTAACCTCGACGGCCACCCGCTGGCCCGCGAAGTACAGGAACCGCCTCTATTTTTCCGACTACTGCAACAGCTGGATCCGTTCCATGCCCATGAAGCCCGCGGGGGAAGGCGTGGACGTGAACGCGGTGGGCAGCGGCATGGAAATCTTCTCCACGACCGGCTTCTACAATCCCCTCGGCATGTCCCAGGGCATTGATGGGGACATTTACCTTGTCGGTTACGGTAACGGGCAGGTACTCCATATCTCCTACACCGGGGCGCTGGATCCCCTGGATCTCGCGGACCCGGGCGTGCGGAAAGAGACGGGGCCCGGCCTTTCGGCCATCGTCGGCCGCGCTTCGGATTTGCGCATCAGGATGGATGGGGAGGCGGGTTCCCCGACAACCGGAACGGCTCAGTCTTCCGTACCCGCGGTATTCGCCGCACGGGGGCTGGACGGAAAAGAGTTCTTCCGCGCCCAGGTCAGCTTGCGGAACGGCGAAGGCTTGGTGAAGGGTTTCCGCGCGCAGCGGAGCGGTGTCACGCTTTACACCCTGGAATGGCGCGACGCCGCCGGGGCCCGGAGGTTGGGCGGACGCCTGATTTCGCGTTAAGGGGAAGTGGAGGAGGGAAGTTGGTGGTCGTTGTAGGATTTGAACCTACGACCCCATCGATGTGAACGATGTACTCTAACCAGCTGAGCTAAACGACCAAGGGTCAGAAATATAATTCACCCGGTCCCATCCCTCAATGCAGGGTGCGGATGTCGTGGAAATCCCCGCTTTTTAACGCCGCGAGGCGCCCAATCGCCTCCAAAATCCTCGGCGCCGCCGTATCCGGGTCCGGCATCTCCGCCGTGCCTTCCGCCCGCTTGAGCCGATCGACGGTGGGAAAGCGCGGGTCGACAGGAAGCCCCCGCATCTTCTCCTGCATGGCCGTATCCACCAGGCCCGGGGCCAACGCCGAGAAATGCGTCTCCGGCCGCTCGGCGGCGTACACCTTCATCATCATGTTCAGGGCCGCCTTGGAAATGGCGTAGGCGTTCCACCCCCGGGACCCGCTCACGGCGGCCCCGGAAGAGATGGCGACCACCTGGGTTACTTCCCGGGATAAGGGGTCGAAGACCGCCTCCAGCACCGGATGGTTGGCCCAAAGGTTCACGTCCATCAGCTGCCGCATCCGTTCCAAAGGGGCTCCGCCCAGATCGCCGATCTCTCCGAGCACCCCTGCATTCAGGATCACCAGGTCTAATCGATCCACCCCGTGCAGCAACCGCCGGACCGCTGCGGCGATGCCGTCCAGGCGGGACAAATCCACTGAGGCAAAATGGAAGTCCGGGCGACCGGACAGTTCCTTGGGTTCCCGACGGCTGATGCCGTAGACGCGTGCGCCGGATGCGAGAGAAGCCTTGGCGAGGGCCAAGCCGAGGCCGGAGCTGACTCCGGTGATGAAGATCATTGCAGTCATGGGGTAAACATAAAATTCCTCCGGGATGCGAACCCGGAGGAATGTGTTTCAGGACGATCCCGGCCCCATGGTTTTACGACCCGCCGGGATCCGAGGTGAGGAGATCAGCGATGCAGGGATGTTTATTTCGGATAACGCAGCGCAAAGGTCGCATAGACCGTTCCGGTAACCACGATCAAATCCGGCTTCACCAGGTATTCGGCCTTGGCCTTCGCCGGCTCGTACCCGGCGCGGGAAGCCCCAAGGGAAAGTTTGTCGTACCCGTTGCCGAGGCAGGATTCAGCCAGCGGTTGATTGCCGACGAAGAGGACCTCTCCTACGGCGGCTCCGGAACCTTTGCCCAAGGCCGCGGCGGAGAGCCGCGCGTGGATCAAGGCTATGGCTTCCGCGGCCCGTTCCAGGCTGTCGATGGCCGAGTGGCTGTATTCGATGCCGTTGATGCGGGTGATTTTCCCCACGGAGATCTCCTCCATCAATTCCCCCAGCCTGTTCAGATCCTTGAGCCGCAAGGTCAGGGTCTGATTGCAGCGGTAGCCTTTGAAGACCTGGGTGTTCTTCGCCCAACGGTATTCCTTTTCCACGGAGATCTGCCCCGCGGTGAGATCGCCGGAGTCGGAGGCGTATTTGGCGCATACCGCGAAGGCCCCGCGGATGGCCGCCTGCACCTGATCCATGGAGGCTTTGACTCTCGCCTGGACGGCTTCCGCTTGCAGGACCACGTCGGCCTGGTTGGGGAAGGCGCGCACCTCTCCGCTACCGACCACGGCTATGACCGGAGTCGCGGATATCGCTTGGGAAGGCCGTAGTGCGTCTCCGCACAGGGCGGGAAGCAGAAGGCCGAGGGTGAGTAGGATGGATTTCGATCCGAGGTCGAGCATGGGATTTTCCTTTTTTTTGATGCTTATTTTGTCTTCGGGTTCGATTCCGGTTTTCCGGGAGCCGTATTTTCAGGGAGAAAAAAAGGCCGCGCCTTTGCGGGACGCGGCCGGGGAGGAGGGTCACCTATGCGTTACTCGCGGTTCCGGCTGTAGCCTACCTGGCGCGAGGTATACAGGGACTTGGCCTGTTCCACCAGTTCGATGAACTCGGCGCGGTGGCCGGCTATGTCGCGGCCACGGGCGCCGCGGGCCAGGGCCGAGACCTTGTCCAGGTCCATGTTGCCGGCGTACTGGGAACCGCGCAGCAGCAGGCCGAAGCCGGCGGCGGCGGCGGAGAAGCGGAAGTTCTCTGAGGCGTCCTGCCAGGCGGCGTCGCGGTTGCCCAGGGTGCGGCTGAGGAGCTTGCTGGTGTTACCGGCGGGCTGCTTGTAGCGGAACTTCACCGTCAACAGTTCGCCGTCCGCGGGTTCGCCGCCGAAGCCCAGGTTCCAATGCCAGCGGGAGCCGCCGTTGTTCTGGTACTTGAGCGGGTCGACCTTGGGACGCGGGGCGGCGGCGGGCACGATTTCATAGAGCGCGGTGACGTTGGTGCCGGCGCCGAGCTCGCCCGCGTCCTTGCGGTCGTCGTTGAAGTCCTCGGCGGCCAGTACGCGGTTCTCGTAGCCGACCAGGCGGTAGGCCTTGACGGTGGCGGGGTTGAACTCGATCTGGAGCTTCACGTCCTTGGCGATGGCGTAGAGGGTGCCGGTCATCTTCTCGACGAACACCTTGCGTCCCTCGTTGATGTTGTCGACGTAGTAGTAGTTGCCGTTGCCCTTGTCGGCCAACTGTTCCATCTTCGCGTCCTTGTAGTTGCCGGTGCCGAAGCCGAGCACGGACAGGAACACACCGGTCTTGCGCTTCTCTTCGATCAGGCGCACCAGCTCATCGTCCGAGGACACGCCCACGTTGAAGTCGCCGTCGGTGGCGAGGATCACGCGGTTGCTGCCGCCCTTGATGAAGCTCTGCTTCGCGGCCTGATAGGCCAGCATCAGTCCGGCGCCGCCGGCGGTCGATCCGCCCGCTTCCAGGCGGCCGATGGCGTCGCGGATGGCTTCCTTGTCGGAACCGGCGGTGGAAGGCAGCACCATGCCGGCCGCGCCGGCATAGACCACGATGGAAACCCGGTCCTGCGGACGCAATTGATCGATCAGCATGCTGAAGCAGTTCTTCAGGAGCGGGAGCCTTTCCGGGGAATCCATGGATCCCGACACGTCGATGAGGAACACCAGGTTGTTCGGGGGCAGCTTTTCCGATTCCATGCGGCGGCCCTGCAGGCCGATATGCACGAGCTTGGTGTCCGGGTTCCAGGGCGTGGTCGCGACCTCGGTGGTGATGGAGAACGGATCCGATCCGGTGGGCTGGGGATAGTTGTAATCGAAGTAGTTCACGAACTCTTCGATGCGCACGGCGTCGGCGGGAGGCAGTTGGCCTTCCTGGATGAAGCGGCGGGTGTTGGAATAGGACGCGCCGTCCACGTCGATGGAGAAGGTGGAGAGGGGATTGGCGCGCGCTTCCAGGAAGGCGTTCTCATAGATGGGCGCGTACTCTTCGGTGTTGGGCTGGACTTGGGACGGCGGCGGGCAACGGTAGCATTCGCGATCGTTGTAGGCGCCTTCCTCTTGGCGGTATTCCTTGTCGGCTTTGGCTTCGGGACGTTGGTAACCGTAGTTCTGCGCTTGGGCGTAGTTGCCGGAAGCATCCGCGGCCGAGCTGGATTTTTTCATGGCGCGGGCGGACGGCGAAGCGGGATAGGCGGGAGCGCCCTGTCCCGATCCCGCGACCTGGCCGATGGCGGCGGCCTCCAGCAAGTCGAGCTCCTGGACGGGTTTCGAATTGTCCACGCCTGACATGAGATGCGTCCGCGAAGGCTCGGAAGCGGCCTTAGGCGCCGCGGCGGCCTGATCGGGATAGAGCCTGTTCATCAAGGCGTCGTCCTTCCCGCCCTTGCGCTTTTCCGCATCGCTCCGGTTTCCGGAAGCGTCCACGCCGGATAAGGTCTTGTCGCGCAAGTCCGATCGGGGAGCCATCGCCACCTGCGGCCTCGTGGCCACCGGTCCATCGGAGGGCACTTCCATCTTCGCGGGGACTTCCTCGGAATATCCGGAATCATCCTTGCCTTGGGGATCGACTTCCGCCTTCTTCACGGAGCAGGCGGCGAAGAGGACGGCGGCGGTGCAAAAAGTGGCGGTGTAGAATGTGGCCTTGTTGATAGCGGCGGTGTAGCGGGCGGGGCTGGACATATCGGGCTCTCCTTGGGTGGCGGTGTTTCGGACCTGCGGGGCTTTCCCGCCGGCGGGTACGTGCTTAAGACCGGAGGTTCCCGGAAAAGTTCCCGGAAAGTTTCGCAGGGGCGAAAAAAAATTCGGCCGCCCCGGAGCAGGTCCGGAACGGCCGAATGGGATTTGGCCTTTTTGGGTCAGGGTGGGGAAACCCGCTTGATTTCCTTCAGCCGGTTTCCGGCTGTCTCGGGCGTCCCGCCCCGCCAGCCTTTATTTGCGCGGCCCTGCCGTCCCGGTCAAAGTGGTTTTGGCCAGGGTGCTTTGCCACAGGACGAAGCCGACATAGGCGGCCGTGGCGCCCTTTGGAGCATCCAGCTTCTCCGTCTTGACCGCGTACACGGTATAGGTATAGTGATGCTTGCGTCCCACCGGCGGGCAGGAACCGAACCAGCCGGGCTTGCCCAGATCGGTGTTGCCCTCGACCGTGCCCGAGGGCAGCTTACCATCGGTGGCGCCCTCTTCAAGGCTGGTCACGCCGACGGGGATGTCATAGGCGACCCAATGCCAGAAGCCGCTGCCGGTAGGCACATCGTCATCGTGCACGGTGATGGCGAAGCTCTTGGTGCCTTCGGGGGCTCCGCTCCAGTGTAACTCCGGCGATACGTTGCCGCCGGTGCATCCCATCTGGTTCCAATAATGCTTTTCCGGAATCGGTCCATTCTGCGTGAAGGAGGGGCTGGTCAAAGTGAATTTGGATCCCGCCGGCTTGGCGGAAGCGCTTCCGGCGGACAGGGCCAAAGCAAGGGCAAATCCCATGGTCAGGACGGATTTCAGGTTTGCGATCGAGTTCATGTTTTTTCCTTTGTTGGTGAGTGAATCGGAACGGGTGAATAAAGAATTCAAGGCATACGGATTTTTGGGTGAAGGTTTTCCATTTTTCATTTTTCCATTTTTCATAACATGCCCCACTGATCCCTGACCCAGCGCATGAGCAGGGAAGTCCATTGGCCCACCTCGCCCGGCTGGCCCAATGCCAGTCCCATCCCGTGCGGACCATGCGGGTAGAGCTTATAGACGACCGGCACCTGCGCCCTTTTGCAGGCCTCGGCGAACAACTGCGAGTGCGTATACGGGACAAGGCCGTCGTCCTGGGTGGTCCAGATGAATACCGGCGGATGCTTCGCGTCCACATGGAGCTCGTTGGAAAATTCGCGCCGCAGGCTTTCGCCCAATCCGCCGCGGCCGAAAAAGTTTTCCGCCGATCCGACGAAGGCGCCGGGGCTATACCCGTCGACGAACGAGATCACGGGATAGGCCAGCACCAGGAGATCGGGACGGGCGGATACGGAGCCGGCCAGATCATCGGCCGGGTTGCGGTACAAATCCGGCTGGGTGCTCAGCAGGGAAGCCAGATGCCCTCCGGCCGAAAATCCCATCAGCCCGATCTTTTTCGCATCGATGCCCCATTCCGCGGCGCGGCTCCGCACCAATCTCATGGCCCGGGCCGCGTCGGAATAATTGGCCGGATAAGCCTCGTCCGTGCCCCGGGTGCCGTACTCCACCCGGATGCCGACCATGCCCTGCTCGGCGGCCCATTCGGCGGATCCGCCGCCGCTGCCCATGCAGGTCGCGTACGCGCCTCCCTGGAAAACCAGCATCGCCGGCCACGGCTCCTTTGACGGCACCTTGGGAAAGACAAGTTTCATGGCCGGATGGGAGCGGCCGGGCCAAAGCGGCACCTCAATCGATTGGCGGATTATTTCCGCTACCGGAACCGCGGGACCGGATCCCACGCGAGGTTGATTGCGCCGCAGCATTTCCTCCAGAAAGGACTTGAACCGGCGACGAACCTCGAGCGTGCCAGCAACGACGTGGCCGCCGGAGTGCTCCAGGATGATCGGATCCTTGAAGCGTGACGCCAGACTTAGGGATACTTCGCGGGACACGATGTAATCCGATCGGCCGATGATATGCACCGAGGGCAGATCGTAGCTTTCCTTGTCATGATACATGCGCGCCAGACCGGTATCGATGCTCGGGAAGCCGCCGGTCATCACGGCGAAATCGAAGACCAGCGGCTTGGCTTCCGTCGCCTTGCCATCCGGGGCGCGCAATCCCACGAGCAGTCCAGTCAGAGCCGCTCCCTGGCTGAATCCGAACACGCCGTCGAAGGGACCCTGTTGCGCGAAGATGGAAACGATCCCGTCGCGCGTCCTTTTCCAGCCCTTGTAGTATTTGGCTCCCGGGCCCACGCCCGGATCCTCATCATCCCCGGCGTTTTCGTTCGCCACGGCATGCCACCAGCCGAAGTCTCCGGACGCCAGAGAGGGCGCGTCGACGGTGATGAACTCGGCGAGGGAATCCATTCCGTCGGCAAGGGGGGCCATTTGGCCGCGCAGGATGGCTGCGCTTCCGTGATAACCGTGCAGGCACAGGATGCGTAACTTTTTCATGGGATGCCTTTCTCCGTTCGTTTTCAGTTTGTCCGATGCCAGTGTCGGATCGGAATGGGAACACTGGACGGCCATCGCCGCCGCAAGCAGAAGGCCGCGGAGCCGGTCCAAAGACATTTATTTGCCTCCCGCCAGCACGCCCAGTTTCGCCTTGGCGATGGTGTTCACCTGCATCATGAAGTTGATGAAAGCGGGAGTCGCGCCGGCGGGAATATCGAGCTTGTCCGTTTTCAAGGCATAGACGGTATAGGTGTAGCGATGGGCGAGTCCGTCGGTCGGGCAGGCGCCGAACCATCCGGAAGCGCCGAGATCATTGTTGGCTTCCACGGTTCCGGCGGGCATTTTGCCCGGGCTCGAGCCTTCCGCGATTCCCGCCGTGGCGGCCGGGATGTTATAGGCCAGCCAATGCCAGAAGCCGCTGCCGGTGGGCGCGTCGTTGTCGAACACCGTGACCGCATAGCTTTTGGTTTCCGCCGGAGCGCCGGTCCAGTTCAAGGCAGGTGAGATGTTTTCCCCCGTGCAGCCGAACTGATTGAACCAATGCTTCTGCGGAATGACGCCGTTCTCCGTGAGGGTGGGGCTCGTCAGGGCAAAGGAGACGCCGGGCTTGGGTTCCGAAACATTGGTCCCGGCGGTGATGGTCATGGAGGCTTTGCCCAACACGTTCTGCATCAGGACGAAACCCGTGAAGGCCGTGGTCGCGCCGGCCGGCACGTCCAGCTTCGCAGTCTTCAGGGCATACAGGGTGTACACGTACCTGTGCGCGCGCCCGTCCAGGGGGCAGGACCCGAACCAACCAGGGATGCCGAGATCGTTGTTGGCTTCCACGGAACCGGCGGGCAGCTTGCCCGGGCTGGAACCTTCCGCGACGCCCTTCACGCCGACGGGGATGTTGTAGGCCATCCAGTGCCAGAACCCGCTGGAAGCGGGACCATCCAAATCGAAGACCGTGACCGCAAAACTCTGCGTGCCCGCGGGAGCGCCGGACCAGTTGAGGGCCGGAGAAATATTTTCCCCCGTGCAGCCGTATTGGTTGAACCAATGCCTGGCGGGCATGATGCCGTTGTCCTTGAGCGTCGGGCTCGTGAGCGCGAATACGGGCTCGGTCTTCGGCTCCACGGTCTTTTCGTCGCAGGCCAGGAAGGCCAGGGCCGCGGCGGCCATCAGGATCGACTTGATCGGATTGAAAGGCATATGAGTTCCTTCGTCGGGTTGTTTCGGGAGTTGCGCTGCGGATGCGTTCTTCATTTTTCCTTCTCCTCTTTTCCGCTTGTCGCGGAGAACGAGGGTTAATGTATGCGATGTGATATTTGTCCGCAAGAATGCACATTTTTGTGTCGTGGAATGGTTTTTGTGGCCTGGGATACTTTCTGTGCCCGGGATGGTTTTTGTTCCTCTTGCGGTTCCGTTCCGGTTAAGCGTGCGGGGATCCGAAACGATGCGCGGATCGGGCCCGCGCCTCTGCCGCGGGCAGGCCGGACGGCGCGAAAAAAAATCGGGCCGCTCCGGAGGATTTCCGGAACGGCCCGCGTGGTTGGGGATGTTTGGGGCGGAAGGCGAAACCTTCACTCGCGACCCGCGTAGAGTTTGCGCAGCAAACTCTGGAGCGGGGAGCCATTAAAACGCCTTGAGCACAATCTTTCCCCGAGTCCTTCCGGATTCGCTCAACGCGTGGGCTTCGGCGGCGCCGGCCAGCGGCAGGACGCTCTCCACCCAGGGTTTGATCCTGCCGGCGTCGATTTGAGCGGTGATCTCGCGCAGCTGCCCGGCATCCGGCTTGACCAGCATGCCCACGGAACGGATGTCCATTTCGCGCGCGCGCTCAGGGTCCCCGCCGCCCAGGATGGAAACCATCACGCCGCCGGGCTTGAGAACCGCATAGGATCGCACCGCGATGTCCCCGCCCACCGTATCGATGGCCGCGTCGAAATCCTTCAGGGCGTATTCGAAAGGGCCGGAACGGTAGTCGAAAATTTCATCCGCGCCCAATTCCTTCACCATGGCCGCATTGCCCGCCGAAGCGGCGCCCGCCACATAGAGCCCTTTCCACTTGGCGAGCTGGACCGCAAGATGGCCCACGCCTCCAGCGGCCGCGTGGATGAGCACCCTTTGGCCGGCCTTGAGCTGGGCGACGGAAAACAACGCCTGCCATGCCGTCAGGGCCGCCAAAGGAACGGCGGCGGCCGATATATGATCCAGGGACTTGGGCTTGCGCACCAGGTGGCCGACCGGGGCGGCGGCATATTCGGCGTAAGCCGCTCCCGGTTTGGGGAAGCGGATCATGCCGTATACCTCATCGCCGATCGCAATGCCCCCCGCGCGCTCCCCCAAGCCCGTAACCGTTCCGGATACATCCCATCCCAGAATGGCAGGAAACTCGTTGAACTGCCCCGCCACCCCGTCTCCCTTGCGCGTTTTCCAATCCACCGGGTTCACCCCGGCGGCATGGACGCGGATCAACACTTCCCCTGCATCGGCCTTGGGCCTCGGGGCATCTTCGTAAACCAGCCGCTCCCGCCCGCCAAACCCGTGGATGCGCACCGCTTTCATGATTTCCCCGTTTTCATTTTTCATTTCAAAAACCCTTCCTTTCCAAAACCGCTTTCTTCACCGCCTCTTCGTGAGGCCGGCGGACGATGTGTATATTAAGCGCTGGCTTTAACCTCCGCAAGAATGCACAATTTTGTGGCGTAGGATACATTCTGTGCCGATTGGAAAGGGAGACGGGAAATGGGAAAGCGCAATTACGATTGCCACTTCGGATGCCCGGTGGAAGCGACCTTGGACGTGATCGGCGGAAAGTGGAAGGGCGTGGTCCTCTTCCATCTGCTCGGCCGCAAGCGCCGCTACAACGAGCTCCGCCGCCTTTTGCCCGACGTGACCCAACGCATGCTCACCCTGCAATTGCGCGATCTGGAGCGCGACGGCGTGGTGTTGCGCTCGGTCTATCCGGAAGTGCCGCCGCGCGTGGAATACGAATTGACCGAGTTCGGCGAGTCCCTGGGACCCATTCTTCTGCAGATGCGGGAGTGGGGGGCGGAATACAAGAACCGGATCCTGAAAGTGCGGCAGATGGCCGCCTGAGGTCCGACCGGTTGCGTTATTTCGCCGCGGGCAGAATGCGGAGGATCACCCGGAGGCTCCCTCCCACCGCGGACATCGGGCCTTTGCGCTCGACCCCACCGTAACGTTCCAGGTACGGCCCGATGTCCTTCAGCATGGAACCCTGGATCCGCAATACGTAAGCGTCCTTCTCGCCGGCCGCGGCCTTGCCGTCGCCCGGCACGGAAATGGTTTCCGCCCCCATCGCTTTCAGGCCCGAAAGCACCGCGTCGCCGGACTTGCCCAGCGCCAACCGTAAGGTGAATCCGGACGCTTCCGCGGGTACAGGCGCTTTCGCCGAAGAGGCGCTTGCTTGGGTTTCGGTTTTGGCGCGGACATTCTTGTCCTTCGCGGCTCCGGATGAAATCGCTCCCACTGCGTTGCGGCCCGACTCCCCATCATCCAGCTCAAGGCTCTCCATATCCTGGCGCTTTTCCGAGGCGGATGATTTCCGATTCCCGTTCCGATCCGAAGGCATGGGGCTTTCTTCCGCGACGGGAGCGGAGGCCGGCCTCGCATCATATTCACCGGACATGAGGTGCTCGCGAAGTCCGGATTTCTTTTCCGCCTGCGCAGCGGGAGCGCCCGGAGCCGGCGCCGACGGGGCCGGCTCCGGAGCCGCCTCGGACGCGGCCACGGGAGCCCGGGCCGGTTCAAGCCGGGTGGCTGGTTTTTGCGCAGGAGCGGCGGCCTTGGCCATGGACTCTTTGGCATCCGCGCCCGAGCGACGGTCAAGGTGATCGACAGCCGAGGGAGCGATGGCTACAGGCGCAGGAGCAGCCCTTGAGGCTCCCGCTCCTGCGGCATAGCCGGAGGCATCTTTGGACAAAATCAGCGACGAAGGCGTCCGTGGGGATGTTGGAGCCATGGCAGGAGAAGTCGGAGCTGCGAAAGGAGAAGACGAAATAGCTGGAGAAGCCTTTGGTTTCTCCGCGGCCTTGCGTTTCGCGACTACCGGTTGATCAATGGATCCTCCCGCATTATCCCTGCCACCGACATCCTCCCGTTCCTTGAACGCCTCCGACTTCAAGGCAGGTTGTTCCATAGCATCGCTGAGCGCATCTTTCTTCACTTCAGGCGCTTCGGGCGCCGCAGGCGCCGTGATGGTCGCAGGGGCTTCGTGCAATCCTCCCCGCTGGTACAGGAAAGACGAAATGGCCGTGAGGCCGATGATGGTGAGCAGGGCTATTTGCATCGGGATGGCGCGCACGGGCCGCAGGAGGCCATCGATCAGGCGCCGCACGGGCGAAGGCCGCGGCAGCCTGGCGCGTACGTTGGCCAGGAAATTGGGCGGGGCCTTGACGGTTTCGAGGGAGGCGATATCGCGGAAATATCCTTGGGCGATCCGGAGTTCACGGCGGCATGCGTCGCAGCCTTGGACGTGCGCTTCCGCGGCCGCGCGCGCGGCGGCATCCATGGCCCCTTCGGCCAGGTCGCCGATCTGATCGCCGTCCAGATGCTTATCCATTGAACTCATTGAACCCATCGATTCCATCGCGTTATCGATTGCCTTTGATCGTATCCATCATCCATTCGATCCATCCATGCCCGTCAGCCACGCGATCCATGCCCAACGGCCCACGCCGCCCAGGGACAGGGCCAGCACGGCCGCGAAGTAGTCCCGCAGCCATTCCTGCAATAGCCCGCGTCCGCGGTTGAGCCGTGACTTCACCGTGCCCGGATTGAGCCCCGTGGTCTCGGCGATCTCCTCGTAGGAGCGGCCCTCCACGTCCCGCAGCACCACCAAGGTCCGCTGCTCTTCCGGTAGCCTCGCGATGGCCGCTTCGATGCGGCTGCGCTTGTCCTTGGCGTCCAGCACCTGCGCCGGCGAAGGCGCGGAGGGAGCACCATCCGCGTCCGCGGCCTCGAGATCCTGGTGCCGCCGCGATTCCTGGTAGGCGCGCGACATCAGCCGGTTCTTGCAGGTGTTCACGGCGATCCGGTACAGCCAGCTGGAGAATTTGGACTCCATGCGGAAATCCTTGAGGCCGTGGTAGACCTTCACGAAAGTCTCCTGGGCCCCGTCCTCGGCCTCGTCGCGGTTGCCGGCCATCAGGCGAATGCATAAGCCGAAGATCCGGTCCTTGTGCTTGAGCACCAGGCGGTTGAAGCCTTCCTCTTTGCCGGATTTGAAGATCAGGATCCACTGGATATCCTCCGCATCGCCGGGCTCCATGGCCTCGGACGGCGCGCTGGTTCCCGCGGATGCCGCGGACGCGCCCTGTGGGTTAGACAAGGGACCCGGAGAAAAGTTCCCGGTGGGCGGGAAGGACGCACGGGGCGGGGCGGGGCGGCGGAAAAACGCGGGATACGGTCCTTTTATAAGCAAAGGGCGCTTTGGACGCTCTAAGACCGAAAGGGGCGTAAGCCCCGGGTGTCACAGGGGATCCCCGGCCTTGGACCAATAGTAGCGCGTCACGCCCAGGACCAGGCTCTGCAATTGCTTGGGATCCATGGCCACGGCCTTGGCGGCCCCGTGCAGGGCGTTGGTTTCCAGGTCCAGGTTGAAGAAGTGCGATTTGTCGACGCGGCCGGAACCGGCGCCGAGCAGGGACTGGGACAGGTCCCAGCGTTCCGCTGCCAGGGAGGCGGTGCTGTCGAATACGGCGGCGACGGCCTTGAGCTCGGCGGCGGTGGGGCGGTGGAAGGGTTGGGAAAGCCTGCCCAGGGAATCGATCTGGGCGGCCGTGGGTACCCCGCCGGTTACGGTAACCTTGCCGCCACGGAGCTCGGCCACGCAGATCCAGTTGCTGGCCGCTTCCATGGCGGAATCCTCGGCGATGAATACCGAGATCCAATCCGCCTTGGGAAAGGAACGGTGCAGGGTCTTGAGCGCGCCGTAGCCGGTGGGCGACACCAGTTCCGGCTTGATGCCATAGGACGTGAACGCGGTCGCCAGCACCGGCCTACCGCCTTTGCCGTCCTCCCGCACCGAGATGTGGGTATCCTGGACCTGGCCCACCAGCTTCTCCGCCGGGAACAGGTCCGCCGCGGGCGCGCTGAGCTTGGCCCGGGACTGGAACACCGCCAACCCTCCGGCGCAAAGCGCGGCCAATAATGCCAGGATGATGAATTTCTTTTCCAAAGGTCCTCCCGATGCGTTGTGTTTACTGGCGGATCATTCCCGGGGCGATCCGGTGTTGTTGTCGCGTTCGATCATCTCGTCCCACAGGGCGTCCACCTGCTCGGCCAGGTATTCCTTGGTCGTCTCGTTCTTGATCACAAAGTCCGCGTGCTGGAGCTTGGTCTCCTCCGGCATCTGGCTGTCGATGCGGCGCATGGCCTCGTCGGTGGTGAGGCCACTGCGTTCCATCAGGCGCGCCAAGCGCACCGGAACGGAAGCCGATACGAACACCAGGTAGTCCACTTCCTTGGCGAAGCCCAGTTCCACGATCAGCGCCGCGTCCAGGACCAGGCGGTTCATCACCCGCTGGGAGGACCGGATGCGTTCGCGGATGGCGTTGATGAGGGCGGGATGGACGATGCGGTTGAGGGCGGCCATGGCGTCGGGCCGGCCGAAGACCAGGCTGCCCAGCTTCTTGCGATCCAAGGCGCCGTTGGGCCAGACGATGTCCGCGCCGAATTCGGAGCCCAATTGCTGGACCAGGGCGCGATCGTATCCGTAGAGCTCGTGGGCCACGGCGTCCGCATCGACCAGGGCGCATCCCTTCTGTTGCAGGAGGCGCGCGGTCTCGGACTTGCCGCTCGCGATGTTCCCGGTCACCCCGAGTATCAAGCGGGACAAGGCGATGCTCCGCGTTGCAGGTTCCGGCGCCGAAATCCGTTCATGATGGCTCCAAAGGCGAAGGGCCGAACCCCTCGGATATGGCCGACTGGCCTTATGCGGGGAATGCGGCGGATACCGTGCAAATTTAACAAGGAAAGGGGGCGCGCGGAAGCGAAGATCCGCCGGAGATTCCCGCTTTTCGCGTCAGCTGTGGGCGGCGAGCCAGTTGGGGCCGGTGCCGAACTCGACCACCAGGGGCACTTCCAGTTCCATCGCCCCTTCCATCTCCCGCTTGATCATGGCCCGCGCGGCCTCCACGTCCGCCTTGTCCACCTCGAAGACCAGTTCGTCATGCACCTGCAGGAGCATGTCGCACTTGAGCGATCCGCCGGCCAGTTCATTGTGGATGCGGATCATGGCGATCTTGATCAGATCCGCCGCGCTGCCTTGGATGGGGGTGTTGGCGGCGATGCGCTCGGCGTTCTCCTTCAGCATGCGGTTGTCCGAAAGGAGATCGGGGAGGTAGCGCTTCCGCCCCGCCAGGGTCTGCACGTAGCCCAGGCTGCGGCCCTTGTCCACGGTGCCGGTGATGTACTGATCGACGCTCGCGAAGGTGGCGAAATAATTCTCGATGAAGGCGGCCGCCTCGGAGCGCGGGATCTTGAGCTGGGCGGCCAGGCGGCCGGAACCCATGCCGTAGAGCACGCCGAAGTTCACCACTTTGGCGCTGCGCCGCATCTCCGAGGTTACCTTGTCCTCCGCGACCTTGTACAAGCTTGCGGCGGTGCGGGTGTGGATGTCCAGGCCCTGGCGGTAGGCCTCGCGCAAGGCCGGGTCCCCGCTCAGATGCGCCAACAGGCGCAGTTCGATCTGGGAGTAGTCGGCGCAGAGCAGGACGCGATCCGGCGACGAAGGCGTGAAGCACTTGCGGATGAGGCGTCCGGATTCCGTGCGGATGGGGATGTTCTGCAGGTTGGGATTGATGCTGGAGAGGCGGCCCGTGGCCGCGATGACCTGCGAGTAGCTGGTGTGCACGCGGCCCGTCAGCGGATGCACCATGGTGGGGAGCGCTTCCACGTAGGTGTTTAGGAGCTTGGTGCTTTCCCGGTGATCGAGCAGCTTGGAGATGATCTCGTGCTCGCCTTCCAGCTTGGACAACACGTCCGCGTCCGTGGAGTAGCCGGTCTTGGTCTTCTTGCCCGGCTTGAGCCCCAGTTTTTCGAAGAGGATGACCTGAAGCTGGGTCGGGGAGCCGATATTGAACTCCTCGCCCGCCAAGGCGTGGATCTCTTTTTCCAACTGCGCCAGTTCGATGACCAACCTTTCGGAGAGCACCTTGAGCGCTTCCACATCGAGGGTGATGCCCTTGCCTTCCATGGCCAGCAGCACCGGCAGCAGGGCCATCTCCATCTCGAAGAAGAGATCGATCAGTTCCTTCTCCTTCAGATCTTTTTCATATACCTCCCACAAGCGGAAGGTGATGTCCGCATCCTCGGCCCCGTAGCGGCAGGCGTCCGCGATGGCGGTCTCGGAGAAGTTCTTCTGCTTGTTGGCCGCGCCGGGGCCGCGGGACCCGCCTCGCGGGGCCTTGCCGATCAAGGCTTCGATCGGGATCATGGTATGGCCGAAATGCCGCTGGGACAAATCGTCCAGGGACAATTGGCGCTCGCCGGGATTGGAGAGATAGGCCGCCACCATGGTGTCGACCAGCTTGCCGGGCCGGCCGATTTCGGCGGGCAAGAGTCCGTGCCTCTCCAGGATGGGCAGATCGTATTTGGCGTTGTGGAACAAAAGGCGTTTGGAAGGATCGTCGAAGATGGGCTTGAGCGCGCGCTGCGCCTCTTCCAGGGGCAGGTTGCGCCCTTCCATGTGGCCTACCGGGATGTAGTAACCGGCGTGTGACTCTATGGACAGGCAGATGCCGACCAGCTTGGCCACTTTGTTGTCCAGGTCCGTGGTTTCCGTATCCACGGCGATGAGCGGGGAGGCGCGCAGGCGGACGGCCAGTTCCTCCAGCAGCTCCGGCGTGTCGATGAGCTCGTAGCGGAGCGGGATCCCGTCCCCGGCGGGTGCGGCGCCGGCCTCGGTCGATCCGTCGGCGGATCCGGTTCCGGAATCGGAGGCGGCTTCCCCGCCGTCGAGAACGGCGGTCGCGGAATCGGAGGACGATCCATGCGCGCCGGCGGAAGAGGATCCGGATACAGTGGAAGACCCGGCGGCGGATTTGGCGGATGCGCCTGCGGAGGCTGCCTTCGCGCGGACCGCGGCCACGGCGGTGGTGGAGGATCCGGACACCAGCTTGAGCAGGGATTTGAATTCCCACTCCATCAGGAATTCGGAAGTCGCCTCGGCGGCGACCCCGGCGTACTTGAGATCATCCACGCCCAAGGGCAATTCCAACTTGCAGTTCAGGGTGACCAGTTGGCGGGAGAGAAAGGCGTTGTCGCGATCGGCCTTCAGGTACTCGCGCGTTCCCTTCTTGGGGATGTTCTCGACGAACTGATAGATGCGATCCAGCGAACCATAAGTGTCGATGAGTTCCACGGCCGTCTTGGGGCCGATCTTGGCCACGCCCGGCACGTTGTCGGACGCGTCCCCGAGCAGGGAGAGATAGTCCACGATATGGGCCGGATACACGCCCATCTTCTCCTTCACCGCCTTGGCGTCCACCACCAGGGACTCGGCCTTGTTCTTGCCCAGGTCGAAAAGGAAGATGTTGTCGTCCACCAGCTGCATCATGTCCTTGTCCCGGGTCACGATGTAGACCTTCATGCCGCGATCGCGGGCGTCGCAGGCCAGGGTCGCCATCACGTCATCGGCTTCGTAGCCCTCCAGGCAGACGGTGCGCAGCCCCACCGTGCCCACGAAGGCGTCGATGATGGGCAGTTGCGATTGCAGGGCATCCGGCATGGGCTTGCGATGGGCCTTGTATTCCTTGTACAGATCGTGACGGAAGGTCTTCTTGGGCAGATCCTTGACGAAGGCGATATGCGTGGGCTGGCATTCCTGGATCAGGCGCAGGGTATGCGACGCGAATCCGAAGATCGCCGAGGTTTCGAA
>Ga0209515_10004569_pt1 | contig 18609 bp, 1 predicted proteins | sample Subgroupgradi54m_FD_187454 | JGI IMG/M metagenome (GOLD analysis project Ga0209515, IMG submission 187454) | Subsurface groundwater microbial communities from S. Glens Falls, New York, USA - GMW60B uncontaminated upgradient, 5.4 m (SPAdes)... ...
CGCCGAGACGGTGCAGGGCTTTACCGGCAACGAAACCCTGCGGGCCGGGAGCGGCGACGATCTGGTGCAGGCTTACGGCGGCAATGACAGCCTGATCGGCGCCACCGGCAACGACACGCTTCAGGGCGGCAGCGGCGACGACACCTATGTGATCACCGCCGGCGACGGCATCGACACGATCCGTGACGAGGACGGCAGCGATACCGTCCTGCTGGATGGGCCCTTCACCGCCGCGGACGTCGCCTTGTCCCGTAATGGTGATACCCTGACCATCACCCTGCCCGACGGGCAGTCGGTTGCCATCGAGTACCAGTTCAACAGCAACGGCGCCTACCGGGTCGAGACCCTGGCCTTTGCCGACGGCTCGACCTTCAGCCTGTACGACAATCTGGTACTGATCGGCACCAATGGCGCCGACCGCATCGACGGCTTCGCCGATGACAACACCCTGACCGGCGGGGCCGGCGACGACACGCTGTCCGGCGGCGCCGGCAACGATGTCTATACGATCAACGCCAACGACGGCAGCGACATCGTCAGCGACGACGGTGGCAACGACACGATCCTGCTGGGCGACGGAATCGCCCCGGTGAACATCACCCTGTCCCGCAGCGGCGAGGACATGATCGTCGATACCGGCAGCGGCCAGATCACCATCTGCAACCAGTACAACACCACCACCGCCTATCACGTCGAGACCCTGCAGTTCGCCGATGGCACCTCCTGGACGTTGGCCGCCGGCTCTTCGAACGGGAACGATACCTTGTGGGGATCCGGCGGCAACGACACCCAGTCGGGCCTGGGCGGCAACGACGTGCTTTACGGCTATAGCGGCAACGACCTGCTGACCGGCGGCAGCGGCGACGACACGCTGATCGGTGAAGGCGGTAATGATACCTACATGTTCGGCGCCAACGACGGCATCGACCGTATCGAGGACTACAAGGGCACCGACACCCTGAAGCTGGAAGCGGGGTTGACGGCCGCCGACGTCGTGCTGCACCGCACCGGCAACAACCTGATCGTCGATATCGGCGACGGCACCACCGTGACTATCTTCGACCAGTTCAACTACGCCGACTGGTCGGCCCGGCTGGTCGAGACCCTCACCTTTGCCGACGGCTCGTCGATGAGCCTGACCGACGGCCTCACCCTCTCCGGTTGGTCGGGCGATGACTGGATCGTCGGTGTCGGCACCGACACCTTCGCCGGGCTTGGCGGCAACGATACCTTGCAGGGCGACGGCGGCAACGACACCTATGTCTATCACCTGGGCGACGGCAATGACCTGATCTACGACTACAAGGGCACCGACAAGCTGGTGCTCGACCTCACCCCCGATCAGGTGCGCATGAATGTGGTCGGCAACAATCTGGTGATTTCCGTCATCGACGGTGGCTCGATCACCATCTTCGACGAATACAACACGTCGAACTGGTGGGCACGCCTGGTCGAGACCCTCACCTTCGCCGACGGCACCGTCTGGGATCTGGCCAACGCCCTGACCATCACCGGCAGCGAGGCCGGCGAATATGTCGGCGCGTTCAGCGGCAACGACACCCTGTTGGGCGGCAACGACATCCTGTCGGGCCTGGGCGGCAACGACACGCTTTACGCCTATAGCGGCAACGACGTGCTGACCGGCGGCAGCGGCGACGATACGCTGATCGGTGCGGGCGGCAACGATACCTACATGTTCGGCGCCGACGACGGCATCGACCGTATCGAGGACTACAAGGGCACCGACACCCTGAAGCTGGAAGCGGGGTTGACGGCTGCCGACGTCGTGCTGCACCGTACCGGCAACAACCTGATCGTCGATATCGGCGACGGCACCACTGTAACCATCTTCGACCAGTTCAACTACGGGAACTGGTGGGCGCGGCTGGTCGAGACCCTCAGCTTTGCCGACGGCTCGGCCATGAGCCTGACCGACGGCCTTACCCTCTCCGGGTGGTCGGGCGACGACTGGATCGTCGGCGTCGGCACCGACACCTTCGCCGGGCTTGGCGGCAACGATACCTTGCAGGGCGACGGCGGCAACGACACCTACATCTATCACCTGGGCGACGGCAATGACCTGATCTACGACTACAAGGGCACCGACAAGCTGGTGCTCGACCTTACTTCCGATCAGGTGCGCATGAACCGGGTCGGCAACAATCTGGTGATTTCGGTCGCCGATGGTGGCTCGATCACCATCTTCGACGAATACAACACGTCGGACTGGTGGGCACGGCTGGTTGAGACCATCACCTTCGCCGACGGCACCGTCTGGGATCTGGCCAACGCCCTGACCATCACCGGCAGCGAAGACGGCGAATATGTCGGCACGTTCAACGGCAATGACACCCTGTCGGGGATGGGCGGCAACGACACGCTTTATGGCTACGGCGGCAACGATACCCTGACGGGCGGCAGCGGCGACGATACGCTGATCGGTGAAGGCGGTAATGATACCTATATGTTCGGCGCCGACGACGGCATCGACCGTATCGAGGACTACAAGGGCACCGACACCCTGAAGCTGGAAGCGGGGTTGACGGCCGCCGACGTCGTGCTGCACTGCACCGGCAACAACCTGATCGTCGATATCGGCGACGGCACCACCGTGACTATCTTCGACCAGTTCAACTCCGCGAACTGGTGGGCGCGGCTGGTCGAGACCCTCACCTTTGCCGACGGCTCGTCGATGAGCCTGACCGACGGCCTCACCCTCTCCGGTTGGTCGGGCGATGACTGGATCGTCGGCGTCGGCACCGATACCTTCGCCGGGCTTGGCGGCAACGATACCCTGTTGGGCGACGGCGGCAACGACACCTACATCTATCACCTGGGCGACGGCAATGACCTGATCTACGACTACAAGGGCACCGACAAGCTGGTGCTCGACCTCACCCCCGATCAGGTGCGCATGAACCGGGTCGGCAACAATCTGGTGATTTCCGTCATCGACGGTGGCTCGATCACCATCTTCGACCAATACAACACGTCGAACTGGTGGGCACGCCTGGTCGAGACCCTCACCTTCGCCGACGGCACCGTCTGGGATCTGGCCAACGCCCTGACCATCACCGGCAGCGAGGCCGGCGAATATGTCGGCGCGCTCAACGGCAACGACACCCTGTCGGGGATGGGCGGCAACGACACGCTTTACGCCTATAGCGGCAATGATGTGCTGACCGGCGGCGGCGGCGACGATACGCTGATCGGTGAAGGCGGTAATGATACCTACATGTTCGGCGCCGACGACGGCATCGACCGTATCGAGGACTACAAGGGCACCGACACCCTGAAGCTGGAAGCGGGGTTGACGGCCGCCGACGTCGTGCTGCACCGCACCGGCAACAACCTGATCGTCGATATCGGCGACGGCACCACCGTAACTATCTTCGACCAGTTCAACTACGCCGACTGGTCGGCCCGGCTGGTCGAGACCCTCACTTTTGCCGACGGCTCGTCCATAAGCCTGACCTACGGCCTTACCCTCTCCGGTTGGTCGGGCGATGACTGGATCGTCGGCGTCGGCACCGACACCTTCGCCGGGCTTGGCGGCAACGATACCCTGCAGGGCGACGGCGGCAACGACACCTACGTCTATCACCTGGGCGACGGCAATGACCTGATCTACGACTACAAGGGTACCGACAAGCTGGTGCTCGACCTTACTCCTGATCAGGTGCGCATGAGCCGGGTCGGCAACAATCTGGTGATTTCGGTCGCCGATGGTGGCTCGATCACCAATTTCGACCAATTCAATTATTCGGATTGGTGGGCGCGCTGTCTGGAAACCGTCACCTTCGCCGACGGCACCAGCTGGAGCCTAGCCAACGCGCTTTACCTCGGTGACGGCGGCAACAATTCGCTGGGTGGATCGGCGGCCGGCAATCTGATGTATGGCGGTGGCGGCAACGACACGCTGTCGGCCGGCGACGGCAACGACGTCCTGTCCGGCGACACCGGCAACGACGTCCTGTCCGGCGGCAACGGCAACGACGAATACGTGTTCGGCTATGGTGACGGCCAGGACACCATCAGCGAGACGGCGACCGATGCCGGCGATTCACTGGTGCTCGGCAAGGACGCCACCATCGACAAGCTGTGGTTTTCCCGCGTCGGAGACAACCTGGTCATTGATCTGGTGGGCGGTGCCGATCAGGTGACGGTGCAGAACTGGTTCACCGGCAGCAAGGTCGAGGCCGTCGTCACGGCCGAGGGGTATGCCCTGTCGTCCTCCCTGGTGGAGCAGTTGGTCGGCGCCATGGCTGGCTATGACCGGCCCGCCGATACGGCGACGGAGATTGCCGGCGATATCGCCGCCGCCCTGGCATCCACCATTGCCGACGTCGTCACGGCGGCGGTGGTCGCCGGCGACGGTACCGCCGACGATGATCTGCTGTCGGGGACCGCCCATGCCGACAGGATCGCGGCCTTTGAAGGGAACGACACCGTTTCCGCGGGTGAGGGCGACGACGACATTACCGGCGGCACCGGCGACGATGACCTGACCGGCGGCGGCGGCAACGATACGTACCATTTCGTCCGCGGCGATGGCCGCGATACGATCACCGAAGGCGCATCGACAAACACGCTCCATCTGTCGGGATACAGTGCATCGGAACTGGTCTTCACCAGTACCGCCTCGGACGAAATCACGCTCAGCTTCACCGATGGGACGGATGCGATCATCGTCACGGCCACGGCCGGCACCGATACGCCGTCCTTCTCGTTCGGCCGGATCATCCTGGACGATGGCACCATCCTCTTGGCCGACCAGATCGACCCGCTGATCATCGTACCGGATGCCGGCACGTCGGACTCGACCATCCCAGGAGGGGCAGAGGACACCGGCACCGATGGTAACGACCTCGAGCTGGGGACCACGGCCGACGACACGTTCGATCTCGGCCTCGGCAACGATACGGCCTACGGCAACGGCGGGACCGACCGGTTCGTCTACGATCGCGGCGACGGCGAGGACGTCTATTGGCAGTCCGCAACCGGCGTGATCGAGCTGCATGACATCCTGCCAGAGGACGTTGCCGTATCGTCCCGCTTCGGCGACCTTATTCTGGAGGTGGCCGCGCGTGCCGCTGACGGGTCGGATGCCGGGTCCATCGTCCTCGGCTCGTTCGCCGCGGATGATGCCTGGCAGTCCGTCACGATCGCCTTCGACGACGGCACGACCTGGAGCGGCCCGGAATTCTCGGCCGGCCTGGTGGCGGCACAGCAGACCACCGGCAACGACTGCGTGGTCGGGCTGAAACTTGACGATGCGTTCGATCCCGGCACGGGCGACGATCTGGTCGACGGCGTCGGCGGCAACGACACGATCCGCTATGCGCTGGGAGACGGCAACGACACGATCGCCAGCCAGGACGGGCAGTTCTCCCTTGTCCTCAGCGGCATAGATCCCGCCGACGTCACCATCCTGCGGGAGGGCTCCCCCGCCGACCTGATCGTCCAGATCGACGATCCGACCGGCTCCGGCAACGACGGCAGCCTGCGCATCCTCGACGGCTACGCCGGCAGCGACGGCGCCGAGGTCATGGCGGTGTCCTCGATCACCTTCGACGACGGCACTGTCTGGACGGCGACCGACATTGCCGCCGCCTGGGTCACCGGCCAGAGCACCGCCGGAAATGACGTCATCGAAAACGCGGGTCCGGGGCTGGTCTATGAACTGGGGCGAGGCGACGACACGGTGGTGTCGGGCGCCGGGGCCGACGTCTACATCTATCGCAACGGCGACGGCCACGACGTCATCGTCGAAACCGGAGATACCGGCACTGTCGGCAGTTCTTCGACCGGCGACGACATCGTCGAGTTCGCCGATCTCGGTTCCGACCAGATAAGCTTCGAACGACATGGCGACGATCTGGCGGCAGTGGTCGGCGCCGAAGCCGAGGCCGGCTCGGTCACCCTGTCCAACGCTTTCGGGACCATCGGCGCCGACACCGCGACCAATGTGGAAGGAATCCGCTTTGCCGACGGCACCCAAGTCGCCGTGTCGCAGGTCATCGCCGATCTGGTTGCGGCACAGTCCACCACCGGCGACGACCGAATCCTCGGCACGGGCGGCGTCGACAGTCTTGGCGGCGGCCTGGGCGACGACACCCTGCTCGGTCAGGACGGCGCCGACCATTACCTCTATCAACGCGGCGACGGCAACGACCTGATCGTCGACAGCGCTGACGACAGCATCCTGCACCTTGAGGGCATTTCACGCGGCGATGTGACATTCCGCAGTATCGCCGACGGCTTTATTGTCGAAGTCCTGGACAGCAACGGCACGGCCGTCGGCTCCATCACCTCCGAGGGACTGGCCGGCGTCGTCTTCGACGATGGCACCACCCTGTCCGCCGCGGACATCGCCTCGATCCTCGGCCAGGACGACAGCACCGATGCCGCCGATACCCTGACCGGCGGCACTGGTAACGACCTGCTGCGGGGTCGGCGCGGCGACGACGTGCTGACCGGCAACGGCGGTAACGACACCTACGTCTACGCCCGCGGCGACGGCACCGACGTGATCCTGGACAGCGGCGGCACCGCCGACATCCTGCGGCTGACCGGCCTGTCGGCAGAGGATGTGACGGTGGAGCGGGGCGTCGACGGCGACCTGGAACTGGTCATCCGGGAAAGCGCTGCGGGAGCCGGCGATGCCGGCCGGATCACCCTGCGCCAGCAACTGAACACGTCCGGCAGCACCGGCGTCGAGCAGATTGTCTTCGACGACGGTACCGTGTGGACCAGCGACATGTTCGAGGCGCTGGCCAGCGGCATCCGCGCCACCGGCGGCACCGATCGGTTGACCGGAACCGGCGGCGCCGATGTGCTGAACGGTCTGGCGGGCGACGATTACCTGTCGGGCGGCACCGGTGACGACCTTTACGTGGTCGCGGCCGGAGAGGGCAACGACGTCATCGTGGAAGCCGGGGCGGGGACTGACACCCTGCGGGTTTCCGGCTATGCCGCCGACGAGGTGGTCTTCACCCGGCGCGGTCGCGACGGCACCGACCTGATCATCCGGCTGGGCAACAGCGATCAAGTGATCACCGTCGTCAACGGACTCGCGGGCAGCAACGCCGACCGCCTCGAAGCCGTCACCTTCGACGACGGCACCTCTCTCAGTCTGGCCGAGATCGAAGCCAAGGTGGTGCTGGATGCCGCCACCAGCACCGGCGACACCGTCATCGGCACCAGTGGCGACAATACGCTGGAGGGCGGCCAGGGCGACGATCTGCTGATCGGCCTCGACGGCAACGACACCTATATCTACCGATCCGGCGACGGCAACGACATCGTCACCGATGCCGCCGCCAGCACCGCCGACCGGGTGGTGCTGGACGGAATTTCCTCCGATGCCGTGCAGATCGCCCGCGCCACCGCCGACGGCACCGACCTGGAGCTGATCCTGACCGCGACGGGCGAGCGGCTCGTCCTGACCGAGGCGCTGGCGGGAAGCGGCGCCGGCATCGACAGCGTCGTGTTCGCCGATATCACCTGGAACGTCACCGCCATGCGCGCGGCAGTTCTGGCCGAGGCGGCTACTGATCTGGACGAGATCATCCGCGGCTTCGACGGCGCCGATACGCTGACCGGCGGCGGCGGCGACGACTGGCTGCTGGGTGGCGAGGGCAGCGACACCTACCGCTTTTCGCAGGGCGACGGCAACGACACCATTGAGGACAGCGGCGCGACCGGTGACCGCGTCGAGGTGATCGGCCTGTCCTCCACCTTGGCCTCGGTATCGCGGCTATACAAGGGCAGCGATACCGTGGTCATCTCGTTCGCCAGCGGCGGCGACAGCATCACCCTGGTCGACGCCCTGTCCGAAACCGCACCCTCCGTCGCGGAGGTGATGTTCGCCGACGGCGTGACCTGGACCGCCGAAACCATACGGACTCTGCTCGACAACCACGCCCCCGTGGCGGTGGCCGACGGAATTCTCAGCGTCCTGTCCAACCAGACGCTGACCCTGGACGTGCAAACCCTGCTCCGCAACGACTACGATGCCGACAACGACAGCGTGCAGATTGTCGCCGTCAACGGCGGCGCCAACGGCACCGCTTCGATCGCCGCGGACGGTCGTATCGTCTTCACGCCGGCCCAGGATTTCGTCGGCTCGACCCAGTTCACCTACACGCTCAGCGACGGCAACAACGGACTGTCGATCGGGGTGGTGGACGTACGGGTGTCGCCGATCGCCAGCGCCAGCGACGACGCGGGACTCAGCGTGGCCGAGGACGGCTTCCTGTCGATTGATGCCGATCGTCTGCTGGCCAACGACACCGATGGCGACCGGATGGTGATCGCCCAGGTGCGCGACGCGGTGAACGGTACGGTCAGCCTGTCCAGCGACGGCACCATTTCGTTCGTGCCGACCGCAAACTTCAACGGTATCGCCAGCTTTACCTATGTCGCCAACACGCCGGAAGGCGGGCGGGCGGAGGCCTCGGTGCAGATCGAGGTCACTCCGCAGAACGACGCGCCGACGGCCGGCAACGATGGCGGCGTCACCACCCTGGAAAATACCGCCGTCACGCTTTCCGCGACGACTCTGCTGGCCAACGACCACGACATCGACAGCGATGCCCTGACCGTCACCGCGGTCAGCGGCAACGCCGATCTGGCGGTGGAACTCACCGCCGACGGCCTGATCATTGCCACCCCGGCGCCGTCATTCTTCGGCAATACCAGCTTCACCTATGTGGTCACCGACACAGCGGGCGCCACCGCCACTGCCACGGTGACGGTCAGCGTCGTGCCGGTCAATGACGAGCCGGAGCCGGTGGGCGACAGCCTGTCGATCACCGAGGACCGACCGATCCTGGTCTCCGCGGCCAGCCTGACCGCCAACGATTCCGACGTCGACGGCGATCCCTTGACTATCGTCTCGGTCCGCAACGGTACCGGTGGGACGGCGACGCTCTACGAGAACCAGACGGTGCTGTTTACGCCGTCACTCAACAACGACGGCTCGGCCTATTACTATTATACCGTCGACGACGGCCAGGGTGGCCAGGTCGAGGCGCGGGTGGACGTGGACATCACCCCGGTCAACGACGCGCCGACCGCCCGCGACGACTGTTTCGAGGCCGCCGATCTGCTGACCGGCGCCGTGGACCAGTCGCTGGTTATTTCCATTCAGACCCTGCTGCTCAACGACTCCGATATCGACGGCACCGCGCTGACGTTCGAAACGCTGTCCTATTGCGAGAACGGCACCGCGACGGCCCAGGGCGACGGCACCATCCTGTTCACCCCGGATGCCGGCTACCAGGGCGAGGCAAGTTTCCATTACGTCGTCTCGGACGAGGGCGGCCTGGTCGACAGCGCCATGGTCAGCCTCTACTTCGGCTCGACCGAAGAGTCCGCGCCGGTCGCCCGGCGGGACATCGTTACCATCTATGAAGATGTTCCCACGGTCATTTCCAGCGCCGCGCTGCTGGCCAACGATCTCGACTTCGACCAGAACGGCTTGCAGATCATCGGCGTTCACACGGAAAGCGGCCAGGACACGGTTGAACTGACCGACAGCGGCGATGTCCTGTTTACGCCGGGGCTCAACGAGAACGGCCGCACCTCCTTCACCTATACCGTCACCGACAACGTCAACGGCACCGCCGTCGGGACGGTCGACGTGATCATCCTGTCGGTCGACGATGCGCCCACCGCAGCACCGGACTCCGGCTCCACCAGCCTCGACGTGCCGCTGGTGCTGCGCATTTCCGACCTGCTGGCCAACGACGGCGACGTCGATCTCGACCCTGAGGACTACGACCTGCTGTCCCTGACCGGCGTGACCGCACCGAGCGGCGCCACGGCCTGGATCTACAAGAACGAGTTCGTGGTCGTCGAGTACCCCGACGGGTCTTCGGGCTCGTCGGACATGACCTACACGATTCAGGACGAATTCGCGGTGACCGACGAGGGCACCATTCACACCTCGGTGTCCGCGGCCCGGGACGACACCTTGACCGGCAGTGTCGACCGCGACCTGATCATCGGCAGCGCGTCCGCCGAGCGTATCGAGGGGCTGGAGGGCGATGACGACCTGTACAGCCGCGAGGGCGACGACGTTATCGACGGCGGCGACGGCGCCGATCGCATCGACGGCGGCGACGGATTCGACACGGTGGAGTTCACCGGTTCCAATATCGGCGTCCGGGCGGACCTGGGCGCACGCATCGGCCAAGGCGGCTATGCTCAGGGCGACGTCTACATTTCCGTCGAGGCCCTGACCGGCACCACCTATAGCGACATCCTGGGCGGCGACGGCAAGGACAACCGGCTGGATGGCGCGGACGGCAGCGACACGCTGACCGGCGGCGATGGTGCCGACACCCTGCTGGGCGGGTTGGGCAACGACAGTTTTGATGGTGGCAAGGGTGCCGACGGGCTCAATGGCGGCGACGGCACCGACATCGCCGGCTACGCCTCGTCCACGGCCGCGGTCAGCGTTTTCCTGGCCGACGGCACCGCCAGCGGCGGCGACGCGGCCGGCGACGTGCTGAGCGGCATTGAGAACCTCACCGGCAGCGACTACGACGACTCCCTCGGCGGCAGCGATGCCGCTAATCTGCTGTCGGGTGGCCGCGGCAACGACACCCTCGGTGGTGGCGGCGGCAACGACACCCTGGTGGGCGGCCGCGGCGCCGACCATCTGCTCGGTGGAGACGGCACCGACCAGGCCGACTACACGCTGTCGGCCGAAGGGGTAAGCGTCGACCTGTCGACCTCCTCCGCCACGGGCGGCGACGCGGCCGGCGATGTGCTGAGCGGCGTCGAGAACGTGCTGGGCAGCTATCACAACGATACGCTGCGCGGTGACGCTGGGGACAACCTGCTGATCGGTGGGCGTGGCGCCGACGTGATCGACGGCGGCGACGGTTTCGACACCGCCGACTATGCCGCCGCCGACGAGGGCGTGGTCGTCGATCTGGTCAGCGGCGGCTCGGCGGGCGAAGCCGATGGAGACGTTCTGTCGGGTATCGAGGTGCTGGTCGGCTCCAACTACCAGGACATCCTGTCGGGTAGCGACAGCGCCGAAACCGTCGACGGCGGGCGCGGTGACGATACCCTCACCGGCCGTGGCGGCTCGGATACCTACCTGTTGGGCTATGACTCGGGCGCCGACATCGTCCTTGATCAAGGCGTGGCGGATGACACCGACCGTCTGGTGCTGGCCGCCGACGTGCGCACCACCGACATCAGCCTGATCCGCGAAGGCGACGACCTGTTCGTCGAGCTGGAGCATGACGACGGCCTGCTGATCGACAGCGTCCGCATCACCGGCCAGTTTACTGATGGCGGCTCCGGCGTGGAGGAGATCGTCTTCGCTGATGGCACAGTGTGGGACCGCGACACCATCCTCGCCGATGTCCGCAACGGCCATTTCAATGCCGAGGACGATATCATCCGCTTCGCCGATGAGGACGAGGCGCTGGTCATCGCCACCGACAAGCTGACCCGCAACGACGCGACTCAGGACACCGACCAGCTGACCATCGTCTCGGTCGGCAATGCGGTCGACTGCACCGTGACCATGCAGGAAGATGGCTCCGTCCTGGTCATGGGACTCCAGGACTTCAACGGCGATGCCTTCTTCGACTACGTGGTGCAGGACGTCTATGGCCGCCAGTCCACCGCCACCGTCGAGGTCGACGTCCTGCCGGTCAACGACGCCCCGGTTGCCCATGACGACGGCATTTTCCTCGGCACCGAAGATACGGTGCTGGTCATCCCGCTGAACGACATTCTCGGCAATGACGTCGACGTGGATGGCGACAGCCTGCACTTCGTCGACATCAAGGGAATCAACGGCGAGGCCAAGCTGTCCGGCGACAGCATCCTCTTCACGCCGTCCTACAACTATTATGGCTATGCCGGTTTCACCTACATCGTTTCCGACCCCTCCGGCGCGACCTCGTCGGCCTCGGTCGACCTGACCATCGCCGGTGTCAACGACGCACCGACCACCAGCACCGACAAGTACACCACCCGGCTGAGCATCCCCAAGACCATCACCGTCGACAGCCTGCTGGCCAATGACCATGACCCGGAGGGGGACGCGGTCACCTTCCTCGGCATCGGCTCGGCCAGCAACGGCACGGCGACGCTCACCACGGTCAATCAGAACGGCGTCGACGTGCAGGTGATCGAGGTCAACCCGAGCGATCTCGGCGTGACCTCGTTCACTTACACCGTCGCCGACGCGTTCGGAGCCATCTCGACCGGGACCGTCGAAGTCACGGCGGTACCGCTCAATGACTCGCCCGACGCACGCAACGATTCCGGCTACGGGACTTACGAAGACCAGTCGATCGTCATCAATCCGGCGGACCTGCTGGCCAATGACAGCGATCCCAACGGCGATATGCTGTCGATCCTCAGCCTCGAGCGCTTTGCCGACAACGGCGAGGTGGTCTTCGACGACAACGGCATGATCGTCTTCACGCCGCGCAGCAACTATAACGGTGCGGCCAGCTTCACCTACACGATCAGCGACGGGCGCGGCGGCACCGATACGGCAACGGTCTCGGTCGATATCACCGTCCAGAACGACCCGCCGGTGCTCAAGGATGACGTGGTCCAGGCGCTGGAAGACCATGCCATCACCATCCTGGCCGGTGAGGCCTTCGGCAACGACAGCGACCCGGAAGGCGATACCCCCTACTTCGCCGACGCGACCATCGTCGGCGTGTTGACGGACGACTTTTCCAACCGGTCGGCCTATGCCGAGACGGTGGACCTGTCCGCGCAAGCGCTGGTGGGCACCGGTGGCACCGTCACAGCCACCCTCGCCGACGGCACGATGCTGCCCGACTGGCTGGACTTTGATGCCCAGACCCTGACCTTCACCGGTCAGGCACCGGACGGAACGGCGGAGCCGGTTGTCGTCGACCTGACCTTTGCCGAACCCAACCCGGCGGGTGGAGATGCCATCATCTTCAAGGACCAGCTGTCCATCGACCCCACGGACGGCACGACGCTGGCCGAGGGCGTGGCCTACGATGCCGGTCTGATGGCGGTCGACTGCGGGGCTGGAACATGGTCCGCCTCATTGTCCAGCGGGCGCGCCCTGCCGGACTGGCTGACGTTCAATGCCGACACCATGCAGTTGGAGCTGACCGACGTGGCGCCGGATGCCGATGAAGGCGTCGCACGGCTCTGGGTCACCTTCACCCCGGCGGACGGGCAGTCGAGCGGCTTCAGCCTGGAATTCGTTATCGACCCGAACGAGGGTATTGATCCCGCTATCAACGATCTGCTGAGCAACCCGGACTACTTCACCGCCAACGGCCTGTTCGTCCTGCCGGTTGCCGACGACACCGACGTTGCCGCCACCAAGACCAGCGGCATGAGCCTGCCGAGCTGGCTGGCGTTCGACCCGCAGACCCTGTCCTTCAGCGGCACGCCGCCCGAGACCTATGTCGGCACGGTTCCGGTGAAAGTCAGCGTCTCCGCCTCGGCGGAGATCGGCACGCCGGCATACGCGTTGATCCAGGATCTGGTGGTCGACGACAGCTACACCGTCACCAGTGGCGCGGCAGGCATCTCGCTGGTGGTGACCGACGAGCACCTGTACGTCGACGCGCCCGAAGACTTCAACGGCGCCGTCGCCATCGAATACACCGCCCGCGACCGCAAGGGCGCGGTGTCCGAGGATCCAGCCACCATCGTCGTCAATGTGCTGCCGCAGCGGGAGTTGCCCGATCCCGGCGCCGACACCGTCTACACCGTGGAAGACGTCGCGGTGACCTTCAGCCTGGCCGACCTGTTGGCCGATGACGTGGACGACGACGGCGACGCCATTCGCGTGGTGTCCATCGGTCAGGCCAGCCACGGCGCGCTGACCGTCACCATCCCGGAACTGTCCGTCGACCTGCCGGCGGTCACCGGCCTGACCGGTGAAACGATCACCCATACCGCCACCCTGGCCGACGGCAGCGCCCTGCCGGACTGGCTGTCGATCGACCCGGATACCGGACGCCTGTTCGGGACACCGCCGCTGGATGCCCACGAGACCCTGTCGATCATGGTGCTGTCGACCGACGGCACCGCCACCGTGGAGACCGCGGTCGTCCTCGAGGTCGATGGCAATGCCGGGGTTACCCTGACCTACCAGCCCGACAGCGGCTATTCGGGCACGACGAGCTTCGACTACACGGTGACCGACGACAGCGAAGGCACCGCGTCCGCCACCGTCAGCATCAGCATCGGTGCCAGAAACGATCCGCCGGTGGCAGTCGACGACTCTCGCTCCGGCCTCGAGGACGCGGCACTGACCATCAGTGCCGCCAGCCTGCTCGCCAATGACACCGATGTCGATGCCCAGACGCTACGGATGGAGTCGGTGTCCAACGCCGTCGGCGGGACGGTGGAGCTGGTCGACGGCACCATCACCTTTACGCCTGGCCACAACTTCGCCGGCCGCGCCTCCTTCGACTACGTCGTCACCGACGACGTCAACGGCAGCGATACCGGCCATGTGACGGTCAACGTCGCCTCCACCAACCAGCGGCCGGTGACCGGCACCGACGTGCTGGAAGGCACCGAGGATACGGCGGTATTCGTCACCATCGACCAGTTGCTCGCCAACGACGGCGATCCCGACGGCGACACCATCACGTTCTCCGACATCCAGGTCAACGGCAACGACGGCACCGCCTATGTTCTGGACGACGGCCGGATCGTCCTGATGGCGCGCGACAACTTCACCGGCGAAATCACCTTCGACTACTCCGTCACCGACGGACGCCTCTACTCGACGGAAACCCAGTCGGTCACCCTGATGGTGACTGCGGTCAACGATGCCCCGATAGCGGGCGCCGATAGCGGCTACACCCTGGGCGAGAATGGCCAGATCATCATCAATGCCGCACAATTGCTGGCCAACGACAGCGACGTCGAAGGCGATGCCCTGACCCTGTCCGGGGTTCTCGATCCGGTCAACGGCAGCGTCGTGTTCGACGGTGACAGGATCATCTTCACGCCGCGCGCCGACTATATGGGCAATGCCGGCTTTTCCTATCAGGTCTCCGACGGCAACGGCGGCGTCGGGATCGGTGTCGTTTCCCTGACGGTCATGCCGTCCCAGGGCCTGCCGATCGCAGTGTCCGACGTTTGGACGATGGTCGAGGATGGCAGTCTCGAAATCGACCCCGCGGATCTGGTGGCCAACGATGTCGATCCCGATGGCGACAACCTCACCTTCGTCAGCGCCTTCGGCAGCGGCTTGCAGCAACTCGACAACGGTCTTCTCCGCTTCACCTCTGCGGCCGATGTCAATGGTCAGGCCCAACTGACCTATACCATCACCGACGGGAGCGGTATCGCCGTCTCCGGTTATTTCACCGTGACCATCCTGCCGGTCGACGATGCCCCGACCGCGGCCAACGACAGCGTGAACGGCCTCGAGGGCCAGACGATCGTTATTGGCGCGTCCACCCTGCTGGCCAATGATGTCGACCCGGATGGCGACTGGCTGCGGATCACCGGGTTCGGTGCGATGGTCGGCGCCAGCGTCAGCCTGGATGCCTCCGGCAATATCGTCATCGTCCCCACCGCCGGCGATGCCGGACCGATCAGCTTCGATTACATCCTGACCGACAGTACCGGCGCGACCGATCGCGCAACGGTGACGGTCACCCTGCAAGCGGTAACGGCTGCCACGTCGACGACCAAGGACACGACGACCACCACCACCGATCCGAAAACGGCTGCTGCCACGCTGACCACCAGCATTGCCTCGTCGTCACTGGACACCACCGCCAAGGCCGAGGCCGACGCGGCGGTGAGCGACTTTATCCAGTCGCTGCCGACGAACGAGGCGGTCACCGTCAGCACCGTCCGGCTGACCAGCCGTGACGGCAATCCCGAGACGATCACCATCACCGGCACCAGCGAGAGCACCGAAGCGATGTTGATCGACGTCTCCAGTCTGCCGTCCGGGACGGTGATCGACCTGAACAACGTCGAGTTTGCCGTCATCGTCGGCGCCGTCAGCATCACCGGCGGCGCCGGCAGCAACTATGTGATCGGTGACGGGTCGGCACAATATATCGTGCTGGGTGCGGACAACGATACCCTGGACGGCGGCGGCGGCGACGATACCATCGGCAGTGCCGGGGGCGACGACCATGTGGCGGGCGGCGCCGGCAACGACAGCGTGTTCGGCGGCATCGGCAACGACGTGCTGTACGGCAATGCCGGCAACGACACACTGGACGGCGACGAGGCGATTGATATCGCGGTGTTCGCCGGCCTCTCCGACGATTTTGCCTTGAGCGCCACGTCGGTCGGCGGTGAGGGCAACGACACCATCACCCAGGTCGAACTGCTGGCCTTCAACGACGGCATCACCCTGTCCACCGACGGCGGCAGCGGCGGCTTCGATGAGGCCTTCTATCTGGAGCAGAACCCCGATGTCGCCGCCGCCGTCGCCGACGGCCGGATCGCCTCGGGGGCCGACCACTTCATCCTGTACGGCATGGCCGAGGGCCGCGATCCCAATGCCCTGTTCAATACCGAATGGTATCTGGAGCAGCACCCCGACGTTGCCGCCGCCGTTGCCGCCGGCACGACCACCGCCTGGGAGCACTATGACCGGTACGGATGGCAGGAAGCCCGCGATTCCTCGCAGTATTTCGACACCGCCGCCTATCTCGCGGACAACCAGGATATCGCGGCCGCCGGCCTCAATCCGCTGGTTCATTTCGTCTCCTACGGCGTGACCGAGGACCGGCTGGCCACCGCCACCACCGCCGGCCTCGACTGGCTCGGCTTCGACACCACCACGTCGGGCACCGCCCAGGCGGCGCTGACACTGACCGACGAGGGCACGTTGAGCCTCGGCGCCGGCATCACCATCGACGAGGTCTGGTTCTCGCGATCCGGCAGCGATCTGGTGATTGATGTTCTGGGCGCTGCCGACCCGTTGACGGTGGCCGGCTGGTTCAGCGGGGCGACGGTGGAGACCATCACCACGGCGGATGGTCATCAGATTGCCGAGGCGCAAGTCAACGCTCTGGTCAACGCCATGTCGGCCTTCGCCCGCCCGGCCGACACCGACATTGCCCTGTCGCCGCAAGTCCACGATGCCCTGGACACCACCATCACCGCGGCATGGCGCGCCGCGGCGTAGCCGGCCGGTGACGGCATCCATGCCGATATGCAGCTTTGCCGCCGCCGGTTGTCCGTCCAGGCCCGGGCGACAGCCAACCATACCGTTAATGGGGCGGATAATGGTTGATTTTTCGCCGATTGCGACTTCTGTCGGCCATATGCACGCTTAATACGAGTAAACGGAGGATGCGCATGGCGACGGCGAGCTGCTGGACCACGCCGTCGACCGGGGCGCGCAATCGGCAGGAAGGCCAGCTCGTCGGCGGTGCGCGGACACAGCTTCGGCTGCGTCCGCTCCAGCGCCAGCGCGGAACCGGCGATGGCGGTCGCTCGCGCCCGACCGTCTACCGCACCCTCGCCCGGTAGTGGCGTCGTGGGCGCCACTTATCTTTGAAGATCACACCTTGATATCCACGGTAATGGCAGTGAGCAAAGGTGGCGGTGGCGCCTTTGCTCCGCCAACGGATCAATGATGCCAAGTGGCCGCGATCGTCTGGTCGAAGGCGTCTTGTTGTGCCGTGGTCAGTTCGGCCGGAGCCGAGCCGCCACCCGAGATGGCGGACAGGGCTGCGACCAGCTTATCGACCTCGGCGGCATACAGCAGGCTGCTATCCGACAAGGTCACGGCCGACACCACGTTGTTCCCCCCGCCGGCATACCAGTCCTTGACCACCGTACCGTCGGCTGAACCGAGCATGGTGACCACCAGATCGTTGCCGCTCTGGCTGAACCACAGGTCGGACATGGAAATGCCGGTGCCGAAGCTCAGCACATCAGCCGCCGCACCGTCACCCCCGTTGTCGACCATATCTCGGCCGTCGCCGCGATTGTACAGATAGGTGTCGTTGCCGTCACCGCCGACCAGGGTATCATCGCCGCCATTGCCGATCAGGACATCATCCTGGGCGGTGCCCAGCATGGCATTGTCGCCACCGTCACCTTCCACGGGGTCGACGTAGAGCCGGGTTTCCACGGAATAGCTGGTCGCGGTGTCCTGGCCGTAGGACGACCAGGCGACGACGAATCCACCGTCGCTGCGTGCCGCCAGACTGGATTGCCACTGGGTGCTGTAGCTGGTCTGGCTGACCTGGAATTCGCCGGGCGCCGCGTTGCCCGCCGAGTCGTAGCGCCGGGCGTAGATGCCGCGGTCGCTGCCGTCCTGGGCGTCGGAACTCCACGAGACCACCCAGCCGCCATCGGCCAGGGCGATGACCTCGGGCTCGTCCTGGGTGGAATAAGTGTAGCCGTTGATCTGGAAGGCGTCACCGATGGCGGCGCCGGCGGCGTCGTAGAAGCGGCCGTAGAAGCGGCCGTAAACGCCGTAGCCGGAATTGTCGGTGCCGCCGGTCTGGGTCCACACCACGAAGATGGTGCCGTCCGCCGACACCGCCGCCGAGGCGTCGCGGCAGGTACCGGCACTTTGCGACACGGTGATGGGGGTGGTGGCGCCTTGCACCTGCATCTGGACGCTGCCGG